>Ga0224568_1000054_pt1 | contig 26815 bp, 35 predicted proteins | sample CLU5metagenome_FD_182727 | JGI IMG/M metagenome (GOLD analysis project Ga0224568, IMG submission 182727) | Spruce litter microbial communities from Bohemian Forest, Czech Republic - CLU5 | ecosystem: Environmental > Terrestrial > Plant litter > Unclassified | place: Czech Republic: South... | reverse complement strand
ATGGCGAAAGAGAAATTTGACCGTACTAAGCCGCACTGCAACGTAGGGACGATTGGTCACATTGACCATGGCAAGACGACGTTGACGGCGGCGATCACGAAGGTTTTGTCGAAGCACAATCCGAAGATTGTGTTCCGGTCGTTTGATTCGATCGATAACGCGCCGGAAGAGAAGGCGCGCGGAATCACGATCGCGACGGCCCACGTCGAGTATGAGACGGCGAACCGGCATTACGCGCACGTGGATTGCCCGGGCCACGCCGACTACATCAAGAACATGATTACGGGCGCGGCGCAGATGGATGGCGGCATTCTGGTGGTGGCTGCTACGGATGGTCCGATGCCGCAGACGCGCGAGCACGTGCTGCTCGCCCGGCAGGTAGGCGTGCCGTATCTGGTGGTTGCGTTGAACAAGGTCGACGCGGTGGATGACCCGGAGCTGCTGGAGCTGGTCGAGCTCGAGGTGCGCGAGCTGCTGAAGAGCTACAAGTTTCCGGGTGACGATGTGCCGGTGGTTCGAGTGTCGGCACTGGGTGCGCTGAACGGGGAAGCGAAGGCGGAGGCGCAGGTCGATGAGTTAATGGCGGCGGTGGATAAGTATATTCCGCAGCCGGCGCGCGAGCTGGACAAGCCCTTCCTGATGCCGATTGAAGATATCTTCTCGATTCAGGGACGCGGCACGGTGGTGACGGGACGTATTGAGCGCGGCAAGGTGAAGGTGGGAGAAGAAGTCGAGATCGTTGGCTTCCGCGACACGCGCAAGACCGTTGTGACCGGCGTGGAAATGTTCAAGAAGCAGCTGGACGAAGGCTTGGCGGGAGACAACGCTGGCCTCTTGTTGCGCGGCATTGCGAAAGAAGATGTGGAGCGCGGCATGGTGCTGGCCAAGACGGGATCGATCACTCCGCACACCAAGTTCAAGGCGGAAGTCTACATCCTGACGAAAGAAGAAGGCGGAAGGCATACGCCGTTCTTCAAGGGATACCGTCCGCAGTTTTATCTGCGAACGACAGACGTGACGGGCGTGGCAGAGCTTCCCGCGGGCACCGAGATGGTGATGCCGGGAGACAACGTGAGCCTGGTGATTGAACTGATCACGCCGGTAGCGATGGAGAAGGGCTTGCGCTTTGCGATTCGCGAAGGCGGACACACGGTGGGTGCGGGAACGATTTCTGAGATTGTGCAGTAAGGGAAAGACAGAAGTTAGAAGTACGAATGCAGAGGTAAAACATTCTGCATTTAACAAAGCGGCTTGCAGCTTGCCGTCAGTTCTTTCCTTCCGGAGACGCCGGAAGGAGCAAAGAGAGTGAAACAGTGATTGGAAAAGAAAGAATTCGCATCCGGTTGAAGGCTTACGACTATCGCATTCTGGATCAGTCGACCGGCGAGATTGTGGACACAGCCAAGCGCACCGGTGCGCAGATTGCCGGGCCGATTCCGCTGCCCACGATAAAGAACAAGTACACGGTGTTGCGTTCGCCGCACGTGGATAAGAAGTCGCGGGAGCAGTTCGAAATCCGCACCCACAAGCGCCTGCTCGATATTCTAGAACCAACGCAGCAGACGGTGGACGCGCTGATGAAGCTCGATCTGCCGGCGGGCGTGGACGTGGAAATCAAGGCGTTCGGAAAAGAACATAAATAGCTTCTAGCCGCTAGTTACTAGCTTCTAGTAAGGCTTGCCAGCCAATAGACGCCATCGAAAGATGACGAGCCAAGCTGGATGGAGAGGGAAATGGCAACGAAGGTTACAGGTATCCTGGGCAAAAAAGTCGGCATGACGCAACTGTTTGACTCGAAGGGCGACGTTCGCCCGGTCACGGTGCTGCAGGCCGGCCCCTGCGTGATTACGCAGCACAAGTCCGCCGTGAAAGATGGCTACGAAGCGGCCCAGATTGGCCTGGTTGAGTTGATCAAGCAGTCGAAGCTGACCAAGCCGGCGCAGGGACACCTGGCCAAGAACAATCTTCCGCCCGTCAGGTTTATGCGTGAAGTTCCGCTGGAGAGTGACGGCGATGGAGAAGGTGCTGTAAAAGTTGGCGACCGAGTACTGGTTGAGATTTTCGAAGGCGAAAAGTTTGTCGACATCGTTGGGGTGAGCAAGGGGCACGGCTTTCAGGGTGTGGTGAAGCGGCATCATTTTAGCGGCGGACCCAAATCGCACGGTTCGATGTTTCAGATCACTGGTTCCATCGGCTCTTCGGCATTTCCTTCGCGCGTATTTAAAGGCATGCGCATGTCGGGTCACATGGGCAATGCCCGCGTCACGCAACGGAATCTGCGCGTGCTGGGCGTCGATAAAGAAGAGAATTTGCTGGTAGTCGAAGGCAGCGTGCCCGGTCCGCAGGGCGGATACATCGTAATTACCAAATCGAAGAAACCGCCACGAGAGCGCCGCGGGTTCGCGGGTTCGGCGACGGTCGATCCGTTGAAGGCGGCGAAGAGGGCGGCGAAGAAGGCGTAAGTCACGGATCAGTGGCCAGCGGTCAGAAATGCAAAGACCAGTGATCGGAAATGCAAAGACAATGGCAACGATTGACATACACGATTTGAGTGGTAAAAAGGTCGGAACTTTTGATCTCGCCGACGAGATTTTCGGCGCAGTCAACGAAGATCTGCTCTGGGAGGCGGTGAAGCATTACCGCGCCGGGCAGCATCGCGGCACGCACGCCACCAAGGCTCGCTGGCAGGTTTCCGGATCGGGCAAAAAGCTCTGGAAGCAAAAGGGCACCGGACGGGCCCGCATTGGCTCCATTCGCTCTCCGCTATGGCGGCACGGCGGTACGGTGCATGGACCGGTTCCTCGCTCCTATGACTATGCATTCCCGCGCAAAAAGTTGCTGGGCGCGCTGCGTTCGGCGCTGGCGGCGAAGTTTGCTGACGGCAAGCTGACGATCGTAAATGCGTTTGAGTTGAAGGACGCAAAGACGAAACAATTCCGGGCGGCGCTGGATGCGCTTAAGGTCGACAAAACGGTACTCATTGTGGAAGCGCCGAACGCCGCGAACCACAATCTCGAACTCAGCGCGCGCAACATTAAAGGGCTCGAACTGATCGCAGGCAATGATGTTCACCCTTATCATCTGCTGCGCTATGATCGCGTGATTTTTTCGCATCCCGCCATCGAAAAGTTGCAACTTACGCTGAAAGATACTTTGCCCAAGCGGCAGCGCAAGCCGGCAGAAGACGAAGGCGCGAAGAAAGCGTCTGCGGCCCCGCGCAAGCGCGCGCGGCATGAAAAAGCGGCGGAGGTAGCCTAAGCATCATGAAAAGCGCATACCAGATTATTCGCCGTCCTGTGATCACCGAAAAAGGTTTGGCGATCAAGGAAAACCAGAACACGCTGGTCTTCCAGGTCGCGCCAGGGGCGACGAAGACGGAAGTCAAGCAAGCGGTGCAGACCATTTTTAAAGTGAAAGTTCTTTCGGTTCGCACCGCGATGTATCCGGGAAAAGAGCGGAGGCGCGGCAAGTTTGCCGGCTACCGTCCGGATTGGAAAAAAGCTTACGTACGCCTGCGAGCCGGCGAAAAGATGCCGGAGTACGCGCAGAATTTGTAAACAGTTATTAGCTCTCAGACGCCAGCTTTCAGTAAAAGCGGCGGTGGACAAGAAGTTTCTGAGAGCTGACTGCTGAAAGCTGAGAGCTTCATATGCCAATTAAGACATACCGACCGACAACGCAGACGCTGCGCTACCGCACCACCATCGTCAACGACGACATTACGACGCGGCATCCGCACAAGCCGCTGCTTGAGAAAAAGAACCGCACTGGCGGACGCCGCAACTCCGGCGATATGACCATGCGCTTCATCGGTGGCGGGCACAAGCGCAAGCTGCGCATTATCGACTTCAAGCGCGACAAGACCGGCATTCCCGCGACGGTGGTCAGCATTGAGTACGATCCGAACCGTTCGCCGCGCATCGCGTTGCTGGCCTATGCCGATGGCGAGAAGCGTTACATCATTCAGCCGGAAGGGTTGAAGGTTGGGCAGAAGGTGGTCAGTGGCCCCGATGCCGATATTCTTATCGGCAATGCGCTGCCGCTGCGCAATATTCCGCCTGGCACCTCGATTCACAACCTCGAACTCAAGCCGGGTAAGGGTGCGCAGATGGTGCGCTCGGCGGGCGGGGCGGCGCAGTTGGTGGCGAAAGAATCCGACTACGCACTGGTCAAGCTGCCTTCGGGCGAGACCCGCAAGATTTCGCAGGATTGCATGGCCACGATCGGCCAGGTAGGCAATCTTGATCATGAAAACGTCACCATCGGCAAAGCGGGGCGCTCGCGCTGGCTGGGCAAGCGTCCGCATAATCGCGGCGTTTCGATGAACCCGGTTGACCATCCGCATGGCGGCGGTGAAGGCAAGACTTCAGGCGGCAGGCATCCGGTAACCCCGTGGGGCCAGCCGACGCGCGGCTACAAAACGCGCAACAACAAGCGCACGGACAAGTTCATCGTGAACCGGCGGAGCAAGTAGGCGCAGGCAAGTTTGAGATTTAGCTAGGAGCTAACAGCTAGAAGCTGACTTTATGGCACGTTCAACCAAAAAAGGCGCGTTCGTGGACGATTACCTGATGTCGCGGGTCGAAGGTATGAATTCGCGCAACGAGAAGAAAGTTCTGCGCACCTGGTCGCGGCGTTCCACCATTGTTCCTGAGATGGTCGGCCACACCATTGCTGTGCACAACGGCAAAAAGTTTATTCCTGTGTATCTCACCGAAAACATGGTGGGACACAAGCTGGGCGAGTTCAGCTTTACGCGCAACTTCAAGGGCCACTCCATGCGTGCGGCTACCGAAGTTGCGGCCAAGCCGGCGGGTGTGCCCGGTGGACCCGGAGCGCCTTCTCCAGCGGCGCCGAAGGCATAAGGGGGACGCGAATGGAATTTCGAGCCGAAATGCGTTACTTGCGAGTGTCGCCCCAGAAGGCGCGCCTGGTGCTGGATTTGATCAAGGGCCGCCGCGTGGAAGAAGCCCGCAACACGCTGCTGTTTACCAAGAAGCGCGTCGCCGCGCATGTGGGCAAGTTGCTGCAATCGGCGCTGGACAACGCGAATTTTTTGAGCGCCGAAAAGAATCTCGATGTCGAGCTCGATAATTTGTACGTGAAGAGCGCCATCGCCAACGACGGCCCGCGCATGAAGCGTATCCGTCCGGCGCCGCAGGGGCGTGCTTTTCGTTACCAGCGGCGCATCTCGCATATCGAGCTGATATTGGCGGAACGTGGTAACGGAGCTGCGCATGCTTCAGGGTCGTCGCGTTCAGCCAGCGCCGCTGCTCCGGCAAAGCGCAAGGCTCCGGTGGCCAAGAAAGCGGCGTCGGGAAAAGCGGCCAAGGGCAAGAAGAAGGCGGCTGCAAAATAAAATGATCGTCAGCTTCCTCGCCCGCGCTGGGCGTGTGTTTGGAATAGCAGGATTTTGAAGGGGCAGGTTTTAGGAGAAGCAATGGGACAAAAAGTCCATCCTTATGGTTTTCGCCTCGGCTACACCAAGCCGTGGAAGTCGCGCTGGTTTGTGGAGCGCGACTACGACAAGCTTTTGCTCGAAGACGTCAAGCTGAAGAACGAGCTGAAGGAAAAGCTCAAATCGGCGGGCGTCAGCTCGATCGAGATTGAGCGGCCGGGCAACAAGCTGCGCATCATTATCAAGACGGCGCGTCCCGGAATTATCATCGGGCGCAAGGGCGCGGAAATCGACAAGCTTAAAGCCGAGCTGCAAAAACGCACCTCGCGCGAAATGTTTGTCGACATCCAGGAAGTCCACAAGCCGGAGCTCGATGCCCAGCTGGTTTCCGAAGCGATTGCGCTGCAACTGGAAAAGCGTGTCGGTTTCCGCCGCGCCATGCGCAAGGCGGTCGATTCGGCGCTGCGCTTCGGTTGCAAAGGAATCAAGGTCCGCGTGAGCGGACGTCTGAACGGCAACGAAATCGCCCGTTCGGAATGGTATCTGCAAGGCCGTTTGCCGCTGCACACGCTGCGTGCCGACATCGAATACGGCTTCTCCGAAGCCAGGACGACTTACGGCGTAATCGGCGTCAAAGTGTGGGTGTACAAAGGCGAGATTTTGCCCACCAAGAAGCGCGAGCAGCAGACGGGCGTAGGAGCGTTCTGAAATAGCTATCAGCTGTCAGCCCTCAGCCGTCAGTGAAACGGTGAGGTTGGCTGAGAGCTGACGACTGAAGGCTGAGAGCATATTTATGTTGATGCCAAAAAAAGTTAAGTACCGCAAGCAGCAACGCGGACGCATGACCGGCAAAGCCTGGCGTGGCAGCACGCTGGCGTTCGGCGATTTCGGGCTGAAAGTGCTCGAGCCCGGCTGGATCACCGATCGTCAGATCGAAGCCAGCCGCGTGGCCATGACGCGTTTCGTCAAGCGCGGCGGCAAGATCTGGATTCGCGTGTTTCCCGACAAGCCGGTCACGAAGAAGCCGGCCGAAACCCGTATGGGTAAGGGCAAGGGCGCTCCCGATCATTGGGTTGCGGTCGTCCGCCCGGGAAAGATTCTGTTTGAGATGGAAGGCGTCACAGTTACCGACGCCACTGAAGCCATGCGTCTGGCGTCGCACAAGTTGCCGCTGCGCACCACGTTTGTGAAGCGCGAGACGGCGCACTAGAAATTAAAGATGCTATCAGCCATCGGCCGCCAGCCTTCAGTTAGGACGGCGGTAACAAGCTGATAGCGGACGGCTGAAAGCTGAGAGTTATTTTATGAAATCCGAGAAAGTACGAAACTTAACCGACGCCGAACTGCAGGATCAGGGGCGGGATCTGGCCGACCAGTTATTCAAGCTGAAGTTTCAGCTGAATATGGGCCAGACCGAGAGCCTGAAGAAGATTCGCGGGCTGCGCAAAGATATCGCGCGCGTCAAGACGATTCAAGGCGAGCGCACACGCATGGCCGCAACGGAGAAACGATAATGGCGGAAACCGCAACAGCAAGCGAAAAAGTGCAGGGGCGCCGCAAGGAAGTGGTCGGCGAGGTCGTGGCCAACCGCATGCAAAAGACGATTGTCGTGAAGGTCACGCGTAAAAAGGCGCATCCTTTTTATGGCCGTGTGGTGGCGCGCAACAAAAAGTTTTACGCGCATGATGAAAAGAACGAAGCCCACGTCGGCGATGTCGTAAGGATCGAAGAGACGCGCCCGCTGTCGAAGCTGAAGCGCTGGAAGTTGAAGGACATCGTCCGCAAGACGACGCTGGTGCCGGAGATTGCGCTGGAACGTGAAGCAAAGTAGCAGGACGCTCAGCAGTGTCATCGGAAAAGATCGAGGGAGATTGAAACCATGGCTGTGATGATGAGAAGCATGCTGGAGGTCGCCGACAACTCCGGTGCCCGCAAGCTGCAGATGATTCTGCCGCTCGGCGGCTCGACCGGACTGAACGCCGGCCTGGGCGACATAATCACGGCGGCGGTGAAGGAAGCGGCGCCCGAGGGCCAGGCAAAAAAAGGAAGTGTGGTGAAGGCAGTGATCGTGCGTACGCGCAAAGAACACCGGCGACGCGACGGTACCTACATCCGCTTCGATCAGAATGCCGCAGTGCTGATCAACGACGCGGGCGAGCCCGTGGGTACGCGCGTTTTCGGTCCGGTAGCGCGCGAGCTGCGTGACAAGAAATTTTTGAAAATAGTTTCGCTGGCTCCGGAAGTCATATAAGGATTGAGCAGGGTTTACACGATGAGAACAGCAAGCACGGTACGAAAACAGGTGGACATCCACCGCAACGACAACGTGAAAGTCATCACGGGGCGGGACAAGGGCAAGGAAGGGCGCGTGCTGCGCGTGTTTCCCAACGACAATAAGCTCCTGGTCGAGCACGTGATGATGGTAAAAAAACACGTGCGTCCGAACCCGCAGCGCAACATCAAGGGCGGTATCGCCGAGCAGGAGAGCCGGATCGCTCTGTCGAATGTGCAGTTGGTCTGTCCGACATGTGGTCCGGTTCGCATCGGACACGAAATGCGCGGCGATAGAAAAGTCCGCGTGTGCAAGAAGTGCGGAACGACGCTGGATAAATAGCTGGTAGCTCTTGGCCATTGGCTTTTTGGCCTTAATGCAAGGGCAGCAGCGGTAAAGTTTAAGACTCACGCAGCGGTACACGTAAGAAGAGCTAAAGGCCAAGAACTAACGGCTGAAAGCTTTCTTAACACTCCGAAACCGTGAGAGGAAGTTGAAGAGAAATGGCAAAAGATAAAAAAGCATCAAAGGATTCGGCGCAGGAGCAGAAGGCTCCCGGTCAGGCGCATCACAGCGCCAAGGAGCGGCCGCGTCTGCGGACCAAGTTCGAGAAGGAAGTCGCACCTGCACTTCTGAAAGAACTCGATCTGAAGAACGCGATGGCGGTTCCCAAGCTGAACAAGATCGTGATCAACATGGGCATGGGCGAGGCGACGCAGAATTCGAAAATTCTCGACCCGGCGGTGAACGAGCTCGGCCAGATTACCGGCCAGAAGCCGATCGTCACCAAAGCCAAGAAGTCGATTGCCGCCTTCAAGGTTCGCGAAGGCCAGGCCATTGGAACCATGGTGACACTGCGCGGCGACCGCATGTACGAATTTCTGGACCGGTTGCTGAATATCGTTCTGCCGCGCGTGCGTGACTTTCGCGGAGTTTCCACCAAGTCGTTCGACGGCCGCGGCAATTACACGCTCGGGCTGCACGACCAGTTGATCTTCCCGGAAATTTCGTATGAGAAGGTTGACAAGCAAAAAGGTATGAACGTCACCATTGTGACCACGGCGGCCAACGACAATCAGGCGCGTACATTGTTAAAGCATCTGGGCATGCCGTTCCGTGCGCAATAAAGTTTGGAAGTTGTAGTTTTGACAAAAAGATTTTTAAGGATTTCATGACCACAGCAAAACGAGTTAAAGACGCGAAGATCGAAAAAAAGTTTGAGCTGGCGCGCGAGAAGAAAGAAAAAGCACCAAAGTTTTCCTCGCGCCGGCACAACCGCTGCCAGTTGTGCGGGCGTCCGCGGGCGTTTCTGCGCAAGTTCGGCATCTGCCGCCTGTGCTTCCGCGGGCTGGCGTTGCGCGGGGAGATTCCCGGAGTTTCGAAGTCTTCGTGGTAGCAAGGCGATGCATCTAGGTTCCTCACCCGCGCTTTGCGCGTGTTTGGAATGACAAAGAGTGGTATCAAGCCGCCGCAGGTTCTTCGCGATGACGCGGAGCGAACGGGCGGATACAGGAGAAGCAAACAATGAGGTTGACCGATCCGGTCGCAGATATGCTGACGAGGGTGCGCAATGCGCTCCAGGCGCGGCACCAGAAGGTGGACATCCCGGCTTCGCGGCTGAAGGTGGAGATCGCCCGCATTTTGAAAGAAGAGGGCTACATCTCCAACTTCAAAGCCACGGAAGAGGAAGGCCACAAGGTCATCCGGATTTACCTGAAATACGGCGCCCACAACGAGGCCGCGATTTCGAAGGCGGAGCGCGTTTCGCGCCCCGGTTGCCGCGTCTACGTGCGCCGCAGCGAGATTCCGCGCGTGCTCGGTGGTATGGGGATTAACATCCTCACCACGCCGCGCGGCGTGATGACCGGACGCCAGGCCCGCAAAGAAGGCGTGGGCGGCGAGTTGTTGTGCGAGATTTGGTAGAAAAGAAGCTTTCAACTATCAGCCGTCAGCTACCAGTAAAAGCTGCGGCGACGGTAGGACTGGGAGCTGAAGGCTGAGAACTGAAAGCTTATGTCACGAATTGGAAAAAAGCCGATCCCGATCCCCCAAGGGGTGACGGTCAAAGTGGAAGGCAACACCGTTCTGGTGCAGGGACCGAAGGGCAAGCTGGATACGCCCCTCCCGTCCGGCATCAAGGTCGAACAAAAAGATGGCAACATCGTGGCCATCCGCGAGAACGATTCGCAGGCCGCGGTGCATGGTTTGGCACGCGCTCTGGTCAACAACGCGGTCGAAGGCGTGACCCGCGGCTGGACGCGCGAACTCGACATTGTCGGCATCGGCTACCGTGCCGAGATGAAGGGGAAAGGAATGGTCGTGTTTAACCTCGGCTATTCGCATCCCATCGAGTATCCGTTGCCTACCGGCGTGGAAGCCTCGGTCGATGCCAAGCAGACCAAGATCGTGCTCACCGGCATCGATCGGCAGCGGGTAGGCCAGGTCGCGGCGGAAATGCGCGCCTTGCGTCCGCCCGATCCGTACAAGAACAAAGGGGTGCGTTACAGCGGCGAAAGATTGAAGAAGAAAGTCGGCAAGACCGGGGCAAAATGATCGCGTTTGACGGGCGTCTGAGCCCGTCGCGATCATCCTGAGCGAAGCGAAGGATATCAAGGAAGCAAAAGATGCTTACACAAATTTCGAAAAATCAGAAACGCGGGCACGTTCATGACCGCATCCGCAAAAAGATGCAGGGTACGGCCGAGCGCCCACGCCTCAATGTGTACCGTTCACTGAATCATATTTATGTGCAGGTCATCGACGACCTGCACGGCACCACACTGGTCTCAGCCAGTTCCGCCGAAGGTAAAAAAGAAGATCGGCGCACCGGCGGAAATGTGGCGGCGGCAAAGACGGTGGGCAAAGCCATCGCCGAGCGCGCCAAAGCTCAGGGCGTGACCAAAGTAGTGTTTGACCGCGGCGGCTATATTTATCATGGGCGCGTGAAGGCTCTGGCCGATGCGGCGCGCGAAGCGGGATTGCAGTTCTAAAGCAGCTGTCAGTTGTCAGCTCTCAGCTATTGACTGGAGCGGCAAGCTGATAGCTGAAAGCTGATAGCTGAAAGCTGGGTTTAAAGAATGCCAACAGTAATCAAAAAGCTCGATGCCAATTCGTTTCAGTTGAAGGACCAGGTCGTGGCCATTAACCGTGTCACCAAAGTCGTCAAGGGCGGCAAGAATCTTTCCTTTGCCGCGCTGGTGGTGGTTGGGGATCCTTCGGCCGCGGTGGTGGGACACGGCGCGGGCAAAGCCAAAGAAGTGCCGCAGGCCATTCGCAAAGCGATTGAGTCGGCGAAGAAGAATCTGATCAAGGTCAACCTGACGCAGACCAGTATTCCTCACCTGGTGCTGGGACGCTATGGCGCAGGCAAAGTTCTGCTCAAGCCCGCTCCTGAAGGTACGGGCGTAATTGCCGGTGGCGCGGTGCGCGCCGTGATGACTTCGGCGGGGGTGCAAAACGTGTTGACCAAGTCGATTGGCACCACCAACCCGCACAATGTAATTAAAGCGACATTCGCGGCGCTGAAAGCCTTGAAGAGCCGCGAGAGCGTGGCTGCCATGCGCGGCAAGACACTACAAGAGATTTAGGCGTGAGTGCCGGGTATTGAGAAGCGGCACTCATGGTGAGATTGGGGATCAACGATGACAACGAAGAAACCGAAGGCGGTCAGCGGAAAGATTCATCTGAAGTGGGTTATTTCCGCCATATGTGCCCCGGTGAAGCAGAAGCTTGTGATTAAAGGGCTTGGGTTTACCCGGTTGAACCAGGTGATTGAGCGTCCGGACAACCCAGCCATTCGCGGCATGGTGGCCAAGGTTCCGCATCTGGTCGTGATTTTGCAGTAGAAGCTACCGCGTCAGCCCGCAGCGTAAACCGCTCCTGGCTGAAAGCTGGCGGCTGAAAGCTGAGAGCTTATTATGAATTTATCCAACATTCACGCACCAAAGAAGGCGTCGGAGAAGCGCAAGCGCGTGGGCCGCGGCATGGGCTCCGGCATGGGCAAGACGTCTACTCGCGGACACAAGGGCCAGCGCTCGCGTACCGGCATGCGCCTCATCCGCGGCTTTGAAGGCGGCCAGATGCCGCTGCACCGCCGCATGCCCAAGCGCGGCTTCACCAACATTTTCCGCAAAGAGTTCAACATCGTCAGCCTGGAGCGTTTGGTCGCGCTTGGCGAGGAATTGCATGCGTCGCCGATCACGCCAGAGGTTCTGCGCAAAGCGGGCGTCATCAAGACGAAGCATCCGGTGAAAGTTCTCGGCGACGGCGAGCTGACGATTGCTCTCACCGTGCACGCGCACAAATTTTCGAAATCGGCGCAGGAAAAAATCAGCAAAGCAGGTGGCAAGGTCGAGGTCTTGCAGTAATGTTTGAGAAGCTGCTGAACATCTTCCGCATTCCGGACCTGCGCAAGCGGGTTCTGTTCACGCTGGCCATGCTTGCGGTTTACCGGCTGGGCGGGCATTTACCGACTCCGGGCGTGAACTTTCTCAAGCTGGAAGACTTTTTCAATCAGAACCGCGGATCGCTGCTGGGGTTTGTCGATCTGTTTTCCGGCGGCAACCTTCGCCGGCTCACGCTTTTTGCCCTGGGAATCATGCCGTACATTACGGCATCGATCATTCTGCAACTTTTGACCGTGGTCTATGAGCCGCTGGCCAAGCTGCAAAAAGAAGGCGAGCTTGGGCGCAAGAAAATAACCCAGTGGACGCGCTACATCACAGTCATTCTTAGCGCGGTGCAATCGTTCGGCATTGCCATAGGCCTGGAAAAGGCGGGAGATTTTGTGTTGCATCCCGGTCCCGCTTTCATCCTGATGACCATGTTGACCCTTACCACTGGTAGCGCGTTTGTCATGTGGCTGGGCGAGCAGATCACTGATCGCGGCATCGGCAATGGCATGTCGCTGTTGATTTTTGCCGGCATCGTCGTTGGCCTGCCGCGTGGCGTTATGGATCTGTGGGATAAGGCCAAGAACGGAACGTGGGGCGCCGTTACACCGGTACTGATGGTAGGGCTGGTCGTCTTCATGATCGCCGTCGTGGCGTTCATCGTTTACGTGGAGCGTTGTGAGCGCCGCATTCCGGTGCAATATGCCAAGCGCGTAGTAGGCCGCAAAGTGATGGGCGGACAATCGACGCACTTGCCCCTGCGTGTGAATGCGGGTGGTGTCATGCCAGTCATCTTCGCGTCTTCCATTCTTACGCTGCCGCAAACCGTCGGTTATGGCTTGCGCAACAGCCGCTACATCGGCGATCTGATGCGCATGCTGGGATGGGGTGAGCCGCTCTACACCGTGCTCTACGCTGTCGGAATTATCTTCTTCGCATACTTTTACGTGTCAATCGTTTTCAATCCCAGCGAAGTTGCCGATAATATGCGCAAGTACGGCGGCTTCATTCCCGGCATTCGCCCGGGCAAGCGCACGGCGGATTACATCAACGAAGTGTTGACCCGGATCACGCTGGTGGGCGCGGTGTATCTGATCATCATCTCGTTCATTCCCGAGTGGATGATTACCGGTATTCACCTGAACCATTTGCCGTTCTGGCTAGGCGGCACGTTATTTGAAAGATTGCCGGTGTGGGTGACGAATGGTCTGGGCGTGAGCTTTTATTTTGGCGGAACTTCGTTGCTGATTGTTGTAGGCGTGGCCATGGATACGGTCACGCAGATTGAAGCGCAGTTGATCATGCGCCACTATGACGGATTTACGCCGCGCAGCGGGCGCATTCGCGGCCGGCGCAACTGGTCGTAAGAAGTTTGCAGATTTGTTTTTGGGGTTGCTGCACCTGACGAGCCTTAGACAGGCTGGCCAGGAAAACTGTTCGGGAGGCTTTGGCCAACTCGATGGCGCAGGAAACCTCGCGCGACTTAGGTCCCATGGTATTGCTTGGCCCTCCGGGCGCCGGAAAAGGCACTCAGTCCAAGCGCATCATGGAAAAATATTTGATTCCGCAGGTTTCCACTGGAGACCTGTTGCGAAACAATGTGGTTTTGGGTACGGAACTCGGCCAGGCCGCCAAAGCCGTAATGGCTCGCGGAGAGCTGGTTTCCGACGATCTGGTTTGTGAAATGGTCCGGCTTAGGTTGAAGGAGCCGGATTGCAAGCGCGGTTATGTTCTCGATGGTTTTCCCCGGACTGCATCCCAGGCTGGGTGGTTGGACGCGCTGCTCGATGACAAGCTCTTTGACAATTCGCGCCCGACGCGGGCTTGGCCAATTGTGATCCGGCTGGACGTAGATTATAATCAATTGTTGCTCCGGATTACTGGACGCCGTTCTTGTCCTACCTGTGGGCGGATCTATAACGTCCACTTTCAGCCACCCCGTTATGATGAAGTTTGTGACTTCGACGGATCGAAGCTGGTAACCCGCAATGACGACCGGTTGGAAGTGATTGAGCCGCGGTTGGAGGCCTACCGGGAGCAAACTCGTCCGGTAGCCGATTATTATGAGCGGACCGGAAGGCTGATTTCAATCAATGGCGATCGGCCGGTCGACAAAGTCACGGAACACATTTTCCGGATCATTGAGGATCATAAGGCGTAGAGTTTTTGCGAAGCATGGCGATTGTTTGCAAATCGACGGCGGAAATTGACAAGATGCGGCAGAGTGGCCGCATCGTTCGGCAGGTTCTGGATCATGTGCGCACGATGGTTGCGCCCGGCGTCACCACCATGGATCTGGAACGCGCCGCTGAGAAAAAAATTTCCGAACTCGGGGCCAAGCCGGCGTTCAAGGGATATTACGATTATCCCTGTGTGCTGTGTACATCGGTGAACGAAGAGATTGTGCACGGTATTCCGTCGGAGAAGCGGACGCTGAAGGATGGCGATATTGTTTCGATCGATTGCGGCGTGGTGCTCGATGGTTATTATGGCGACGCGGCAATCACGGTGCCGGTGAGCGAAACGGTAAAGCCGGAGTTGCAAAAGCTGCTAAAGGTAACGGAAGAGTCGCTCTATCGCGGTATTGAACAGGCGGTAATCGGCAATTCGATCGGCGATGTAGGCGCGGCGGTGCAGCAACATGTGGAAGCTGCCGGATTCAGCGTGGTACGTGAGTTTGTAGGTCATGGGATCGGAACTCACCTGCACGAAGAGCCGCAGGTTCCGAACTACGGTGCGCGCGGTCATGGCGCGAAGTTGCGCGAAGGCATGGTCATCGCCATCGAACCGATGGTGAATTTTGGCAAGCCCGAAACGCGGGTGCTGGGCGACAAATGGACCGCCGTTACGGCCGACGGCAGTTTCAGCGCGCACTTCGAGCACTGCGTAGCAGTGACGAAAGATGGGCCGATGATTTTGACGAAATAAGCGGTTGGCTCTTGAGCGTCTAACTGAGAGCCAAAAGCCAAAGGCTAAAAGCAAATTCTAAGGAGTCGATGAGTAAAGAAGACGCGATTGAAGTAATGGCGACGGTGCTGGAACCGCTGCCGAACGCCATGTTTAAGGTGGAGTTGGAAAACAAGCACCAGGTGCTGGCGCATGTTTCCGGCAAAATGCGCAAGAATTTTATTCGCATATTGCCCGGCGATAAAGTTGCGGTGGAGCTTTCACCCTACGACCTGAATCGCGGAAGAATTGTCTATCGCTATAAATGATCATGCAGGAAAGACCGCCCTCGACTGTCCGCAGGGCGGTCTAGAGATTTTGCTGAAAGCTGAAAAAGACAACAGCGGACGGCTGAAAGCTGGATTATGAAGGTACGAGCATCGGTAAAGAAAATCTGTGACAAGTGCAAGGTCATCCACCGCAAGGGAGTAGTGCGGGTGATTTGTGTCAACACGAAACACAAACAGCGCCAGGGGTAGAGAAGCCTTTAGCTCTTGGCTTTAGCTAAAAGCCAAAGGCTAAGAGTCAAAAGCTGAGAGAGGGTTAAGAACACATGGCACGTATCGCAGGCGTCGACTTACCGCGCCAGAAGCATATCAACATCGCGCTGACTTATATCTACGGTATCGGGCATCCGCGCGCAGGAATGATCCTCGACGAGGCCAAAGTAGAGCCGATGAAAAAGGTTCAGGACCTCAGTGAAGAGGAAGTCAACCGCATCCGCACCGTGATTGAGGCGCAAGGATTGGTCGAAGGCGATCTGCGCAAGGAAGTTTCGATGAACATCAAGCGGCTCATCGAAATCGGCTCCTATCGCGGCTTCCGTCATCGCCGTAACCTGCCGGTTCGCGGACAGCGTACGCACACCAACGCGCGCACCCGTAAAGGCCCACGCAAGGGAACGATCGCGACCAAGAAGAAAGCGTCGGCAAAGACATAAGAACAGCTTCTAGTTTCTAGCGTCGAGCTAGAAGCTAGTGGCTAGGAGCTATTGGCTACTATGGCGAAACCAGCAGCAGCGAGCGACGAGAAAAAAGGCAAGAAGAAGACATTCAAGAAGAAGGAGCGCAAGCACGTTCCGCATGGACTGTGCTATGTGCAGGCGTCCTTCAATAACACGATCGTGACCATCACCGACATGAACGGGAACGTTCTGTCGTGGAAGAGTTCCGGATCGCTGGGTTTCCGTGGATCGCGCAAAGGCACTCCGTTTGCCGCGCAGCAGGCGGCTTCGAACGCGGCCAATATGGCACGCGATCACGGCGTGCGCAGCGTCGACGTTCGCGTTAGCGGCCCCGGCTCGGGCCGCGAATCGGCTGTGCGCGCTTTGGCGACGTCCGGCATTGAAGTTCGTTCCATCCGCGACGTAACGCCGATTCCTCACAACGGATGCCGTCCGCCGAAAAGACGTAGAGTGTAAACAAGAGATTAGGGGAGTAGGGGGTGGCGAATTTGACGAATGCCTAACCCTTGGCCCCAAAGCCCTGATTTTCGTCCGGGACGAAGGGTGAAGCCAAACCCGTAAACCGGTCATCTAAAAGGAGAACAATTTGGCACGTTATACCGATGCAGTTTGCCGTCTCTGCCGCCGTGAGGGCATGAAGCTGTTCCTCAAAGGCTCAAAGTGTTTCAGCGATAAGTGCCCCATCGAGAAGCGTAACTTCGCTCCCGGACAACATGGGAAAGACCGCAAAGCCAAGATCGTTGGCTACGGTTTGCAATTGCGCGAAAAGCAGAAGGCCAAGCGTATTTACTTCACGCTGGAAGGCCAGTTCCGCAATTATTTTGAGAAGGCCGCGCGCACCCAGGGTGTGACCGGTGAACTGCTCTTGCAGCAGCTCGAGCGCCGGCTCGACAACGTTGTCTATCGCCTCGGCTTCGCGCAGTCCCGCCGTCAGGCGCGTCAGTTGGTGCGGCACGGCCACGTCGCGGTCAACGGCAAGAAGGTGAATATTCCTTCTTACGAAGTCAGTGCCGGGCACGAAATTTCAATTCGCGAAAACAGCAAAAAGCTGGCTGTGCTCGAACTGGCGAAAGAATACGCCAGCCACGGCACGATGCCGAACTGGCTGGAAGTGAATCGCGACAATTACACAGCGCGCGTGCTCTCATTGCCCAAGCGCGAAGACATTCAGTTGCCGGTGAACGAGCAGTTGATTGTTGAACTTTACAGCAAGTAAGCGGCAGTGAATTGAGTAATTGGGGAATTTAGTAATTGAGTAATTGAAAAGCAAAACGGGTTCGGTGTTGGGTTTACATTACTCAATTACCAAATTCCCCAATTACTCAATAGGTCCATCGTTTCGTGCCAGATCAGCCTCCGTCAACGCCTGACCTAAACCCGGACCGGTTTAGGGAGTTGACGCCGAGCCAAACGGCCGAAGGAGAGAAACACAATGCTTTGGAAAGGTTTTCAAAAACCGAAACGTTTAGCAGTCGATACTTCCACCCTCACCGATAAGTACGGCATCTTCTGGGCGCAGCCCTTTGAACGCGGCTTCGGCACCACTGTAGGCAATGCTCTTCGCCGCGTGCTGCTGAGTTCGATCGAAGGCGCAGCCGTTACCGCGGTGAAAATGGAAGGCGTTCTGCACGAATTTCAGTCGATCCCCGGCGTGGTCGAGGATGCGACCGACATCATCCTCAACTTGAAGCAGATTCCCTTCAAGCTCGCGGGTGATGCACCGAAAGCCATCTATCTTCGCGCCGATCAGCCTGGCGTAGTCACCAGCGGCATGATCGAAGCCGATGGCGACGTCGAAGTTCTCGACAAAGACGTCTATATTGCGACGGTCAGCGAAGGCGGCAAGCTTGACATGGAAATGCGCCTGAAGCGCGGCCGCGGCTACGTCTCCGCCGACAAAAATTTCGACGAAGATCTCGGCATCGGTTTCATTCCAATCGATTCCGTCCACTCGCCCGTGCGCAAGTGCAACTACACTGTAGAAGCGGCGCGTCTCGGACAGATCACCGACTACGACAAGCTCACGCTTGAAGTCTGGACCAACGGGTCTATTACTCCGGCGGATGCCATCGGCCTTTCTGCCAAGCTGATGAAGGATCACATGAACATCTTCATCAACTTCGAGGAAGAAATCGAAACCGGTACGTCCTCGTCCGATGATCGCAAGCCCGAGATTCACAACGAGAACCTGAACCGCTCCGTCGAAGAACTCGAACTTTCCGTTCGCAGCTACAACTGCCTGAAGAACGCGAATATTCAGACTATCGGCGAGCTGGTGCAAAAGACAGAATCGGAAATGCTCAAGACCAAAAACTTCGGCCGCAAGTCTCTGAACGAGATTAAAGAAATTCTCTCGACCATGGGCTTGAGTCTGGGCATGAAGATCGACGAGCATGGCAACGCCGTGCCCGGCCCGACTTCGAATCTGGTGCTGCCGGCTTCGGCCTACGGCCCAGACGATCAGCTTTAAGAATTCAGGGGTTGGGGGATCAGGGGCCAGGGACCGGCAAAGACGAATTGCTGATCCCTAGACCCTGATCTCCGGTCCCGAACTGAGGTTTCCCATGCGTCACAAAGTGGCAGGCTACAAACTCGGACGGAACACATCGCACCGGCGCTCGCTGCTGCGCAATCTGGTCACCTCGGTGATCGTCGAAGAACGGATCGAAACCACCGTTCCCAAAGCCAAGGCAGCGCGGCCCATCGTCGAAAAGATGGTTACGCTTGGCAAACGCGGCGACCTCGCCGCCCGCCGTCTGGCATCTTCGTATCTCATGACCAGCGAAGCCGTCGTCAAGCTGTTTGACACGATCGGCCCCCGCTTCGGCGACCGCAATGGCGGCTACACCCGCGTCATCCGCACCGGTTGGAACAAAGGCGACGGTGCCGACAAAGCATTCCTCGAACTCCTCGGCAGCGAGAAAATCCTCGACGAGAAGAAAGAAAAGCGCGCCGAAGCCCGCGCCAAGAAAAACGCTGAAGCTAGGAAAGCCATGGAAGATGCCGAAGCGCAAGCGCAGCATGATGGCGGCGTGGAACCCACCAAGGACCACGAAGACGACAAAAAATAGTTTTTGGGTGGCGCAGCGCTTTAGCGCTGCGATTAGGTAACCTCCATTAGCAACCATAGGCACGGCGCAAGCCGTGCCTTTTCTGCTGCACTTTTCAGGCACTACCACTTAACCGCCCGCAATTGACTTGCTCCTTCTGCCAACGTAATATTCCCGCACCAATGATCGGGCGGACGATCTCACACTATCGAATTGTAGAAAAATTGGGTGGCGGCGGCATGGGGGTGGTCTTCAAGGCTGAAGACACCGAACTCGGCCGCTTTGTTGCATTGAAATTCTTGCCGGATGACCTGGCGCATGATGAGCCCACGCTCGAGCGCTTCCGCCGCGAAGCCCGCGCCGCTTCCGCTCTCAACCATCCCAACATTTGCACTATCTACGAGATCGGCAAGTATGAAGGCCAATCCTTCATCGCGATGGAATTCCTGGATGGTTCCACGCTCAAGCACATGATCGGGCCGCGGCCCATCGAACTGGAGCCTCTGCTCGGCATCGGCATCGAAGTTGCCGATGCGCTGGATGCGGCTCACAGCAAGGGAATCGTACATCGCGATATCAAGCCTGCAAACATATTCGTTTCCAAGCGCGGCCACGCTAAGATTCTGGATTTTGGTCTGGCGAAGATGGGAGTTCGAGGGAACTCTGTTAGCGGAGATTCGCAAACACTGGCCGACGTAGCGCGCCTGGACCTCACCAGCCCCGGCACGGCGCTGGGCACGGTAGCCTACATGTCTCCCGAGCAGGTGCGAGGAAAAGACCTCGATGGCCGCACCGATCTGTTCTCGTTCGGCATCGTTATTTACGAAATGGCTACGGGCCTCATGCCATTTCGCGGCGAAACGCCCGGCGTGATCACGGAGGCGATCCTGAACCGTGCTCCCGCGCCGGCAGTCCGCATCAATCCCGATATTCCTGCCGAGCTCGAGCGAATCATCAGCAAGCTGCTGGAAAAAGATCTCGAGATGCGCTACCAGAGCGCGGCCGAAGTGCGCGCCGATCTCAAGCGGCTAAAACGCCAGAACGATTCTTCCCGGATTTCCTCGCCGGTTGCGGCTGAAACTCCCAGCGGATCGGCAGCCATCGCCGTCGCGTCGCATGCTAGTTCATCGGGAATAAGTTCGTCAGGGATCAAGACAGTTCCCGAATCCAAGTCACGCCGAACCTCATATGCCCTGGGAGCTGCGCTGGTTGCGGCGTTAGCCGTTATCGCATTTCTTCTGCTGCATCATGCCGGCGCCGTCGTATCTCCCGCCTATCACTTGCTGACCTACCGCCGGGGCACGATTCGCATGGCGCGGTTCGCTCCCGACGGACAGACGGTGGTCTACAGCGCGGCGTGGGAGGGAGGTCCGGTAGAAATTTTCAGCACGCGCTTCGGCACGCCGGAATCCCGTCCGGTGGGAGTTCCGGGCGCAGAAATTTTAGCGATATCGTCTACCGGAGAAATGGCGGTCTTGCTGCGCAGCCGGCAAACCAAGTCGCAGGTCTATAGTGGCACGTTGGCGCGCATGGCGCTCGGCGGCGGAGCGCCTCGCGAAGTTCTGGAAAACATTCAATGGGCAGACTGGTCGCCCGATGGCTCGCAGTTGGCCATTGTCCGCGATTTCAACGGACGCAATCGCCTCGAATATCCGCCGGGCAAAGTTTTGTACGAAACCGGTGGCTGGATCAGCCATCCGCGCATATCGCACAAGGGCGACATGATTGCATTTATCGATCATCCGATTCAGGGCGATTCGATTGGAGGCGTCGCCGTCGTGGACATGGGCGGCAACAAGCGTTCCCTGAGCCAGAGTTATGGCGGCGGAGCGGTCGGACTGGCGTGGTCGCCAAAAGGCGATGAGGTGTGGGTCACCGCTACTTTGATCGGCATCGATCGTTCGGTGTTTGCCGTGCCGCTTTCCGGCAAGGAACGGCTGGTGGCGCGCGTTCCCGCCGATCTTACTCTTCAGGATGTAATGCCCGACGGCCGGGTTCTGCTGGCGCGCGACAGTTGGCGGCGCGGATTGATTGTTCATCGCGCCGAAGATACAACTGAGCGCGACTTCACCTGGCTCGATTGGTCTTATCCGGTCACGCTTTCGAATGATGGCCAAACGTTGCTGTTCCGCGAAGAAGGGGAAGCCGGCGGCCCAACCTACGCAGTCTATCTCCGCAAGACCGACGGATCGGCGGCGGTGCGCCTGGGCGATGGACAATCCCTTGCACTTTCCCCCGATGGCAACTGGGCGCTAGCCTGCCGTGGCGACAAGCAAACCGATCTGTTCCTGCTTCCGACCGGGCCCGGCGAGCCTCGTACCTTAAAAGGCCACGACATCATTCACAACGCGGCGCGCTGGTTCCCGGATGGCAAGCGGATTTTGATTGCCGGCATCGAGCCAAATCACGGCCTGCGACTTTATGTGCAGGATATCGATTCTGACAAGTTCGAAGCGATCAGTCCGGAAGGAATTGATGGTTCGGCGTACGCCCTTTCGCCTGACGGCACTGCGGTTGCAGCCATGGGTCCGGACGGGAAGCCATATTTATTTCCCATCCCGGCTGGAGATCCGCAGCCCATCAAGGGACTGCTTCCGGGCGAAATCCCGGTAGTTTGGGGCGCGGATGGCCGCTTTTTATACATCTATAAAGGCGGCGAATTACCCGCCAAGGTGTATCGTTTGGAAATTGCCAGTGGCAATCGGACGCTCTGGAAGCAGTTGATGCCGCCAGACCCCGCCGGAGTCGAATTCGTCGGTCCAGTCTTGCCCACGCCGGATGGCAGTTCCTATGTGTACGGCTATAGGCGGCTGCTTTCGGATTTGTATCTGGTGGAGGGTCTGCAGTAATGATTCTTGAAGCATGGGGCAGAGTTAAGAACGAATAGTTTTTGGGTGGCGCAACGTTTTTAGCGTGTGATATGGATTTCTCTGATTAACAACTACCAGGCACAGCGCAAGCCATGCCTTTTCTTTTGCCATGAGAGTCTGAAATAGGTTTTCTCAGTCCACCGCTTCTGACTCGCCTGTACATGTCCCTCCGCGTCTCCCACCGGTAATCTTGCTGTAAATTGCCATTCCGATACACTCCCGTCAGGATGGGCTTCACTCGCGTACAGATCGGTATTGCTGTCGGCGTAGCCGCTGTGCTGGTATTTGGATTTCTCGGCTACATCTGGTGGCTGAGTAAGCAGGGGCCAGTGCTAAATCGCTCCGAAGATCGCGACCCACTTACAGGTCTGCCGGTCAGCATCCGCATGAATCCGCTGCGTGACCGCACCATCGAACACAGCGCCAACAAGTTTCTGCACGAACTGCGTGACGGCCACTGCGACGAACTGCTCGCGCAATGGGAGCATGACTACCGCAAGAAATACGCTCACTTCATCTGCGACTCAGAGACACAGCACCCGCTGCTTTCATGGGAGTTGGCGGAGTGGGAGAGCGCACCGCCTTTGACGATTCTTCATTACCGCGGCAAACGCCGCTACGGCAACCAGCCCGGCACTTATCAAGAACTCTTCACAGTCACGACCGAGAATAAAGATGGCGAGTGGGTAGTGACGAAGTACGACGCGATGTACTGAGAAAGTTCTCAGTTCTCAGTCTCTAACTTCAGCCTGGCTCGACACTTCCTCGTTTCCTCCGTGGTAAAACTTCTTAATGCCCCCGTCCGCCGAGCGTGAGCCTTCTTCCCGCAACATCTACGTCTTCGGCGTCACATCTTTCTTAAACGACACAGCCAGCGAGATGGCGTACTGGGTGTTGCCCGCGTTTCTTGCTTCGTTAGGCGCTGGGCCGGCGCAGTTAGGGTTGATTGAAGGCCTCGCGGAAAGCGTCGCTTCATTCGCCAAGCTCTTTTCCGGATATCTTGCCGACCATGCTCCGCGACGTAAGCCGGTCGTCGTCGCGGGATATTTTGTGGCGAATGCGGTGAAGCCGCTGCTCGCGCTCGTTACAGCGTGGTGGCACATTCTGCTGATTCGCTTCACGGATCGTCTTGCCAAGGGCGCGCGTGGCGCGCCGCGCGATGTGATGGTGGCTGAATCGGTCCCGAAAAACCGGCTGGGTTCGGCTTACGGCCTGATTCAGTCGATGGATTCGGCCGGAGCGATTGTCGGGCCTCTGGTCGCATTGCTTTTGCTGAGGCATTTTGGGATGCGCAGCGTGTTCTGGATGGCCGCTATTCCGGGAGCGTTGTGCATGCTGGTTGCGCTCCTTGGAATACGCGAGACCGGGCGGCGTGCTAACGAACATGTTGTGGATAGCGCGAAAATTTTTAAAAACGATGCCAGCGCCACACCGCGTCAAGATGAACGGAGGAAATTACCAGCAAGCTTCTATTTTGTCCTTGTCGCCGTGACCTTGTTCTCGCTGGGAAATTCGAGCGACATGTTTCTGGTGTTGCGAGCACAGAACGTCGGCATAGCTGTAGCGCTGGCGCCGCTGCTGGGGCTGGTTTTCAACATAACGTATACGCTGGCGTCATGGCCGGCAGGCTGGATCAGCGATCACGTTTCGCGCCGCATGGTTGGTTCTCTGGGGTATGTGGTCTTTGCTGCGGTTTATTTCGTGTTCGGATTTGCGCCGTCGCGCACCGCGATCTGGATCGCGATGGCCGTCTACGGCTTGTATTACGCTCTCACCGAGCCTGTGCTTAAGGCTTTGGTCGTAGCATCGGTCGGCGAGGATGTGCGCGGCCGAGCGCTTGGCGTCTTTTCTTTTGTAACCAGCGTGGCCACGCTCGCCGCAAGCCTGATTACGGGACAACTCTGGAAACATTTCGGGGCGGGAGTGCCGTTTTATTTTTCATCGGGATTGGGGTTGGTCGCGGCGTTGATGCTACTTCCTAGAGGAGCACTGCGCGGCCATAACACATCTAAAACCCTACTATAACCAAGACCGGCCGAAAAATAGAATGATCTGCGCCGCTACTCCTGCGCAGGTGTCCAGCACTACATCTTGCCATTTTCCCGTGCGCGATGGGATGTAGCTCTGGTGCCATTCGTCGAGGCTGGCCACCAATGCGGTGCCGAAGATTGCAATGGTCGTCCAGCGCAAGGTCCATTTCGCGTTGTTCATTGCCGGCAAGGTAGCGCGCCAGGCGCGAAAAAGCAGGATGCTTAGAATTGCATATCCCACCACATGCCCGCCCTTGCGAATGAAGAAGTGCCAGTGTTCGAAGTGGGGCAAATCCATGCCGAAAAGGAAATGCAGAATCGGATAAAGAATCCGGCTGGTGTTATGCGCAGACAGCATCGCCGTGGATTCGATGGCGATGACGATGAGCCAAAGAATCGCCGCGATCCATGTCTTGAGAAGATGCTGCCGCTCAGGGTTCAAACGCGCGCGCTACTCGATGGCATAGTTGGGAGCCTCGCGGGTGATCATGACATCATGCACGTGGCTTTCGCGCAGTCCTGCGCCGCTGATGCGCACGAAGCGAGTCTTCTGCAACAGTTCGCCGATGGTCGCGCAGCCGCAGTAGCCCATGCCGGATTTTAATCCGCCCACCATCTGGTGAACGATCATGGAAACCGAACCGCGATAGGGCACGCGCCCTTCAATGCCTTCGGGAACCAGTTTACCCAGGCGGTTTGAGTCGCCATTGCCCGAGGAGCCTGCGACCGAGGAGTCATTCTCCGTGTTCTGGAAATAACGTTCGCTGGAACCCTGTGCCATAGCGCCGATTGAACCCATGCCGCGATAAGCTTTGAACGAGCGGCCTTGGTACAGAATCATCTCGCCGGGACTTTCGTCGGTACCAGCGAACAATGATCCGATCATCACCGCGCTTGCTCCTGCCGCAAGTGCCTTCGTGACATCGCCCGAGTACTTGATCCCACCATCGGCGATGATAGGAACTCCTGCATCTTTCGTAGCGCGGTAGGCTTCAGCAATTGCCGTAATCTGCGGTACTCCCGCGCCGGTGACTACGCGCGTGGTGCAGATAGATCCAGGGCCGATGCCAACTTTAATGCCGTCAGCTCCGGCGCGGGCGAGTTCGCAGGCGCCATCGAAAGTAGCGACATTACCGGCAAGCAGTTGCATCTCCGGCAGCTTCGATTTCACCAGCTTCACGGCTTCGAGAACTTTTGTCGAGTGGCCGTGCGCGCTGTCGATGGCGAGCACATCCACTTTGGCTTCCGCCAGTTCTAGCGCGCGCTCCAGGAAATCTCCGGTGGCGCCAATGGCCGCTCCCACCCGCAAACGTCCCTGAGAATCTTTGGCCGCGTTGGGATATTTCAGTTTTTTCTGAATATCTTTTACGGTGATCAAGCCTTTGAGGTTGTACTTGTCGTCGACGACCAGCAGTTTTTCCACGCGGTGCTCGTGAAGAATTTTTTCGGCATCTTCCAGCGTCGTTCCCACCGGCACGGTGATGAGATTCTTCTTGGTCATCACGCGATCGATGGGAATGTCAAAGCGGCTTTCAAACCGCAGATCGCGATTGGTAAGGATGCCCACAAGCTTGCCGTTCTCGGTGATGGGCACGCCCGAGATTTTGTATTGCCGCATGACTTCGAGCGCATCGCTGACTTTGGCGTTTGGCGACATCGTTACCGGATCGACGATCATGCCGCTTTCCGATCGCTTCACCTTGTCGACTTCATTGGCTTGCTGCTCAATCGTCAGGTTGCGATGAATGATGCCGAGACCGCCCTGCTGCGCGAGCGCAATGGCCATGTGAGATTCGGTAACAGTGTCCATCGCCGCGCTGACGATGGGGATGTTCAAGGCTATGTTGCGGGTAAGCTGCGTCTGCGTGTTGGCCGTTGCGGGAATCACATCCGAGCGCGCCGGCAAGAGAAGAACGTCGTCGAAGGTGAGAGCTTCGGGTACAGGGAAATGAATCATAAAATTCTCGGAGACTCTCCCAGCTTGTGGGGTGAATCTTCATTCTAGAGAGGACAGGAGATTCAGGCAAATTTTTTGGTTTCGGGGCTTCACCCGTCATGCAGAGTGCGGAGTTTGGCCGGGAAGTGGCCCACTCTTCATCTCAGTAACCGTCAGACTTGTTATCATCGCTAGTCTTTTACGGAGCGGCCATGCGCAAGCAGATTTTATGCTTTTGTTTTTTGGGGTTCTTAACAACTATCGTTTCGGCACAGCAGTACGATCTGGTGATCGAGGGTGGGCGCGTTATCGATCCAGAGACGGGGCTGGATGCGGTGCGCAACCTTGGCATTCGGGAGGGAAAAATTGCCCGCATCTCGCCTGATGGATTAAGCGGACGGCGCATGGTTCATGCCAGCGGGTTGGTGGTCGCTCCCGGTTTTATTGATTTGCACCAGCACGGGCAGGATCTGGCAAGCCAGCGCGTCAAGGCGCTCGACGGTGTAACTACGGCGCTTGAGTTGGAGATCGGTGCGCCCGATGTCGCCCAGTTCTTGAAATCCAAAGAAGGTCACTCGCTGATTCACTACGGTACCTCGGCCAGCCACGTGGCGGCGCGTGCCGCGGCGTTCGGCACACCGCTGCCGCCAGAAATCATTGGATCTCACTCCGCCGGCGCTCCCGACATTCTGCCTAAGAGTGGGCGGGCAACTGATGATCCAGCCACGCCGGAACAGATCGAAGCGATACGCGAACGCCTGCGAGCGGAACTTGATGCCGGCGGGCTGGCGGTCGGGATGGGCATTCAATACACACCCGGAGCCACGCGGCTGGAGGTGATTGACATGTTCCGCCTGGCCGCAGAGCGCAGGCTGCCGGTCTATACCCACATGCGCAGCGCGGGACGGATCGAGCCCGGTTCATCCATTGAAGCGGTCGGCGAGGTGATCGGTGCGGC
>Ga0224568_1000053_pt1 | contig 31321 bp, 29 predicted proteins | sample CLU5metagenome_FD_182727 | JGI IMG/M metagenome (GOLD analysis project Ga0224568, IMG submission 182727) | Spruce litter microbial communities from Bohemian Forest, Czech Republic - CLU5 | ecosystem: Environmental > Terrestrial > Plant litter > Unclassified | place: Czech Republic: South... | reverse complement strand
GGTTGCGCCGCCCAGCACCTTGAATTGAATCGTGTGGCCGTCCACCTTAGTAAAGGACTCGCCGGAGTGGTCTTGCGCCGCAAGTGTAATCACCTGATCGGCATCCAACTGCGGCCAGTAAATTGAGGCGATGCTTCCAACCGGAGTGTTGCCCCAATCAATCATCAACTCGTCGGGAAGATTGGTCAGATAGCCGGCGGACTCCGTAGTGACGTTGGGACTCGGCCGCAGATCGAAGGTTTGCGGAATGCGGTGAGCCAATGGGAAACCGGGATTGCTGGAAGGGATAACTTGCAGGTTACGTTGCGCCAGTTTGTCAGAGTTTTCCGGACCTTCAGTGACGCTGTCCTGGTTCTCGATGGGCGCGCCCTCATAAGCGATCTGCGCCACGATGCAATGGTGCGTTCCGCCGGCCAGCCAATACTGCGCAGTCTTGCCGCCGTAGGTGACGCTATCATCGTAGACATTCAGGAAGCAGCCGAAGTAAGTCCAGATGGTATCGCTGCCCATGGGAATGATGATGTTCCGGTTGTTCACTCCATACGGTGGATTGGGATTGGCCATGGTGGCCGGCTGCAGATCCAGTTGATTGGGATCGGCGAAGAACGGAAGCGTACAGCCGTTTATGTTGCCGGAAGCATCCGTGCCGGGAAGAGGAGCGGTTGGATCGTTCGGGTCGGCGGTCGGGGTGCTCGGATACGTGATGAATGGATCAGCAAGCGAAACGGCGCTGGCGACGTTCACGTAATCGGTGTCATTGGTTTGCGTACCGAAGATGCGGAAGAAAACCTCCACGTTATCCGCTTCGTTCGCTGATCCTGACGGGCCGCGCAGGCGGACCCTTGCCAGCGCGAAGTTGTAATTCATGTAGGGTTCAGAGGGATGGCCCGGGTTCGGCGTGGCCGGCGTCACGCTTGAGTCGCCAGAATAAACGCTCGACTCCTTGGGCAGCACGGTGCTGCTCGGCGAGAATGGGTCGGTCGAACCGTCGCCGAAGGTGTTGTTGAAATAGCCGACGAGGCCCTGGATGTATTGGTACGCCGCAGTGGTATCGAGCTGCGTCGGGCTGCCGGTTGTGAAAGTAAAGGGCACGTTGCCAATGGGCGTCTGGCTGTTGGCGGTGGGAGTGATGGTGAACACGCGCAGATCCTGGCTGAGCCAGAAGACATTGTTCTGACTCGGATCGATGTTGGCGAAATATGGGTTGGCGCCAGCCACAAGTTCGAAGACAGTCTGTGCTTTGAACGGTGTCGGGTTGCCGGGCACGGTAATTGAGGCATCAAGCTCATAGAATGCCGGCGGGTTGCCCATGCTGGGGAAAGACACGCCCGCCGGGAAGCTGACGTTGAAGGGATAACGGATGCGCTGCACGTTGTAGTAGCCGCCGGGCAACTCGAGAACTGGCGGCCCAGCCTGCGTGATATTGGAAGCGCCAAGCAGGGTCAGAAACCCTCCCGACAGATTCGGGGAGACCTTGCCGCTGGGGCTAGTGCCAGAGATTCCCAGCACGTTCGGAGTGAAACCTTCGAGGACCAGCCAGAAAGCGTCGCCGTAAGAGGGCGAGTCCTGAACCTGATCGGCGCCGAAGGTGCTGTCCTCAACCCAGAACTGCATATCCTGTGCAAGAAGATTCTGCGCAAGTCCGTTCAGCAGCTTGATTCCATCAAAGCTGCCCCAACCTGTGCAGGCGTCCCAACCAGAACCTGCGGTGTATCCAGGGATACTATTCAGGCTGTTGTTCGTCGGGCCGCCACCGACAGGCGGGTTCACGTCGCGGCAAACGGATTCGCCGAGTTGGTACAGGATGGGGTTGATGAATCCAACTTGTGTGCCGAGTGCAGCGTTGATCTGTGCAATGAGCCCGGCGTAAAGGGGAGCCACAGCGCTGGTGCCGTTCATCACGTTCTCAACGCCGCTCACGAAGCAATTCGTCCAGCTGTTTGCGCTTGCATCGCCGGCAATGTCGGGCACGCCGCGGCCAACGTGGCCGTCGTTGACCGATTTGGGGTTGAGACTCGACTGGTAAGCGGGCGCGGTTCCCGCGGCCTGGGTGAAGAAATCGCTGACTCCGCCGCCGGTCGCCCAATTTGTGGGAGAGAAGTCCGAATGGGTATCATTCCACACATACTCCTCGAACGTGGAACCGCTCACATCGCCTACCGTGGTGCCGCCGCACGAGAGAACCAACGGATCTGAACCAGGGTATTGAACATGCGCCTTGCCGTCGGCGGCAAACGGTTTACCCCACTCAGTAACGCCCGCGGTACTGCCTACCTTCGAGTCGGAACCCTGGTCACCGGCTGCTATGCAGACAGTAATGTGATTCACCATAGCGTCTTCGAAGGCCGAGTGGACCGCGTTGACTGTTGCTGTGGGAACGCCCTCGTTAGTGAGCGTTCCGGAATCGTCGCCATCGCAGATGTAATCGCTGCACGAGATCACGGACGGCGCAGAGACTCCCGCAGGAAAATCGCCGGCGCTGGGGAAAATGATCCGCTCCAGCAGGTCGTGCCAGCTGTCGCTAAAGAAAGCAAGGAAATACACCGCAATGGTTGCGCCCTGAGCGACCGTAGATGAGATGCAGATGTCCTGGGTGGTTTCGATGTCAGGACCGAAGTTGGAGCTGATAGATGCGGGAGGCACCGGAATGATCTGCGGAACCGCAAAGCCAGCAGGCAGAGTCGCATAGTACAGCGTGAAATCGTTAGAAGGTCCTGGAGTGGCGTCATAGCCGCTGCCGGGAAATGGACTCGGGCCGCCGAACTCGACGACGGCAAGCGTTTCTCCAACAGCCGAGACCGGCGGAAAGTTGTACAGACTTGCGAGCGTATTCGCACCGACAGTGTTGTCTGTGCCCGGCGGGTCTGCGGAGTTGCGTTTCGTGATCCTACGATTGTCGAGGCCGAATACTGCCATAATGGCCTTCGCGACTGCGCCAGGAGCGTGCAATGCGCCCTCGTGGCTGCGAAAACGCTCGATGGCCGGCGCTTCTTTAGCGCTCGCACGCATCCGGCTGTGTTGCACGGCCGGGGCTTCATATTGGTTCAGCTTGGTGCCAAAGGCTTTTTCCAGTTGGGATACGGTGCCAGAGACGATAACGCTGCGGCGAGCGGCATGAATTTCGTGCACAGTCAGTCCCGCGGCGGTGGCAAATTTGGTCACCGCATCCATGTCGGCTGGGGAAGCGCCGTACTTGGATGCGAACTCAGCTTCCGGCATCCGGCGGCGTTCGCGCGCGGCGACCTTCAACAGTTCTTCCGGAGTAGGAAAGGATGGGCCATCGGGGCGCCGACGAAGGACAATTGTGACTCTGACAGTTTCGTTCGCGTCGGCGGGACCCAGTAGCTTAGATTGCGCGATGGCGCGCCGTTCGGTACCTTCGATCTGTCCGTACCCAGTGGGGACTGTGGGGACGTTTGGATTGGGTTGGTTATTTTCGGGCATTGTTTGATCCTTTAGAGTCGGTTCTAGAACCAGCCGCTAAGTAGATAGTGAAAGTGCTCCGCTTATCGTTTCAGTGAATAACATAAAGATTAGAGGACGATTACAGCGCCCCTCACTGTCCGATCTAACCGACGATGAAATTCTGGTAAATGCCCATGTCGCCCATGGCGATTTGATCCACTTTCGCCAAAGGTACGCAGCGAGTCTCGCCGTCTAGCAAATTCCTGAGCTGGGGCGATTCCCCGCCCATCACGGAAATTACTAGTAGTTCCCGATGAAGCACGGGTCGTGGCGCGGATGATACTCCGCCTCAGTCCCGGCCACCCGGCAATACGATTTCGCCTAAGTGGCAGTATCATATTGCACGACGAGGCCGGGAACGATAAGGGACGTTCACATCAACAAGCACAAGACCCCTTCTTGAGAGAAATCGAATTTCGTGCTGACGCGGCTCCTTCGTGCAGATCACGGATATTTTTGAGGCGGTTGCGGGTGGGAACGTTCGGGAGATTGCCGATCGCGCGGAAAGTGGGCTCATCCTCGCGCGGGCCACAAATCGGCCTGTCGAAAGTTTCACCTATAGGTAACGATAAACGCGCAAGCATCTAGGATTTTGTTTCCAGCCTGGCCGACTTCAAGGGACCTATCTGGCCTCAACTGAGCGCATTGGCGATTTGCACTAACCCGCCGAACACACCGTGTTACGCGGGCGCTTATCGGTCAATCCTGCTGCCGATTCGATCACTCCGACATTTCAGGGTGATCCTGCCGCTTGTCTTCGGGAACGCGAACGCCCTTTGCGATAAGCCATACCATCATCCAAAGTTCGCCCAACTCGGGGACGATAGCAAAACGTCCCACTAGATCTGAATAAGCCGGCAGCAAAAGCTGCGTGAGGCTGACAGCGACTAAAGCGCAGCCATTCAAAATGAGGAGTGCACCCAAAATGCGCGGAAACAAACGTGATCGCAGGACTAGCGAGCCGAATGGGAACAGCCATAGGCCCCAGAAAATATTTGCGAGATTTGCTCCGGCAGCGTGCAAGCCGAGAAACATGAAAGCCAGATCATTCCGCTGCGCTCCGTTGAATGCCGACGGGAAAGTACCGCTATGCAGCAGTGCCAGAGCAGCGACTTCGTTTAATACATTCAGGAAGGTGATGGGGACGGAGATCAAGACAAACGTTACCATCAGGGATGCCTGGGCTCTATCGATCTCATTGAGCAACTGGTACAGAATCCGTACCAAAAATAAAAACAAGCTCGCGCCGGTCAATTCGCTCACCAAGCAGATGCGGAACGGTATTTCGAATGTCAGCACTTTGCTGGCAGTCGCGGTTGCGTCGTCAGCAATGATCAGCTTGCCAGGAACATAGATAAGAGGGACGCCCGCAGCAGCGGCACTGAGTAGATAAAGTATTCCGGCGATCCTGGCTGTTTTCGGGGCTGAACCCACGTCTCTCTTCCTTTGCTGCTCAATATGGCAGGGGCAATCTCGCCAAGGCAATGAACGCCGAACTCTTTTCAACTGGCGACTTCAGGCCGATGCCCTCATTGACCGCGGTTTGTGCGTTCGCCACTCGATAAGTAATGAGAAACGCCCTTCCTCTCAGGTTGGATTATTTCCGGCATGCCGACTTGCGATAACCGATGCCGCTCGATCGCTCAGGTGACTTAGGCGTATGCTTAGATGGGAATTGGATGGAAACTAAAGTAGGCCGTTCGTCGTCAAACCTGGTATGCGTATTCCGGCGATTCTCCTCCTTGGCTTACTGACGCTCTGGCCCGTGAACGGTTACACGCAAACTGCACAACAGCCAGCCCTCAGCGTGCACCAGATTTTCATGGACGACCAGACCGATCAGCCGACGCACACGCCTCGGCCAGACCCTACTCCTGAGATTCTTAAAGCTTTAGATGACCGTGCCGCAGCTCGTCGTGCCGCTCTGCATGAGATGCTCTCTCACGGCGAGATCACGTCGGGGAGCGATTTATACGAAGCGGCGTTCGTGTTTCAGCACGGGGAAACTGCTGCCGACTACCTGCTTGCGCATATACTTTCGCTTGATGCATTGGGTAAGGGCTTCGATCGGGCGAAGTGGCTTTCAGCAGCGACCCTTGACCGTTATCTTCAGCTTGTCGGCCAGCCGCAGGTGTTTGGCACGCAGTATCCTCTCGACCCAAAACTGTCGCACCCAATCACGAACGGTGGCCGCTTCAGCGGACGCACCCAGTTACCTTTCGATGATATGTTCCTGCCCGCGTATCTCCGCCGCGACTTCTGCGTACCTGATCTTGAACAACAGAAGAAGAATCTGCAAGTCCTCAACTCCGGCAGCTATCCGCGCGCTACGATGACGTTGCCCGAGTGCAACCGCTGAGACGACGGGAGCCGGCGGCGCAGAAAACCTCTGCGTCACGGCGGATTAGGCGTAACTACTGAGAAACGCGCTTGGCGTTGGGCTGGATCACTTCCGGCAAGTCGATTCCCCAGCCGACGCTAATCCCCATGACGAAAAAGAGACAAAAACGGCACAAGTGGTGAAAAACACGACGACCATAATAGCGCGCTATCGGCTTTTGGCAAGTGATAGGAGATGAGTTGAGTCCTCATAAACGCGCTTGTAGTGACGAAAGAGAACAACTACCGACTGGTCGGCAACCTTCCCTCACCGATAGGGAAGGATTGCCCGTTATCCGGCCAAGTGACGGTTCTTCAGATCACCCGCACCACTGCCAACGTCGCATCGTCGGTTTGGTGTCCTTTGGAAAACTCATCCATCGAATGAAAGATCAATTTCACGAGATCGCCGGGGTTCCGGGAGCATCGCGCTCCGGAGGCCGCAGCTTTCAATAAGCCCTGAACTCCCCATTCCTGCCCGTTCTGATTTGCGGCTTCGGTCAGTCCGTCAGTGAAGGCGATCAGCAAATCATCGGTTTCGATCTTTACGACGCCCTCCACGTATTCCGAACCAGCGAATAGGCCAACGGGCGAGCCACCCGTTTCCAGCCAATTCATTGTGTCATCTCGTTGAATAACGACCGGTGGATTATGTCCAGCGTTTACATAGCGCAGAGTGCAGTCCGACGCGTCGAACACTCCGTAAAATAAGGTTGCATATCGATCGTCGGAGGACGAAGCATAGGCCTGATGATTCACGACCTTGAAGAGCGCAGCCAAGTCGTCTCCCGTGAACAAAGCCGCCGTCCGAAGGGAGGACTGCACATTGGCGATCATAAGCGCCGCGGCCAGACCTTTGCCGGAAGCGTCTCCAACCATCAGTCCCAGGCGGTGTTTCTTCAGGGGTATGAAATTGTAGCAATCGCCGCCGAGCGCCCGAACTTGACGGCAGCGGGCACTATAGTCCCAGGAATTGTTAGCCATGCGCGGTACTTGCATAAAACCCTGTTGCACGTCGCAGGCCAGCATCCAGTCTTGGCTAACGTCTACCACCATCTCGTCGGTTGTCATTTCTCGCCTCCGTTTGTATGTCGGTTCCGGCGCTTCTGAATCGACATCGGGTGTGACTTTTGGTCCATTTAAATATTTTCGAAGAAGATGTAGAGAATAGCGGGACAGCTCCGACTACACGATGAAGGCGAACATTACAGGCGCCACAATCAGAAAGGAAACCGAAATGACGACTTTGAGCTCATACTTGCTATTCGACGGAAATTGCCGGCAGGCCATGGAGTTTTACCGATCCTGTCTCGGAGGAGAGCTAACTCTGACGCGAGTGAAAGACACTCCCGCGAAGCAGGGAATGCCCGAATCCCAACGCGACAAGGTTCTAAATGCCCGCTTGCGGGGCAGCAACCTCGATATTTCGGCATCGGACTGGCTGCGGCCGGACCGGACGCCAGTTCGCGGCAACACCGCCTGCCTCTATCTCAGCGGGGGGGACATTCCAGGAATTGAAGTCCTTGTTTGAAAAACTCTCTGAGGGAGGCGAGACCACCGATCCTCTCAACCAGCAATTCTTTGGCGCCTATGGGGCGCTGAATGACCAGTTTGGCGTCCGATGGGATGTTTCACAGCAACAAATAAAAAGCAGCAGGAAGTAGAAGGAAGATGAGAACAGAAAGGAGCACCAAAGATGAAATACATCCTACTCATGTCGGCCACCGCCGCGGGCGTTGAGGGATACCGCACCCGGCCAAAACAGGATATCGAGGCGCATATGGCGATTCTCCATCGCATCAGCAAGGATCTTTCCGAGTCCGGGGAATTCATTGCCACCTAGGGCTTGGTTGGACCGAAGGAGGCCAAGGTCGTGCGCGGTGAGAAGAACGGTCTCCCAGTCACCGATGGCATTTTTCCAGAAGCGAAGGAATTCCTCTTGGGCTCCGAAGGAATATGAAACCTAGTCATGCCGACCGCAGCCTTACCCTGAGCGAAGCCGAAGGGGACGCAGTTGAGGAATCCTATCGCATCCGTGGAGTACCAACATCTCGCAAAAGAAGCGAGATGTTGGGCACTCGGCGTTAGCACCAGAATGCCGGCACGACGGTCGCCTCGGTTCACTTAATCTCGAAACTGATATTACTTTCGAGAGTCTTTGTAGGTGTTTTCACTTCGATTTTGCCACTGGTCGCTCCCGCCGGAACGGTTGTTTGTATGGCAGACGCTCCAAGAACTTTGAACGTTGCTGGCGTGCCGTTGAAGGCCACGCTCGTTGTTCCAGTCAAGTTGTTCCCGAGGATTACAACGGAAATCCCGACCTTTCCCGTAGAAGGGAGAGACTCTACAAAGGAACTCAATCCGCGCGATAGATTGAAAACCGTGCCTACAGAGCCCTGCTCGCTAGTGCTGGCGAAAGTTGTGCCATAAAAACTGCCGTCGGTGCCTTGCACCAATCCACCTTCGCAATTGCCTTCCGCAACGTCGAAGGTGTGGATCTTGGTGAATGCACCACCGGGAGTGATTCCAAAAATTGTTCCCGAACCGTTACCGTCACGATACGTGGTGCCGTACAAGTCACCGTTGGTAGCTTGGATCAGACTGGCGACTGGCGTCACGCCATCGGTCGGGTCGAACCTATGCAGAAGGGTTAGGATGCCGCTCGGAGTTATTTTGAACACGGTACCATAAGCGTTCGGGGGTGGATTCCCGCCTACGAAGGTCGTACCATAGAAATTCCCATTGCTGGCTTGAACGAGCCCAGCATACGGAAGAGCGCCATCCGCGCAATTCGCTTGCGAGCAAAAGTTGTAAAGGGTAGTAAGTTGACCACTCGGGGTAAGTTCAAAAACCGTTCCACAGCCGGGCAAATCGCCTTGGCACTCGTCGCTACCAGTATTCGCGCCGCCTTGTTGTGTCACGCCGTAAAGATTTCCATTGCTGGCTTGGATAAGACTGCCGATGGGGAATCCGCCATCAATACAGTTTGGTTGTGAACAGAAACTATAGAGGGTTGTAAATTTGCCTGCAGGCGTGATCTCAAAAACCGTACCGCAACCACCATTACAAAATTCTATGTTTGCCCCGCCATAGCCCGCCATGCCATAGAAATTGCCGTTTCTCGCTTGAACTAGTCCAGATAGTGGATACCCGCCATCGGTGCAATTCGGTTGTGTGCAAAAACTGTACAGGACGGTTAATGTGCCTGTCGGCGTGATCTTATAGATCGTGCCGGAGTCATAGGTTCCCCCAAAATCCGTTGTCCCATAAAATTCCCGATCTTTCCCAAGCACCAATCCACCCGCCGGGCGCGACCCGTCGTCAGTGCAATTCTGCGCACAGAAGCTATGAAGCGTGGTAAGGATGCCAGAGGGGCTGATCTTAAACACTGTGCCAGCACCGTAGGCTCCGCCCTCGTTCGTTGTTCCATAAAAATTTCCGTCAAGACCTTGGACGAGAGACTCATATGCGGGCCAGGCGCCATTAGGTCCAGTGAAGGTCACCAGCGTTGTGTAAGTGTCAGTGGTAGCCGCTGCCGCAATCGACGGAAAAAGGCACATGGCTAGGACTATGGACAAAAAAGGAACCGAAAACGATCTCTGAATTTGCATAGTTTTCCTCGGAATCTTCATCTTTACAAATACCCTACTCACGCGGAAGCATGGGCTGGGCCAATTAGATAGGCTCGGGTCCGCCTGCTTTCGTGGGCTGCCGGGTGTTTCTCAAGAAAACCTTCATCGCGATTGCGCTACCACAACGCGTCGTAGCCGTAAAGATTCTGGTGTTTGCGTCCCACCATGATCCTCCAGGCCTACGGTCTGATCGCAAACACCGTCCCCTCGTAGGCTCCCAACTGTCGTCCATGCCGTAAAGCTATGCACCACTTTTCGCTCCACTTACACCCTCCTAATACTCTTGGGGCGGCGAAAGATTTTGTATTGCGGGCCCGATTACTCGAGGTTGCGAAACGCAGACCCGACGACTCGAAGGGATGAGTCAGCACAACCGGGAGAAGGCAGCAACGTAGTCCGGAAGGCAGCAACGTAGTCCGGCTGGCCTTGTGTGTCAAGATGAATATCAATACTTTACAATCTCTGCAAACGACTTCGGATGAAGCGAAGCTTGGGCGTTTCAGCCACGGTAACTAAGGGGTGATCTCATAAACGTAACCGGGGGCGCCTTTAGCGCCTACCGCCCCATATAAATTCCCGGCGGCATCACGAACAAGGCTGCCCCCATTACCACCTTCCTCGTAGATCACACTAAATATCCAATCTCCGCTTGCGTTGCGGGATGACTCATACACAACTGGCTTATCGTAGGCATAGTTGGAGGCATTCTCTGCAGTGCCGTAGACATTCCCTTGGGCGTCGAGGGTGAGAGCCGAGGGGGAGGAACCGGAACCGAAATCCCCTATGGTCCCCCCATAACCCGTAGGCGTAATCTCGTACGCGATGCCGCAACCGATGTTGTAGTCGTTGCCACAACCACCCCCCGAGTCCGCCGAAACGTAGAGGTTGGCGACAGAGTCGATCGCTAAGTTCGTGGTAAACCCCGCGTCGCCAATTGTTACCTGCTTTTCGCGCCAGCCTTCGGTGCCCTCCGGAATCAACTCAAAGATAGTGCCGCAAATCTGCATCTGTCCATTTTCTCCGCATTCGGGTGGGCCGCCGGTCGACGTGGAACCGTACAAATTCCCGGCTGCGTCGAAGACCACCCCTGTAATAGGAACTTGGCCGTCATCTCCAGATCCGAAGTTATGAAGAATTTTTTCCGTCCACGTACCGTTGCGGTTGGGTTTCAGCTCGAAAACCGTACCGCAACCCGACATTATTTTGTCCCACATGTAACAAAAGACATGGCTGCCTCCCAAACTCGTCGTGCCATAGAGGTCACCTGCTGTGTCAAACACGAGGTTGGAGGAAGGCCAAATTCCGTCCTGCGCAACGCCGAAAACGTGCAAAATCTTCTCGATCCAAACGCCGCCCACCCCGGACGTCAGCTCGAAGACGGTGCCGCAGCCCACGACCACGCTACCTCTTGCGCATGAGCCGCCTCCTCCCTCCACCGTCGTGCCGTAGAGATTGCCAGCGGCGTCAAGCGCCAGGCCCGCGAGTGGTTCGAATCCATCAGTACCTCCGCTGAAGTTATGCAACACCGTATGCGTCCAAACGCCACCCGTGCCCGGTGTCAGTTCGAAGACAGTACCTCCCCTATAAGTGGGCCCGTCGTTGGTCGTTCCGTAAAGGTTGCCCGAGGCATCTTGGATCAGACCTCCGCCAGGGTACCCGTCTGCAGCCGAGAACCTGTACAACACTGTTTCCGTCTGCGCTGCCGCACAGCATACGATGGTCAGGCTCGCCGCAACCACCGCCAGCACCGTTATCACTCCAGCAAGATTCTTCCTATTGCGCATAGCCAACTTCCTCCGCGAATTTTTGGTGCAACGCTCGGGCCTGAGCAAATCAGCCTACAGGGCGGATTAGACCGCCTTCGCCACTGGCGTCGAAGTTATAAAGGATCTTCTCCGTCCAGAGTCCTCCCCCAGCCGGAATCAACTCGAAAAACCGTACCACCGCCCCCTGTCGTTCCATAAGGTTACCCAACGAATCGGCTATCAGCGGAGCCGCAGCCACTTCGCCCCTATCAGCGTACGGAATGTTATATTCCAGCGATTCAGTCCAAACGCCGCTACCGGATAGTTCCAGCTCGAAAGCTTCGGTGCCTAAACCGCCATCAAGCGCAGTTCCATAGAGAACGCCTCCTGGACCAAGAATCACGCCGGAAACTGCACCGTGCTGATTACCTTCGAAGCTGTATATCAGTTTCTCGGTCTGAGCATTCAGGCGCGTTGCTGACAAAAGTGAAGTCGCGATAACAAACGCCAATATCGCGCAAACTCGAATGGAAATTACTTTGTTCCACATGAAGAATTTTCCTTAGTTACCAATTTTCTGTTTCGAGGAGTCGTTCAAATAGATGGGTGCCGATGCTAACGCGTAATCTTAAACACCGTCCCGCCAGAGCGACCATTGCCATAAGCCCCACCCTCCGCTGTCGTGCCATATAAATTGCCGGCAGCATCGAAAATCAGGCTGCCATAACCGGGGAGTTCTCCATCTATACCCTTACCGAAGTTATGCAATACCTTCTCCGTCCATCCGCTTCCAGCAGTGGGCGATAACTCGAATACCGTCCCGTTGTAGGCAGACCCGCCTGCGCTGGTCGTGCCATAGAGATTTCCAGCGGCGTCGAAAATCAGACCAGCCTCAGGCGTCCTTCCGTCCGTGCCGTTGCCAAATGCGTGCAGCATCCTAAACTCCCAAATTCCACTGGCCGACGGCGACAACTCAAATACCATCCCTAATCCATAACTGCCTCCGGATAAACTGGTTCCGTAAAGATTGCCCGCGGAATCGAAAATGACTCCGCAGTATGGCCCGGAAGTATCGCCGTCGCTTATAGAAAATTTATGCAGGGTCGTTTCCGTCCAAACCCCGCCCGCCGTGGGAGATAGCTCGTACACAGTCCCGAGGAAACCCACGCCTTCGCTAGTTGTGCCGTAAAGATTGCCGGCAGCATCGAAGACCACCCCTCCCTCAAGGTGATCTCCGCGGGCGACGTCATCGCAAAAATTTTTCAGAATTGTCTCCGTCCAAATTCCACTCACAGAAGGCGAAAGCTCGAATACTGTGCCGCAAGTGCCAAAAACATTTCCGCTCTGTGTTGTACCGTATAGATTGCCGTCTGCATCGAAAATGAGGCTGCCCATAGGAAAGCCGCCATCATCATCCTTACCGAAAGCGTACAGCACCGTCTCATTCCAGTTTCCCCCCGCCGTGGGCGATAGCTCAAACACCGTTCCACGGCCGGCGCTACCGCCGGCAGAAGTTGTACCGTAAAGATTACCGGCTGCATCGAAGATGAGACTGTCGACAGGATAGGTGCCATCTGTCCCATTACCGAAGCTGTGCAACACTGTCTCCGTCCAGCCGCCTCCCTCCCTGGGCGAGAGCTCGAACGCTGTCCCGAAGGCATATTCGCCGCCTCCGGCCGTTGTTCCGTAGAGGTTGCCTGCGGAATCCGCTATTAGGCCACCGAACGGTTGTGATCCGTTTGCACCGCTAGGGTTGAAGCTATGCAACACATTTTCCGGTTCGGTCGCCATGCATGTACCAGCCATTAGCCAGGCAGCTAAAATCACGGCAAACAGTCCGATAGAAATTTTCTTACCTCGCATGAGTAACCCTCCTAAGGCTCTCGACGCAGCGAATGGTTTTGTAATGCGGGGCCCGGTTACTTGAGGTTCGCGAAACGCAGACTCGACAATTCGAAGGGGTGAGTCAGTCCAACGGGGGAGAAGGCACAAACGTAGTCCGGCTGGCCTTGTGTGTCAAGATGAATATCAATACTTTACAATGTCCGCAAACGACTTCGAATGCAGCGAAGCCCCGCCGACCAGTTCCATGTCGGCGAACTTGCCGATGACCGGGTGGAGCCGGTCGGACTCGTCGAGCTTGGCGATTTCCTTTTCGACCTCGAAGTACTCGAAAATCTGCCGCACCCGCGAAGAGGATTTCTGTATGGACTTGAACTATATTCCCGGCTGGCCAGTTCTCAATGAGTGTAATCGCCAGGCCTCATCTTTTGGTGCTCGCGTTAAGCGATAGCCGACTCGCGCGCCGCGCGCTCAAAAAGAATGGCATTGGGAATCTCGTCTCCGTTAGGACGCTTGACTAACAGTCTTCCATTGGAGGTCAAGCTTGCGGAAAGCGGCAGCGGACTCGCCGAAACTCGTCGATAAAAAAGGAACTTCTCCTGCTGCTCCCTCGCACTGGTCCGCACGCGGAGCGGCGAGGAGGCCGTCTCGCGAGCGGTGTAGTAGCGATTCACCTGCGCATCGCTGGGGAACTCGCCGGCCACATTCGGAGAAACCGCGACGTGGTTCCACGCGATACTTCCATCCTGGGGTAAGGAACTTCTTGAAGCAGCAAAATTTTCTGGTTGCGGAGGCTTGATTTGAACCGACGAAACTTCTCTGCCAGTTTGTGTTGTCCAAGTGCTCCAGAGTCCAGACGAAGTCCGTGTCGCGATCAAGGTAGGTAACGAGAAGTCGGCATGGCTGGAGACAAAATCCTGGATGCTTGCGCGTTTATGGGACCAATCCTGAAAACGGAGCACAACCCAAAGGTCAATGAGTGCATTGGCCGGAAGTCGTCAGTCGAGAACACTTGGTCACGGTGCTCGTATCCGGAGCTGACAATGCACTACGGTTCTCAGCTAACTTGTTCGGAGCTTTGTCCGCAAAATAAGTCATCTCAAATGGGCCATTAGGCGTCCCATTCATCGAATCGGCGCATGATCTCCATGAGCCAACATCCCAACAGGATGACAGAGCCCCACAATAGGAAGGGGACGCCGTAGAGTAGGAGATGCTTGCCCGAACGGGCTAAGTCAAACACGCGCATCGTCACGAAGGCGTAAATGTTCGCTGCGAGATAAGCAACGACCAAACAGCTCACTACCGGGTTGTGCATCTTGTTGCTCCTCCCTTAAAAAGCGTTTTCGAGACTTGCCGCCGCCACTGCCTTCGGTATGCGAGTCACTTAAGACCGTTCTCGATGCCGGCTTACCCTCCCGGATCGTCCACACCTTAGAGTTGAGACCACCCTCCGTCAACCGGAAGTTCGGCGCCGTTCGTGTAGGTCGCGTCGAACCCAAGGAACAGGACGGCCTTCGCGATTTCCTCCGACTTCCCCCAGCGTTTCATCGGGATCATACCGGTCATCCTCTCCCTGATCTGCGCGGCCGCGTCTTTATCGGCGAACACTTTGCCGAGGATCGGCGTGTCGATGGGACCGGGCGTTACCGCGTTGACGCGAATTTCCCGAGGAAGCAACTCGATGGCGAGCGTCCGAGCGAATGATCGCAGCGCAGCTTTGGCGGCTCCATATGCGGCCTGGCCGGGCAATCCCTTAACGTTGGCGACGGAGGTCGTGAGGACGACAGCGCCGCCCCGGTTGATCAGTGGCGCGAGTTTCTGGACCGCGAAAAAAGGTCCCTTGGCGTTCAGGTTGAACATCTCGTCGTAGACGGCCGAGGTCACGTTCTCGAGAGGTGTTGGAATGCTGAAGCCAGCGCTGACGGAGAGCAGGTCGAAGGTGTCGAATTCGGACTTCACCCGGGAGGCGAGGGCGTCGATGTCCGTCAACGACCGCGCGTCGCTCGCAAACACAATGGCGTGCTTGCCAATCTCCTTCTCCGCCGATTCCAGTCCGGCCTTCGAGAGACCCGTCACCAGTACGCGCGCACCCCCATCGAGGAGCATCTTTGCCGTCGCGAGCCCCATGCCGCTCGTGCCGCCGATAATCACAACCTTTTTACCTTCGTACCGTTCCATGTGTATTCTCCTCGCAGGTTAGGGTTTGCTTTGTTGATTTTGAACTGTTTGGTACGATAATCGACGCGATGGCAGTGGTCAAGGACTTTTCGAACTATTTATTTCAAAATTAGGTAAGACTTCATAATCAGGCGAGTCGTTGCATGAGTTGCATAGCGTCTAAGTCCCTCGGGCTAGACGGCCGTCAGGCCGCCGTCGACCGGCAGGTCGACACCGGCGACGTAGCTGCTTTGGTCTGAGGCGAGGAACAAAGCTGCTGAAGCGATTTCCTCGGGGCGTGCCAAACGTGCCAGAAGTGTCATCGCAGTGATCTGCTTTCTAGCTTCGACAGCGCCCTTCTTGGACGGGAACTGCTCGTCGAACATCGGCGTGTCGACCGGACCTGGGCTCAGCACGTTGGTCCTGATCTTCCGATCCTTGAATTCGCTGGTCCACGTGCGGGCGAATAACATGAGCGCCGCCTTGGTGGCGCTGTAGGTGCTGCGGCCCGGAAAGCCTCTGTTCTTACCGGCCGACGCCACGAGGATGATGGAAGCACCATCGTTCAAGTGGGGCAGCGCCTTTTGAACGGTGAAATAAGCGCCGCGGGCATTGGTGTTGAAGGTCTTGTCGAAATGCTCAGGCGCGGCAGCGGCGGTCATCGTCTTTTCGACGAAAGCCGCACCCGCAAAAATCACATCAATCTTGCCCTTCTTCGCAACGGTCCCGTAGAAATGGTCAATGTCATCGAGCCTTGATATGTCGGTCTTTACGCCGGTGACGTTCTTGCCGATCTCCGCGACGGCCTTGTCGAGCTCGGCTTGGCGGCGACCGGCGATATAGACATAGGCACCCTCTTCGACGAACCTCTTAGCGGTCGCGAGGCCAATGCCGCTGCTGCCCCCTGTGATGACGGCGATCTTGTTGTTCAATAATGACATTGTGTTATCAAATCAGCCGTGATTGGGTGCTCCTTCAGGACACCGCGCTCAAGGATGGTGCGGAAGATAAATCGACGCCAGAGATCTTGACGACGGCCTGCCACGCGGCTTCCTGGCTGGCGCGATCGTGGAGGTGTGGTTGGCGCTGCACCTCCGTTGGGCCTGAGAACTTCCCTTTGGCCGAGGCGAAGAATTGCCCCGAGAGGTCGGTTCCGAACTTTGATGCCTGGATATACCGGCTGGCCGCGGTCTCCGGCGTCTGATTCATGCCGGGAATGAGGTTCACGATTGGAATCATCAGATACCTCAACGCCAGGCCAGCGCTTCGCACCACCTTGGTACCGGTCGCGCCACCGGGCGACACGGCGTACACGGCCATGCCGGAGGGCAGCCGACGGGCCAGCGCTGCCGTCCACCAAGCGATGATGAGCTTCGCGTCGGCATACGCATTGTTGGGCACGTACTTCACGTTCGGCCCGTTGCGTATCAGCCCTTCAACAGCGGCGGTTCGGTTTCCTTGGTAACGACTGGCCGCGAAAGCTGGCAGGTCGGTGTATTTGAACATGGGTACGCCCCCTCGGGCAGGTTCTGCACCTGCGATAACGACCCGGGCGTTGGGACTCAGCAAGTTGGCATTGAGCAACCCAACCGTCAGTTGATGATGCCCGATGAGCGGGGCCTGAGAAGACTCGACGCCCGTCTCGGTGAGAGCGCGCTTCTTAAAGGGAACCAACCCTGCATTGAGCAGCAGGAAATCGATCGGCTGGCCTCGCTTGACGAGCTCGGCAACGGCCGACTGAACGCTGGACGGCTTGTCCAGATCCAGCGCCAGCGGCGTGAAGATCACTGTTTTGTGATCAGCGGCGAGTTGAGCGGCCGCTTGCTGGGCCCCGGCCAGGCTGCGCCCGGTGACGATGATCTCGCGCCAGCCCTCTTCGGCAAGAAGTCGGGCGGCCGCCTGACCGAGCCCGGAAGTGGCGCCGGTGACGAGAGCGATCTTATGTTCCATGGGCATCTCCGTGGTAAAGGATCAGTCGTGAAACCCCGCAAGACCGGGGCTCTTGCTAATTTTGAACTAGTCAGTTATATATTGAGGGACGCGATGACCATTGTCAATGAGTTTTGAACTAAATGATTCAAAATATTCCTAGGCCGCGGGGTAGACCGCGCAGCTTCGACGAGACCGGGGCACTGGAAAAGGCGACTCAGGTGTTCTGGTCGAAAGGCTACGACGGCGTGACGATTGACGATCTCGTCGAAGGGATGGGTGTGGGACGCCCAAGCCTGTACGCCGTTTTTGGCGACAAGCGGGCGATATTCCTGCGCGCCCTGAAGGCTTACGCAGAACGGAAGGGCGCAGCAGCCGCGAAGGCACTGCTCTCGCCACAGAGTCTTCGCGACTCGATCGCGGACTTTCTGAGGTACGCCGTCGAAAGTGCGACCGAGAAAGGGTCCGCCCGGGGCTGCCTCATGATGTGCGTCGCGCCGCTTGTGAACGACGCTGAGGTTCAGCGGTTCCTGCAGAGCGCGGTCGCGGGCGGCGCAGCGCTGGTGGAGCGCCGTCTGCGGGACGGGATCAGCGCGGGAGAAATCCCATCTGACTTTCCGGTAGCCGCGCGCGCAACCCAAGTCACGGATTTAGCGCGTGGGCTGACCATGCGTGCGCAGATAGGCATGCCGCGTAAGACGCTCCTCAAAGATGCTGAGGAAGCGTCCGAGTTGGTGCTCCTACCGCGCCTGAAGGCCATCGGCAAGCAGAAGCTATAACTTTCTCTCGCCGGCGCTCGAGCCGGGCAGGCGCCGTGCCCGCATGATCGCGCCCTTCGGGCCCGCCGACCCGCCTTTTGCGAGGCCACCGTCAACACCGCTACTGCCAACGCTCGCGGCTACATGGGTACCCAGGCCCCGCCGCCAAAGTCAGAATCCTCCGCTTCAAAAATCTCCCGCCATTCCGGCATTACCGTGGCCTTCAAAAACCACGTCTGAGGTATTCACCAGGATTAGCCCTGACAACTCGCTTGAACGCCTTACTGAATGCGGCGTCGGACTCGTAACCGACCGATCGAGCGACTTCTGGGAGCTTTTTGTCACGCCGTTCAAGTAGCTGTATCGCCTTCTGCATTCGCCACTCGGTTACATATTCCAGTGGTGTTTGTCCTAGTAACTCCTTGAAGCGCGCTGCAAATGCGGAGCGAGACATGCCCGCCGCTTCGGCGAGGGATTCGACTGTCCACGGTGCATCCACTTTGTCGTGAAGGGCACTCAGGGCAGCGCCCATTTGAGGATCGAAGACCGCACGGAGCCATCCCTTATTGCGGGCCGGTCCCGACGCGATATGCGCCCGGAGCAACTGGATCACCAGAACCTCGGCCAACCGAGTCGCGACGACTTCAGATCCCGGCGCCTGTTCTGCCATCTCTGAGGCCAGCGCCTGCACGGTGTTGTGAAGCGCAAGCGTGCGTGCCTGATCGGCCTTCATCAGAATGAAGTTCGGCAATAGTTGAGTGATCGGCTTCAAACTGGCGCGATCAAAACTCAAGGACCCACAGACGATGGTCGTCGGTGCGCCACCGCCGCCACAAACAGCGACATTGCCGTTAGCCCTGGCCCCAATCTCGCGAAAGGTCAACTTCGGACGTGTTCGCGGACTGTCGCGCAGAACAATCGAAGTCCCCCGGGCCAGCAAAAAGCAATCACCACCGGTGAGCGGAATCGGCTCCTCGATGCCTTCCGCACTCAGCCAGCAGTTGCCACGCGAAAGCATAGCGAAGTGCGCCAAATCTGCGGGCGCCATCTTTTTAGTGGAAGGCGTGACTTGTACTTCGGCCTCGTTCTGTTGTTTTAAGCCCCAAGGAGCTGTCGCTTCCAGCCTGTGCAGACCGAAGGCGGTCACGTGCATAGTTTTGAAGACATCTGTAATTGGGTCCAAGTTAACCTCATGATTCTGGACGAATAGACAAAATATTAGGACTCTCGGGCAGTTCTCGTCCACCGTCAAAGAAATCTACTCTTCTGTACTAGATGCTAAACACATTCCGAAGGGATCAATTATGGGAAGGCTGGAAGGTAAGGTTGCAGTCATCACAGGTGGGTCAAGCGGCATGGCGCTGGCAAGTGCCAAGCTCTTTGTGGAAGAGGGTGCTTACGTTTTCATCACCGGCCGGAAGCAGAAGCAGCTCGACGAAGCCGTCAAGGTCATCGGCCGGAACGTAACCGGCGTCCAGGGTGACGCGGCCAATCTCGACGACCTCGACCGTCTATTCGATACGGTCAAGCGGGAAAAGGGCAAGATCGACATCCTGTTCGCGAGCGCTGGCAGGGGCGACGCCTTACCACTGGGCGAGATTACCGAGCAGCACTTTGATGCGGCCTTCGGGCTGAATACGCGCGGAACGCTGTTTACGGTCCAGAAGGCGTTGCCGCTGTTCAACGATGGTGGGTCGATCATCATGACCGGATCAGTTGCTTCGGTGAAGGGTTTCCCTGGTTTCGGCGTGTATGCGGCGAGCAAGGCGGCATTGCGCTCCTTTGCACGCACGTGGCTCAACGAACTGAAGGGCAGGAATATCCGGGTGAATGTGCTGGGACCGGGTCCGATCGCCACACCGATGCAGGCACAAGTTCTCACCAAGGAGGCGAAGGAGATGTTCGAGTCCCTGATCCCGCGGGGAAAGATGGGTCAACCTGAGGAAATCGCGACGGTCGCGCTGTTTCTTGCCTCCGACGATTCGAGCTTCGTGAACGGGGTGGAGTTGAATGTCGACGGTGGCTTCTCGGCCATCTGAAGTCGGAGGTTGGGAATTAATATCAACACGGATCGGAGAAATATTATGAGCTATGCGATTGTCGGATTCGGCAAGATAGGCCAGGCCCTCGCCCACGCCTTCGCCCGTAAAAACATCAACGTGATAGTCGCGACTCGTCGTCCGCCCGAGGCACTGGCACCACACGCTCGGGCAATTGGGCCAACAGTCGTCGCCAAGTCACTGAAACAGGCCCTCGAGGCCGACACAATCATCCTGGCGGTCCCGTTCGGCGAGCACCGCGAGGTTGCGAAGACCCTGCCGAACTGGAACGGCAAGACGGTTATCGATGCGATGAACTCGTTTGGAGTTCTCCCTGAAGAGCTGGGCGGCCTCCTGTCCTCCGCCTACGTCGCGAAGGCGTTCACCGGCGCTAAGCTCGTGAAAGGTTTCAATCACCTGGTTGCAGCCATTTTGGCTACCGACCCGGTCGTCGAAGGGGGCCATCGGGTCGTCTTTCTGTCGAGCGACGATGAGGACGCGATCGCTCCTGTGGCGGATTTGGCCAAACAACTCGGGTTCTCGCCCGTCAAGCTGGGAAAGCTCAACGAGGGTGGCGTGCTGGTGCACGCACGCGGCCGCACTTGGGGTCAGCTCATCTTCCTGGATTTGTTCAAGAAGGAGCCGTGATCAATCTATGACCGCGCGATTTGGCCCGAGAAGGATGATTCCGAAACGTCGGACTAGTCCGGACACACTTGATGTAAGGGAAAAGGAGACATTTCGATGAGCACACAAGAGAATGTCCAGATTGTGAAGAATTTTCTTGCGGCAATAGGCAGCCGCGATAAGCAAGGTTTGTTGACGTTGGCTGCGGAAGATCTTGAGTGGACGATTCCGGGCGAGGACTGGCCGCTGGCCGGCACGTACCGCGGGCCCGCGGGACTGGAGAATTTACTTCAGAAGGCCAACGAAACGGTGGAGACTTCGTTCCCAGAGCCCCCCAAGTTCGTAGCGCAGGGAGACCGGGTTTTGGTCGTCGGCTTCGCTACTGGGAGAATCAAAGCCACCAACAGGACGTTCGAGGACCACTGGATTTTTGACATTACCGTTCGGAATGGCAAATTGACGGTCGTCCGGGAGTATGTCGACACGCAAGCACTGGCGCGAGCCTCCGAGATGCCCGCGAGCCCCAGGCTTTAACCCACCTGAAATTGGCGGATCTCGGGGAGTGCATTTTCGCCAATGCACTCACTGAGACACGATAACTACTGAGAAGTCGGCTTCCCGTCATCAATCGCACAACTGACGACAAGCGCGTTTCACGGTAGCGATACGCAGTTGTTCTACATCCTCGGCCTGGCGACACTGCATGCCTCACTCCTTTTCCGTGAGATCGGCAGCCCAATTCGCGATAAGCTTTAGCTCTGAAAGCGACATCGTTTCTTCAATCTCGTTGTATTCGTTCGGGCCACCGGTCCCGGCTTGCTGCATGAGATGATTCTTGCCTGGCAACACCACAACCATCGCTCCGGGATTGTTCCTGAGCGCGTTGATTGCCGCGCATGAATCTTCATCGGCGGGGACCTGCACATCCAGCGATCCGTAAATTGCCAGCACTGGCACGGTAAGCCGACCGAGCGTGAGGGCGGGATCATAGGCGAGGAAAGACCGATACCAGGCGGTGGTATCGTCATGCGCCAGGCTTTTGGCTTCGTTCTGATCTACTAGCTTGTCTTTGACGCCTTCCGCGATGATATCTTCGGCAGGCTTCTGAGCGGATGCATCGGACGGAGCCGCAAGGATCGCGGTGTATAGCTTTTGGTCGAAGACCTTACGGCGAGCGATGTAGTCCTCAGGCGCACCGTACACTTTCGCTGTCATGGCGGACTGTAGGACGAACAGCTTATCGCCGCGTAAGGCTGGGCCAGCGATCATCACGACGAACGCGACATCCTTATCCGACGCCGCCACCATCGGCGCGATGACACCGCCTTCGGAGTGGCCCAGAATGCCCACATGGCTTGAATCGATGCCGGGTTCGGTGCGCAGCCAGGTGGTCGCAGCCTCCGCATCGGAGGCGAAGTCCGCCGTGGTCGCGGAATCGAAGTCACCGGTCGAGCCACCGACACCGCGTTTGTCATAGCGCAGGACGGCAAAGCCCCGGCGGCTTAGAGCGTCCGTAAGCACGACGAAAACCTTGTGGCCCCAGACGTCTTCGTCTCGCGTGTTATGCCCTGTACCGGAAACGAGCACGATGGCTGGAAATGGGCCGATACCTTGCGGTATCGTGACCGTGCCAGCCAGGCGGTTACGCGTCGCGGCGTTGTCGAATGCGACATTTCTCTGACGATAGGGCAGCGGGCCGGCGGCAATCACCGCTTCCTGCGGCCGCTTGTGAACAGCGGGAGCGAGATCCGCCGGACTCGCGCGCTTGAGAGTCAGCGGATACACCTGCTGGAAAGTCATGTTGCCTGTCCATGCATTTTCCTGCGCACTCCAGGCACCGTCATACCTCAGACTGAGGTTGGTGACTGCGAAGTGCAGGTTCGAACCATCGGACACGACCTCATCCAGATCGGTCCGGTTGCCGCTGGGGTTTGTCAGATAGCCGGTGTACGCGGAACTCGACCTCGCGATGTGAATACGGACTTTGAAGCCTGCGTTGAGCTGCCCAACCCAGTCTCCTGCAGCGTCTTCCGCGTACGCGGGAATATGAAGCAGCAAAAGAAGAACCGTCAACAGGCACGTCATGCGGTTTTTTGACTTCATGCTTGTAGGATACGTGCTTTCCTTCAGTATCGTTCCTATTGGTGGCAGAACATCACCGAAGCGACACCAAACAGCCGTTACGGTAAGTACTGAAAAGTCGGCTTATGGGAAGCATTACCAAATAAGTAACGATAAACGCGCGCTTGTCGTCATCGACGGGCGCTGAGAGTTGTCATTTGCGCACCTGTCATGCGACAGGTTTCCCAGTCGGACGAGCGCTCCACAGGAAGAGAGTTCCAATAAATAGCGAACAGGTGAACGCGGTGCTACGCGGGAGGCCCAGATGAAGACCGTTACTCAACCCCGGCTCCTCGCGGAAAGCTAGCCAATCGCCTGCCGTCGTCCCTGCCGATCGCACAGCAATGATCGCGAGCCAGTAGCTGGCTTTGGTCGTCCAGCGCGACTCGCTTCCCATGGCAAGGATGACCGCAAACACTGCGCCGAGAATGAGTGTTCCGCCTCCCGTTCCAAGATGGAGATCTTCTGCAACCCAGTCCCCGATGGCAGTGCCCAGTGTGCCGGCGGTCAGCAAAGAAATCCAGTACCAGCCGTCCGTCGCAGGCCGCCCACCTCGATCACTGTTGGACTGAACTAGCCGGGGTAGAACTGGCAATATGAGCAAAGCCTGGATCACCGCCAAACCTAAGATGACCCCCGGGTAGGGCCATTCAAATGTGTGCGTAGCGAGATCGGCAATATTCGTTGCAGCAGTTCGCAGCACAATCACGACGGCCCAGTACCACGCCTCTGTGAAGTGCGCGAAGCGATGTTCGCTGACGACAAGAGCAGCGAAGATGACTCCTAGGGGAAAGAGACCGAGCCAATGCCCCCAACGTAGGTAGAGCGAAACGAAATCACCCAGATTGCAACCAAAAACGCTCGCCAGGGATATGGCCGTCCAGTACCGTGCGCCAATCGTGGGCACGTTCGCGTACCGCATTGGTGGCACGACGGAAGACCATCCCAAAGGGATTGCTTGTTCTTTGATAACGGGATCTGTCATAAATTGATCTCGATTCCAGATCGCAAGAGTGAGTGGCTTCACCGTGTGCCGGCGGCCCACGCCATTCCATCAACACTCTCTCCCGCCTCGATCAGACTTTTCACCGACCAATCAGCGAGGCTTATCGCAGCAACCTTTTTGGTGCGAATGCAGGAAACGTATGCAGTCTTGTTGTCAGGGGAGATTACGATCTCGTGTGGCACGCTGGGCACGGCGATCGTACGAGCCACCTGCAGCGTCTTTAGATCAACAACGCTTACCCGGGATGCATCGGGAACGCAGACCAGCAGCCATCGTCCGTCGAGAGTACTCGCCGTGCCGTATCCTGGAGCGGCAATCGGAATCCACGTCTTTACCTTATTATTGGTGGTATCGATCACGGCTAACTGCGGTTTTGCCTGATCAGCCGTGAATACCCATTTGTCATCAACGGAAATCGAGATCCTTTGCACCTTCGTTGAGACAGGTATGACGGATACCAACTTGCGTCTCGGAATATCCAGCACCGACACGGTGCCCGCGGAGACATTCGCCGTGTAGCCAAACCGGCCATCATGAGAAATGACGAGCATGTGGGATTGTTCCTGGCCCGTCGGAATCACTCCCACGACTCGCAATGTCTTGGGGTCGATGACGGTAACCGTCCGGTCGAGTTCTGTCGTGACGTACAGCAACCCATCTTTAGGGTTCATCACCGCGCAATGCGGACGTACGCCGTGTCCGAAATCAAGATGGCCGACGACTTTCCGAGACGCAATGTCAATCGCGACCATATCTCTGCCATCCGTTCCCGCGCCCCCCACGCTGGAGTCACCATAAATAGGGACATATGCAGTTTTGCCGTCTAAGGACACCGCCACCTCATGCCCAGTCACGCCTCCCTCCGCGATCGTTGCGACCTGCTTGCCCGCCCGCGGATCGACAATGCCGAGTGTGGCTTCACCTTGGTTGACGGCCAACAGCAGTCCCCGCCCTTTCTCAGCATTGTCCTTTGCTCGGACGATGGGAAATGCCAGAACTACGAGGGTCATCACGCCCAGGGTTGCTCGAACAATCCGAAGGGATCGAGAGTTTAGTTTGTGCGGTACAACTTTTGAGTCATTTGTCATGTTGGTCTCACTTCTTATTAGAGCGTTCTTCCTTGCACCTTGGCATATCATTTTCTGCATGTACAATACGAGTAAATGCTCACAAATAAAACTCGTGTTCGCAACGACACAGGGAGGCCGCGTAAAAACGCGCTGAAAGCCCGCAAAGAGCCGGGTCAGGCGAGATCTCAGGAGACCGTAGATGTCATTCTTGAAGCGTCTGCTCGCATTTTAGAATCAGACGGTCTTCGTGGATTCAACACCAACGCGATCGCAGCGAGAGCGGGGGTGAGCATCGGATCCCTCTATCAATATTTTCCGAACAAGGACTCCATCGTCCTGGCCCTGATTGGCCGTTTCGAGAAGGTGCTCCACGATACCGTCGTGAAGGCTGTGCAAGATGGACAAAGAAAAGGACTGGAGTCGTGCCTCAGGTTAGTGGTTCAGGCGCTGGTGAGCGCACATTACTACCGCCCTCGGCTAAACCGTGTGCTGGAAAATGAAGAGGAAAGACTGGGCAGCGAGGCCGACGATTCGGCGTTTCACGCAAGTCTTCTACATCTGCTGCGAGATCACAAAAAGGAGATCGCAATGCCTGCTTCGAGAGTAACGGAACGAGTTTTCATGGCTATACTCCGCGCTGTAGTGGACCTCGGCCTTGCATGCGGCACGAGTCCGCGATCCACCGAACAGCGAGCTATGCGCGCGATATGCGGATATCTGTTCTATTCGGGCTAAACAGCATTTCTTGCATCTATGTGTAAGGTACACGTATGTACTCAGGGGGATTCTGCAGCACTTGAACGTCTTCCTTGTCAAACTTGCAGTCATCATGGGCGACCCGCAAAGTGCACAGCGGCTTGTCGTTCACACAGCCATTGCTAATTTAGTTGGTTGGTGATGCGCTATCCGGCGGGAACTGCATCTAAAACAAACGGCCGAGGCGCTGATGCTAGGCCACATTTCTGAAAAACTCAGGAGAAGACATTGATGAATGCACGATTTACTGTGGTTGGCCTGGCTATAACCGTTGTGGCCATTTCCTTGGTGCCAGTGTTATACGCACTGGAGCCGGCCTCAAAAGCCGACAAGGTTTTTGTGGGCAAGGTATCTCAAGGCGGTATGTACGAGGTGGAAGCGAGCCAGGTCGCCGGACAAAAGGCGATCGCGCCCGATGTGAAAGACATAGCCGTCATGGAGGTGCACGATCATGGTTTGGTCAATCGCAAACTGAAGGAGATCGCCACGGAGAAAGGTATTCCGGTCTCTTCCGCGCTTAACGCGACATTCCAGCAACGCCTGGAGAAATTGAAGAGCGTTTCGGGACCAGAGTTCGATGCGGCTTACATCGCCGACATGGAAGAGATTCACGATAACGACGAGAAGTTGTTTGCCAAGGAGGCAATGGAGGGCTCGGACGAGTTCAAAACCTTCGCGCACCAGACGGATCTAGTCGTGAAGCGCCATATCGGTGCGCTGCACGGATTGGACGCGCGAGAACAATAGTCTTTTCCAAGAGAGTGTGCTATCGCAAAGGTGATTATGGCGCGCAAACTTGCGGTTCGGTTCTCATAGATGTGGCGCAAGCGGAGGATTACCAACAGGTTGTGAAGTTCGAGTTCGCATATGGAACGGCCCGAGTTGCACCACTTCCATGCGCGCCTGTCTTGAAGGACCAACGAGAACTGAGTTTCAAAACGGTTCCAAGCTTGACGTGAAAGCCATCCATGGATGCGATGGATGGATCGCGCGGGTCAAAGGTAACCACGATACGCCTGATTTCAACTCTTACGCGGAGGGCCGATCGATTCGGTTCTCAATCTCTTCTCGCTCTCTAGGCCAAGCTAGCACGGCCTATGTAAACGCAGGGTTGTACTCCTGGCAGCGGGCAAATCTTCAAGAGTCTGCGCAACTGCTAACTTCACGCGCCGCCACAACCCCTTCTGCATCCTCTTATTAATTTACTTACGCCTGCTGGTGCCGACTGGATTTGGGAGGATTCGAGCGTGAGCAATCTAGGGTAATCGCCCGCAGGTTTTCGGGCTGCACGAGCGTAATCTATTCAATTTCGCTGTACAAATTGAAAATAAGCTCTACCGATTGGACACACCAGTGGGCATGGCAAACAGCGAATTTGAGGACTCCATCCGTTTTTCCGACGTCGTCTCAGCCCTCTCAGTCGCTTTGGATCTGACCGAAGGCCAACCCATGGGCCACGCCATCCGCAGCTGCATTCTCGGTATGCGAATTGCCAAAGAGCTTGGTCTCTGCGCCCAGGATTATTCCGATCTCTACTATGCGTTGCTGCTCAAAGACTCCGGTTGCAGCACCAATTCGGCTCGTCTGCACCAAATCCTAGGTTCGGATGAAATCGTCGCGAAACGAGAAGTTAAGCTGGAAGACTGGACCAAACTCTCGCTGTCTGGAGCACGTTACCTGTGGCGTAATGTGCTTCCCGCCGGTTCACTGCCGCATCGTCTGAAGCGTATTTTGCAAGTTGCTCTGTATCAGAAAAGCAACAATGCCGAACTCATCGGCGCTCGCTGCGAACGCGGCGCGGAAATTGCCCGCAAGATCGGTCTGAGCGAAGAGACGGCGGAAGCAATTCGCAGCCTCGATGAGCACTGGGATGGTGGTGGCTATCCGGAAGGCCTCGAGCGCGACCAAATTCCTCATCTGGCGCGAATTATGAACGTGAGTCAAACGGTGGAGGTCTACGTTGCTCAACAAGGAACCGAGGCGGCGGTCAAGGTGGTTAGCGCACGCAGCGGAAGCTGGTTCGACCCGGAAATTGCTCGGGTGGTTCAGTCTCTAAAAGGGGATTCCGAGTTGTGGCAACGGATCGCGGCACCGAACGCACGAGAATTTGTACTCGAAATGGAGCCGGGTGCCGCGATCCCCGCATCACCTGAAAGGATTGACAGCTTGTGCCAAGCCTTCGCGCAGGTCATTGACGCCAAATCGCCTTATACGTTCAATCATTCCGTGGGTGTAGCCGATGCGGCGGTCGAAATCGCAGAGGCCATGGTTCTGGCTCCCGGCGTAGTTACCATGATTCGTCGTGCCGCCTTATTACACGACATCGGCAAATTGAGCGTTTCCAACGCAATTTTGGAAAAGCCCGGCAAGCTGACCGACCGGGAGTGGAAGATCATGAAGATGCATCCGGTCTATAGCCGTTTGATCCTATCCAATATCTCCGGATTCGAGCATCTCGCCTTTGTCGCCGCTGCCCATCATGAACGATTGGACGGGAGGGGTTATCCGGACGGCCTTACGGAAACCCAAATGCCGTTGCCGGCGCGCATTATAGCCGTCGCCGACGTGTACCAGGCTCTAACCGAAACGCGGCCTTACCGCGACGGGCTTCCTCTCAATGTCGTCTTTGGAATGATGGACGAGGATGTTCCAAACCGATTGGACCGGGATTGCGTCGCGGCCCTCAAGCGAAGGAAAGCCGCTAACCCGGTTCGGGTCAAGAGCGCTTACGCTGCCGGAATCTGACAGAGCGGAGTAGGTTAGGCGGTACCTCACCGCGTCTTTGCCATAAATTCGGCTTCTTACTAAAGTCACCGTCTTTCCCCAGCTAGCCAATCCAAAACGATGGTGCCTCGCGTATCTAAAGAGAGTCACCAAAGGCCTTATGTCTGACATATCTGCGTCTGAACTGCAGTTCGATGTTGACAAATACATCCGCAACTCAAAAAAGGTTGACGTCAGCGATATTGACTTCTCCCAGGCGTCGCGCTATCCCGTCACGAGTGAGGAAGTTCATGCCCTGACCTACATGTGCGACATCGAGTCGCACACTGTCGTCTACCTTCGGGCGATTCTGAATACGTGCGCCATCCAAGATCCACAGACCACAGCGTTCTTAAGCTGCTGGGCCTATGAAGAGTTCTTCCACGGCCACACTTTGCGCCTCTTCCTGGATGCGATCGGCGCCCCGCTTTCCAGCGCGCGTATCTTGGAAGTGCAGCAAGCATCGTCATTTACCGAATGGCTGAAAGAATTGGGATCTTCCATTCTCTGCCAGTTCTCGCGCCATTTTCACGCGGCGTATCTCACGTATGGCGCGATCTCCGAACTCTCTACGCTGGAAGGATATGGTGTGCTCGCTCGCCGCACTCAAAATCCGATTCTTGCCGAAGTGTTGAGGCGTCTTGCAAAAGACGAGCGCCGCCACTTCGCCTTTTACTACAATAAAGCTCAACTCCAGTTGCAGCCCCGCAATGCGCAGCGGCTGACCAGCTTTATCATCCGCCAGTTCTGGCTTCCCGTGGGCGGCGGGGTGAAGTCTGACAGTGAGGTGAACTGGATACTGTCATTTATCCTTGGCGATCCGGAAGGAGCGGAGATCGCGCATCGGATCGACTCAACCATCGCGAAGCTCGCTGGATTGGAGTGGTTCGACCGTCTCAGCCGCAGCCGCAAAGCAGCGCTGCGCAGTCTCGGAGGAAGCCAAGAAGTCGACGCTTCGTGCAGTGTCGGGTTGAAGGACCTTAGAAGCGTCCGGACCATTTAGTGTGTCTTGCACGCTCGATAGGAGCAGCGCGACCGTAAAAACATTTCTTGGGCTACGAATCGGAGCGATCCAACGCGTGTACGCGTGACCCATCCGTACTCCCTTTGCTGCCAGACTGAAATTGTGGTTGGGGAAGGAATCGTGGCGAAGCGCACAGTGGCAAAATGGCTGGCTCTGATCACTTGAAATTTCGGATGAGTGCCCTTGATTGCTAGTGATATGCGAGATCGGACTGAGACATTAGAAATTGGATCGCGGGCTCCGGAGTTCGCGCTTGAATCTGCGAACCGGGAACGGCTGTTCCTCACGCTTTCGGGATTTCTGCGGCGCGGTACGGTGATTCTGGAATTCCTGCGAGGCACCTGGTGACCAAACTGCGTACAGCGCTTGGCTCAGTTTGAGCCGATGAGAGAGCGGATCGAACAGGCAGGTGCTGAGCTAGCTTATGTTGCGGCAGAAAAGCGCGAAGGCGTGTTCCGACCCGACAAGTTTTTCGAGAAGCATCCAATTTCTTTCCCTTTTTTGCTGGATGAAGATCGAACCGTAACCAAAGCATACGGTCTCTATCATCGATTCGGGGTCGATGCTTTGAACATCGCCCATCCGGCTACACTCATCGTGGACCGCCAGCGTATTGTGCGATTCATATACAGGGGTCAAGGGCAAGCTGATCGGGCACCGCTCGAAACCGTCCTTGAAGCGCTGAAGGGTGTCTCGGCGACCGCCAAAGGCTTATAGACTAGGATATGGTTCACAGAGACAACTTCGCGCGTTATCGCTGCCGCTCGCAACTGTCGCATTACCGAATCTGGGATCTGTGAGATACGTGCAAAGCTCTACTTCCCCGCACCAATCATAAGAATCGGCATCGTCGGTACGGACGAGCCATTCTCTAGCTCCACAGTAATCGCAAAGGCTTTCGCCTTCACGCCTGCTTTCCGCCCGAGATTACCCACACTTCCCAAGGCCGCCAGCGCCGCGTTGAGCCGCTCCATCTCCGAGTACCCGCCTTCTTTCCTTCCGTAGTTGCCGGACTACTCCAGCCAGGTTCGTCATGAAGTCCCTCGGACAGGCATTGTAGCAGCCCATCCGAGAGACTCTCCGCCCCGAAAGTCACATTCCAACGGCTGCTTTCGCCGATTCTGTCAGGAGGAAATGCTATGAGGCTTCGTCGCAACGAATACTGTCCAATCCATAAATCGATTTCCTGCTGTGGCCGGGAACAAACGCTCTATGTACGCAGATTGCAGCCTGGGATTCGACGCATCGAGGATCCGCATCATCCGAGGGGATATCGGGAACTCCGGTCCCCGGCTGAAATGCGGAAACTGCTGAATCGGAAGATTGTCGAGCAAGACAGAAAATGCGCCATCTGTTATGAAGAGTTCACAGACTACAACGACATCGTGCCCGACCACAGGGATCCCAAAGGGATGGGAGGGGCTTGGAGAGACGACCATTCAAATAATATTCAGGCAACCCATTTCTGGTGCAATGAAGAAAAAGGATCGACCAGAATGGATGATTGAGCCTGTTCGAGCCTGCAGACCGGAGAAAAAGGGAAACTGGGGACTGACTTAGGACCGGATCAGCCGTACTAGCACGGAGCGCCCGCTTGAAACCTCATCCTTTATCAATTGCCGTGTGCCAACTGTGTGCCGAGTTTCCGCTTTGAAATTCGCATCACGGTCGATTAGTCGGGTAGCAGTAAAGAACCGCAATGAAATCACCTCTTTTTTCAGGTGTAAGTGCCTGGTGAGTGCCTTGCGATAGTTCTGGTCTGATTTGATGCCAGAGTCTCAGGTAATTAACACTCTGTTTTTACCAGTCTAGAGGGGACCTCACGGGAGTCGCGATTTCTGAATTGGCCTTTTCTTCAATTAGGGGTACAACTTGAGTCTAGCTGTTTTCCCACGAGGTGCCCGGGGGAGTGTAAAGCGAATCAAGCGGCAGAATTTTTCGTTACAAACGAAGTGTTCCATTATTCGCTGCTCAGACCGAAAACCGAAAAGGCCCCATGCCTTCG
>Ga0224568_1000052_pt1 | contig 31375 bp, 34 predicted proteins | sample CLU5metagenome_FD_182727 | JGI IMG/M metagenome (GOLD analysis project Ga0224568, IMG submission 182727) | Spruce litter microbial communities from Bohemian Forest, Czech Republic - CLU5 | ecosystem: Environmental > Terrestrial > Plant litter > Unclassified | place: Czech Republic: South... | reverse complement strand
CCGTGTGGAAGGCGGAGCCGTCGCGGTACTTGCCGCGCAATTGCTGGCCATCCACCGTGACTTCATGCACGTTTCCCTGGTCCACATCGTTCATGAACTGGGAAAAGATGACTTCTTTGTCTTTTTGCCCACCGCGCCCCTGTTGAATTACCTCCCACAACAGGAGGGCGGATAGCCCGATCACCAACCAGAACGCTACAGTTTTAACTGTCGAATTCACCAAGAAACTCCTCGAGAAACTGGGACTCGATCGACTTCCGTGAAGCCCCGCGGCTCTGCAACTAAATTAGATGCCATTCAGGCAATTTCGATGGGGGAAAATCCCCAAGGCCTTTTATTCTACCTTTTCCGCCCAAAAAAGGCGCGGTGATGTTGCCATAACTTAAGTCATCGGAGGTACAGGAGCAGCCGCTAAGTAGGGAATGTTCCGATTGGTCTGCTCCACCGCGCCCAGGCCGTAGCCAATAAGAAAAACATCGTCCACCAGAAAGCCGAAATAATCGGGCTGCAAGGCCACGCGCCGCGCCGACTGGCGGTCCAACAGCGTTACCAGCTTCACCGAAGCCGCACCCCGGGCGCGTAAATCGTTCATCAGGAACTCGCTGGTCACGCCGGAATGCACCAGCCCTTCCACCAGCAAAATATGCTGGCCGCGAATGTCCGGCTCATGGCTGAAAAATATCTCCACGATGTCGGCGGCGCTTCCTTGTTGTTTGCTGTACTTCGGCTTGATGAACTGGCACACTACCGGGACTTCAAGCGCCCGCACCAGATCCGCCATGAACATGAACGCATTCTCCAGAACGGCCAGCGCCTGGATGGTTTCCCCCTCGTAATCATCGGAGATGTGCCGCGCAAGCTCTTTCACCCGCTTTTGAATCTGCTCAGCCGCAATGACTTGCCGGAGCGATTCGACTTTCAGGGTATTCATGAAGTGGCGTACCTCCTGTGCCTCTCAACCACAGCAAATCAATCTAAATGGCATCGTCATCTTCCCACGGCACCTCGCGGATCAAAACCGCTTCCTGCTCACGCGAAGCCCGCAGCCGGGCTGGAACCGGAAAACCACGCATCCACACGATTTCGTCAGCGCTCACCACCACCGGCCACAGCCTGCGCTCCGTCTGCGCCACATGCCTCTCTTGCAAAAGCTCTTTGATCTTCTTCGGCGATTTCGTATGCGCCGGCCAAAACCGGTCTCCCGGACGCCAATTACGCACCGTCAACCGCTCCGGCAGCAATTCCGCACGAAGAAGTTGCTGCGGATTATACCCTGCGCCAACCTCCTCCGGAGCAACGCGCAACGCTTCGATTACTACCCCCAATTCCGGCACCAGCGAGCGCCCCGCCACGAGCAGTGAGTATTCGTAGTCGGGAATCCGCTCCTGCCGCCGCAAGTCGGGCGTCACGAACACCATCGCTTCCGCCTCGCGCACCACCTTCCAGCCCAGCGGAAGCGACAACTCTTTGCCCAATGGCCCCTCCTCGGCCGCGAATCGCAAAATTTCTTCGATGTGTTTAAACTCAAGCGGAATCCCAGCCTGCTCGCCGATAGCTTTCAACACCCTTCTTTGCACCGCTCGCGACTCGGTCAGCAGCCAGGGCCGGCTGACCGAAGCATTCTCGCTTACGTCGCTATCAAAGTCCTTGTCATCCTGAGCGAAGCGAGGGGCCTCATCTTGCGCATTACCACCGGCCTCGCCGGGCATTTCCGCCACAGACTCATATTCAACCGGCTTCGCAGGCTTTGCCGGCTGGTACGCGGCAACAGACGGCTGAATCTGAACAAGTTGCGGCAACGTCTGCGCCCACTCCGGCTCCGACCACTGCACGACTGTCCCAAACCAACCCGAGATCTCGTTCTCCCAGTAATCTTCCTCATCGCGCGCGATCTCCGCCAGTTCGGCAAAATTCTCAACCACCACAGGATTGAACTCGCGCTCCAGCAGCGGTAGTACAAGCTTGCGCACGCGGTTGCGTGTGAACTTCGACTCCGCGTTGGTAGAGTCCTCCCACCAAGGCTGCTTTATATCGGTGAGATATCGTTCCAATTCGCGCCTCCGGATTCCAAGCAAAGGCCGAATAATCTCGCCGCAACCCTCCCCATCCTCATCTTCTACAACCACGCGCGGATAAATCCCCCCAAGCCCCCGCAGGCCCGTGCCGCGAATCAGCCGCATGAGAACAGTTTCCGCCTGATCGTCAAGAGTGTGTCCGGTAGCGATCTTGGACAAGAATGGGTTTGGGAAGGGCACGGCTTCAGCCGCGCCGTTAAGCTCCGACAAAGAATCGGGCTTTAGTCCCTGAGGAACGTTTTTGGGTGGCGCAGCGCTTTCAACGCTGCCCTGAGAGGATTCGAGATTCTGAGCTTCAGCTCCCGCGGGATTTGAACTTTCCGCTCCCAGAAGCGACCGAAAGAACCCATACCGCAACTCCCGCGCCGCAGCCTCAATCCCCGAATGCCGCTCCGCCGCCAACCCTGCCACATCGCCGCCTGCAGAATAAAACTCCAGCCCATGCTCCCGCGCTAACCCCGCAACAAAAGCCTGATCCGCCTCAGATTCCGCCCCGCGCAGCTTGTGATTGAAGTGAACCACCGAAACAACGATGCCAAGTTCCTGCCGTAAGTCGAGCAGCAACCGCAAAAGCGCAACCGAGTCTATCCCGCCGGAAACGGCCGCGCCGACGCGGTCGCCGGCATGAAGTAATTCTTGTTGTCGAATCTGGCCGAGAAGGTGATGGGGCAGCGGGTGCACCGGAACATGGTAACGCAAGACATTCAGTGTTTCGTGGCTAGAACCGGTGCGGTAAGGAGCGTTGACTCTGTCCCGGCTGAAGAACGCCTCCTCTCAGGAGAACGCCGTGCTTCAATGGTATTCATTTATTGATGTGGAACATTTTATGGAATACACTACACATATGGTAGTCCAGATCGTGATCGATAAAAAACTCTTGCAGGCCGCCGATCTTGCCGCGCGTCGCGTGGGAAGCAATCGTTCCGCTGTGGTGCGCGATGCGTTGCGGGAGCATCTTCTCCGATTGGAAATCCGCGATCAGGAAGAACGCGACCGCCGCGGCTATTCCAAAAGCCCGCAATCGCGAGGGGAAACGCTGGCGTGGGAGACGGAAGCGGCATGGCCTCGAGAATAGCGAGGGGAGATGTCCGCCTCTATCAATTTGCTCCACCGGACAAGAAACGGCCTGTCGTCGTGCTTACCCGCAACAGCGCCATCGAGTATTTATCCACCGTCACAGTCGCGCCCATTACATCCACAATTCGGGGCGTGCCGTCCGAAGTCATTCTGGATGAGGAGGACGGGATGAAAGCGCCTTGCGCGGTGAATCTGCACAATGCAGTCACGGTTTCGCAGGAGCGATTGGGAAAACGGCTTGCCCAGCTTAGGTCTATGCGGATGAATGAAGTTTGCGTGGCATTGCGGTTCTCGCTCGGATGCGACCTTGGTTAGAAGACGTGTCTGTCGCCACTAGAGATGTTGAGTGTGATGGCGATTCCCCTCCAGTCACGACTTACGGACACTCTCAACCCCAGACCAGGTCCACGCTTGCCAGATGATGACCAACGTGCACACCGTCTCAATCGTAGCGAAGAACAAGTACTCTGCATAAGCAGGCGGCCGGCCCATCCCGATCAGAGGCGCAACGAAGCTGAGGAAACCGTTTACAACGGTCATAAAGCCGCCCGCGATGATATTCGCCAGCCGGTTCGCGCGAAACGGAAGCAGCCGGCACGCCAGAATCATGGCAATCGGTATTTCCATCAAGACTGCTGAACCCATCAGAGCCCATGGTGGCAGAGGGCCGAAGGAATGTCCCGAGCCGGCAATCGCGAACAGGCCAACCACGTCTGCATACAGGTAGTTGAGTAAAGCGAAGAGCCACAGTTGAGACAACCGCACCCTCGTGTCGGGCATTTCAACCTCCTGCGGAATGGTTACGGTATCACGGCGGAATAAGTTCGAAGATTTTTGCAGAGTTCTTGGGCAGATGCTCTCCCGCACACAGCCATAATGCCTCGCAGGCTTATTTCGCCCGCAGCATGCGCTGGCGGCATACTGCGTTTACCTACAACCCCACACTCTTCTCCCCAATCAACTTCCCAATCTTCTCCACAAACTCCGCCGCGCCCATATCCTCAGTCTTCTCTTTCCCGCGAGTGCGCACGTTCACCTTGCCCACCTCAGCCTCTTTATCTCCGACCACCAGCAGGAACGGCACCTTCTGCAAGGCATGCTCACGAATCTTGGCGTTCATCTTTTCGTTGCGCGCATCCACCTCCACGCGCACGCCGATGGCTTTGAGCTGATCCGCAACTTTGTTCGCGTACTCGGCGTGGCGCTCGCTGATCGGGATCATCGTCGCCTGCACCGGCGCCAGCCACACCGGGAACGCGCCTGCATAGTGCTCGATCAGCACGCCGAAAAAGCGTTCGATCGATCCAAACAGAGCGCGATGCACCATCACCGGCTGCTTGCGCGAACCGTCTTCGGCAACATACTCCAGGCCGAAGCGCTGCGGCAGGTTGAAGTCAACCTGCACGGTTGAGAGCTGCCACAGGCGGCCGATGGCGTCGACCAGCTTGATGTCGATCTTCGGCCCGTAGAACGCCGCCTCGCCCGGGATGGTCTTGTAATCGATCTTCCGATCGTCCAGCACCTTCTTCAGCGACGCGATGGCGTTAACCCATTGCTCCTCGCTGCCCACAAAATTCTTCCGGTCGTTAGGATCCCAGGTCGAAAGCTCAACCTGGAATTTTTCGAAGCCGAAATCCTTCAGCACATCCAACGCAAAGTCGAGGCAGCCGGTAATCTCGCCTTCCACCTGCTCGGGCGTGCAGAAGATGTGCGAGTCGTCTTGGGTAAAACCCCTAACCCGCAATAATCCGTGCATGACTCCCGACCGCTCGTAGCGGTACACCGTTCCCAACTCGCCAAGCCGCACCGGCAGATCGCGATACGACTTCAGCGAATCCTTGTAAATCAAAATATGCCCGGGACAGTTCATCGGCTTCAGCCGGTACTCGGCGTCATCAAGCTCCATCGCGTCGAACATGTTCTGCGAGTAGTAGCCCTCGTGCCCCGAAGTGAAGAACAACTGCCGCCGCGCCACATGCGGCGTGTAGACCAGCGAGTAGCCGCGCTTGAGATATTCCTCGCGCATCCAGTCTTCCATCTGCTTGCGGATGATCCCGCCCTTGGGATGCCAGAAAATCAGCCCCGGCCCGGCCAGTTCCTGAATGGAAAATAAATCGAGCTGCTGCCCCAGCACGCGATGGTCGCGCTTCTTGGCTTCTTCCACCTGCTTCAGGTGCTCGTCGAGATCTTTCTTAGAGAAAAACGCAGTCCCGTAAATCCGCTGCAATTGCGGATTCTTCTCGTCCCCGAGCCAGTAAGCGCCTGCAATGTTGAACAGCTTGAACGCTTTGATTCTCCCGGTGGAAGGAATGTGTGGGCCGCGGCAGAAATCGACAAACTTTCCGGTGCGGTAGATCGAAATTTTTTCATCGGGCTTGGTGAACTGCTCGATGAAATGGCACTTCATGAAGTCGCCTTCTTTTTTAAACTCCGCCAATCCCTCTTCGCGCGAACGGAATTCGCGCGCATACGGAATGTTCTGCTGCACCAGTTCCTGCATCTTCTTTTCGATCTTTTCGAGATCCTCCTGCGTGAACGGAGCCGGCCGGTAAAAGTCGTAAAAAAATCCGCTCTCAGTCGCCGGACCGTGGCCAAGCTTCGTCTCAGGAAAAAGTTCCAGCACGGCAGCCGCAAGCAGATGTGCCGACGAATGCCGGTAAACTTCCAGCGCCTCGGGATCTTTTTCGGTAAGCAGGCGTATGTCGGTGTCTTTTTCCAGCGGCTTAGTGAGATCGATAAGGTCGCCATTCGTTTTGGCGGCCAATGCTGCATCCGCGAGCCGCGGGCTGATCGACTTCGCGATATCGAGCGCCGTCGTGCCTTTGGGAACGTCTTTGACGCTTCCGTCGGGAAGCTTTACATGAATGCTATCTGCCATAAGTTTGGTTTTGCAGGTGGACTGAATACTTCAGTTTATGGGAGGGTTCGAGGAGGGTCAAACGCCGACGCGAGGTCCAAGCTTTCAAAACCGCGCGTCAAGCAATCTGGATAACAGTTTCACTTCCTGATCCGAAAAACCAATTTCCGCGAGATAGTAGTGAACCACTCTGCCGCCGGTCACTTCTTTCTCGATGCCGATCCTCACGCAAACTGTTCCTGCATCCTCCGACAGAGAAACCAGCTCTGACACCCACAATCGTCCATGAGGCTCAGGGAACCGCAAGGTGTCTGTAGAGATTCGCTTTTCCAATATTCTAGTCTCAAGGTTAAATGACAAGACTCCGTCCCAATTCCGCCCTCTTCCTCTGCCATCAAGTTTCATCGAGTTAAATACGACCACCGGATGTTTCTCGCACGTCACTGGAGATTCGTAGGACACATCTTGTCCCGGATTACCGATCACCTCGTAGGCTTCCTCGCCTTTCTGTCGTATAAAAATACGGGGAGGGAGTTGCATGCGGGAAGCGATGCTGTGCAACTCCAGAATCAGCGTTTCGGACGGTCGGTTATACAGAAGCGTATTGCCAAAATAACCGGCTGGAAGCCCCGGTGACTTGGGGGGCGTAGCCAGCGGCTCCTTGGGATACTCCCGAATCTTCTCTCGCGCTATCTCAAGATTTACACCTCGTTGATTCAACAATTGAGCCGTAGGCGACTTCTCTTCCCGCAATATCCCGAGAAGAAGATGGCCGGTGCCGATCTCATGATCTGAAACCCGGTCAGCCTCCTCCGCAGCGTAAGCGAGAATTATTTTACATTCGCTACTGAGCGGTAGGTCCACCGAAGTCGAGGTCTTCTCGCGAACGGGAGTGAGCCCTTCAATCTCCCTACGAATCGACTCCACCCATTCATGCGAATGAAGAAAGAGGTTGACCAGCCGTTTATCCTCGCGCATTAAGCCAAGCAGTAAATGCTGAGTCTCAATATAGGGAGACCCGACCTGGCTCGCCTCGTAGCGGGAAAAGAAGATGACACGACGCGCTTTTTCCGTATACCGCTCAAACATGGTAATTCTCCGCGCGCACCGATTGTAATCCGGAATCTTGCGGAAGGGTGAAGTGGTATTACTGAAGGTTAGACCTACTTGCACTTCGCGATAATCAGCGTGATGTCGTCATACTGCTTGCCCGTACTGAATTGCTGAACTTCTTCTAAAATTGTCGTAAGCATTGCCTGCGCAGTCAGCGCGCGATGTTTGCGCAATAGTTCGCCCAAGCGCTCCTCACCGAACTCTTCTCCTGCTTCGTTGAACGCTTCGGTAATTCCATCCGTGTAAAGCGCCCTGAGGGAGTGTTTTCCATCGCAGGGATTATAAGTCCCGCGTGGCAGGCACCCCGCTCATCCGCCGGTTTTCCGAGTGTGGTTTACACATCTTTCACGTGCGTGGCCACATACCAAATATTCCCGAATGAGTCGGTCACCGCGGCGCTGCGATCGCCATAAGGCTGGTCCTTAGGTTCGTGCAGTGACTTCGCACCGGCTGCCAGCGCTCGCCGGTAAAGTGCATCGCAATCCGGCACATAGAGGTAGAACATCGCCGGCATCGGCTCATACTTGCCGTGCGCCTCGCCCATCTCCACCACCGAATCGCCGATGCGAACCTGCGCATGATGGACAACTCCGTCCGGCGACGCATACTTGGCAATTTCCTGCGCATCAAACGCGCGCTTTAAAAACCCAATCAGCGGTTCGGCGCGCAGCGGATGCAGATACGGATTCACATTGTGCAATCCCTCCGGCATATAGCTCTCGCCCTTGTGCGTAGCGATATACCAGAAATTGCCCGCCGCATCTTTCACCGTGGCGGAGCGCTCGCCATATTCCTGATCGCGAGGCTCATCGATCAACGTTGCACCGGCGGCCAGCGCATTTTTGTAAACGGCATCGGCATCTTTCACATAAACATGCAGCGCATTGGGATGCAGCGTCGCAGGAAATTTCTGGCCCGCCTTGCCCCCACCCACCATCAGCATCGAATCGCCAATGCGCACCTCGCCATGCACTCCCGTCGCCGTCTCGGCCTTCATCATCTCTTCCGCTGCAAAGGCCTGCTTGACGAACTCCAACAAGGAAAATCCATCTTCGGCGACCAGATACGGCGTCACCATGCGGAAGCCGCGCGGAACCGGGCTTACGCCGCCGCTCTTCGGCTGCGGCATACGTCCGCCTTCCGGTCCGGTGGTGAGATTCTTCATGCGGCGATGCATCTCCTCGACCGACATCTCCTCTTTGAGCGTGTTGAACGCCCACGTGTAGCCAAAGGGATCGGTTAACGTGGCGTCGCGGCGGCCGTAGAACTGGTCGGCTGGAGGACGCACCACGGTCATTCCGGCTTTCGCCGCGTGGTCGACAAACGAATCCACGTCAGCAACCTGAAGCGAAATCCACACCGGAGACTGGCCGATGGTTTCCGCGCTGAAGCGACCACCCTCCGGCCATTCCTCGGTCAACAGGATGGTCGATTCGCCAATCGTAATCTCGGCGTGGGGAATCCCCATTGGAGTTTCGAAACGAGATATTTCTTTTGCGCCGAGAGCGTGCTTGTAGAACTCGATCGCCTTGGCGGCATCTTTGAAAGTCAGTCGCGGCGCGGCAACTGGCTGGACGGCAGCGGGCGCAGGTACGGTGATAGTAGCCATTTTCTTTTTCCCTTCAAATTCAGATTTCAATCGTGCCTTAAAACTCGCATTCGGCAGATTGCGCAATTCCGCCGCGATGCGCACCAGTGGCTCGATTGCAGCCGCTATCTTTGGAGCCTTGCCATCCTTTCGCGCCAGCATCGAGTCCACAGCCTGGTTCAGCTGCTCGATCTTTCTGGCTTCGTTATTGCCCTGATTCAGAGAGCGCTTAGGCATCTGCACCCTCCATTCTGGCGCGTAGCGTGGTCAGTCCCCGGAATTGCAGCTGCTTGACCGCACCTTCCGTCTTACCGATCTCCCGCGCCACTTCTTTTATGCTTTTCTCCTCCACAAACCGCAGCACCAGCACACGTTTCTGTTCCACTGGCAGCAACTCGACCAGCCGGAATATCGTGGCCCTGCGATCGCAAGCTTCAATTTCCGCTGGACCCACCGCGGCTTCGAGCTCGGAACCATCGGCAACTTCGCGTCCCGCGCGCTGCCAGCGATCGGCGATCAGATTCGCCGCAATGCGAAACAGCCATGCCACGAACGGAATGCCGCGCCATTCAAAGCGCCGCAGATTGGCCAGCGCATGATGAAACACCTCCGAAGTTAGATCCTCGGTTTCCGTCCGGTCGCCCACCCGCCGCACAATGTAGGCGTAAACGCGCTCGAAGTGGCATTCATAGAGGTCCGCGAAGCGCGCAGGATCTTGCTGCGCCGCCTCGATCAGAAGCCGTTCATCCGCTTCTTTTTTCAGAGCCCTCAAGTATTCTCCGCGCGGTGTTGCGTTACACAGGGATAACGGCTGGAGCCGTACGAAAGTTACGGAGGAATTTTACTGCGAATGCCCGGCTCTTGTCCTTCCTTCTAAAACGGAAACAGGTTCGGCTCTGTTAGAATTTTGCGCATGCCGACGGTCTTACGGTCCGGTCCGTATCGGTTCTACTTTTATAGTCATGAACCAAACGAGCCTCCGCATATTCACGTGGACCGCGATGATTTCTCGGCAAAACTCTGGCTTGATCCTGTCCAACTGGCGGCAAACTTTGGATTTCGCGCTCACGAACTGACCGAGATACAATCATTGGTAGTCGCTCATAGGGCGCAGTTTTTAGAGGCTTGGAATGAATTTTTCGGCAATCGCGGCAGATGAGCGGGTGTTAGACGTTGAATTCAGCGACGATGCGCTCAGTGTATCCCTGCGCGACGGTCGCGTGATCTCGGTGCCGCTCGTGTGGTATCCGCGCCTGCTCAATGCTACGCCAGCACAGCGTAAGAATTGGAAGATTGCCGGCGGAGGCTATGGGATTCATTGGCCGGGTATCGATGAAGATTTGAGTACTGAAGGATTACTTCGCGGCTCGCCCGCGCCAAGGACACAAAACCAAACAAAGTAAACTTCGGCAGGACCGATGATAGAAGACATAGGATAGATTGAAAACATTTGCTGGATGCGAATTCACTGCTTATAATACAAATCCTCCATCGCCTTCCGCACCCTGACCGACACCGCTTCCATATCCCGCAGCTTCAGCCCCACCGTCGAGATAGGCTCACCCACGCGCATTTCCAGCGGACGGCTTTTGATGTGGTAAGTATTCATCGGCAGCAATTCGTAGGTGCCCACCAGCGCAATCGGAACGATATCCACCTGCGCTTTAATCGCGAGAAAAAAAGCTCCCGGCAAAAACGGCTTGATCTCGCCATCCGGCGTGCGCCCGCCCTCCGGATAAATCACTAGCGGCATGCCGGCCTGCAGACTTTTCACCGCCGACCGGATCGCCGCAATCGAATTGATTGGCCTCTGTTGGTCGATGCATACCTGCCCCGACCGCTTCAACTGCCAGCCCACCACGGGATATTTCAACAACTCTTTCTTGAAAACAATGCGGAATTGAAATGGCAGGTAAACATAAAGAACCGGAATGTCCATCGCCGAAGCATGATTGACCGCATAGACACGCGGCTTCGAGGTATCGATCTTATCGAGCCCGGTGACGTACACCGGCGACAAAATCGTCTTCATGATCAGCCACGACCATGTGCGCGAAAACCAGTGCAGTCTCCGTCCGCTGCGGTCGAACAATCCACCAGGAAGCGCAAGTATTCCGAGAAAAAAGGTGTAGAACCAGATCAGGGGATCGAAAATGAAATACGATCGAAGCCGGCTCAACCACCCGTAGTGCTCCCCCGGAATCGCATGTGGACTTTTCCCGGGCGCAACTGCCGCGTCGGTCCCGCCTTCCACTTCTATCGATGTATTCAATTCCTGCACAGTATTATTTTAAGAGAAACTTTTGCTCTTAGATTCGCGTTCCAAACAAACGCATCACTTCGCCCACCAAATAAATCGACCCCGTAATCACAACAAGCGCATCCTTGCCGGCCAGGGTTCTGGCGCGCTCAAGCGCCGATCCCACATCTTCGATGAGTTCGATTTCGGCTCCCATTCGGGCAGCAGCCTGCTGAATCTCTTCGGGCGATGCCGCCCGCGGATTCTCCGGCCTGGTCGCAATCACTCGTTCCGCCAGCGGAAATAGAATTTCCGTCATCTCCGAGATTGCCTTATCCCGCATCGCGCCGAAAACCAAAATCAGCCGGCGGTCTTCATAGCGCTCTGAAAGTGCGGATCGCAGCGCCCAAGCGCCTGCTGGATTATGCGCCACATCAACCACCATCTCGGGCCATCCCGGCGTAGCCAACGCTTCGAACCGCCCCGGCCAACGGGTTTCACGAATCCCGGTCTCAATGGTCTTCGGAGAAATTTGTTCAAATCCGAGCTGCTTCAATTCAACCGCCGTCGCAATCGCTAACGCAACATTGCGCAACTGATGCCGCCCCACCAGCGACGTCTCGACTAAAATCTGTTCCCCCATTACCTGAAGGGGATAGCGATAGAAGGATTCTCCGGTTCTCTCCGCGTTCTCTGCGATTAATTTGTTCTTGGTGCTGTTACTCACTAAATAATGAGCGCTGGCCGGCGAAACCGGAGGCACATAAGGAACCGCATTTACAGCCCTTGCCCCAAAATCCAAAATCGTATTCCCAATCACATCGTTAGCCTCAGCCAGTTGCGGCAAAGTCACGACCGTGCCCCCGGGACGAATAATTCCTGCTTTCTCCCGCGCGATCTCGCTCACTGTATCTCCCAAAAACTTTTGGTGATCCAGCGCGACATCGGTAATCACGCTGACCAGCGGCTCGACCACATTCGTGGCGTCCAACCGGCCGCCCATCCCGACTTCCAGCACAGCCAAGTCAACCTGTTCCCGGGCAAAATATTCAAAGGCGATGGCCGTCATCATCTCGAAAAAGCTGGGATGCCAGGGCAACTCCTCCCGCTCCACCAAGCCTTCCGCAACCTGATCGACTTTGCCTTGCAGAGCCGCGAAATCGTCGTCGCTGATCTCCCGCTCATTCACGCGGATTCGCTCATTGATCCGCACCAGATGCGGGGATGTATACAATCCCGTTTTCAATCCCGATGCCCGCAAAATGGAAGCCAGCGTCGCCGCCGTGGAACCTTTGCCGTTCGTGCCGGCAATCAACACACTCGGAAAACGCCGCTCGGGATGAGCGAGGGCTTGCAGCAGACCCCGCATGTGCGCCAAATCGAATTTGTGCGATGGCGTCTGGGCCAGCTCATGCCCGAGCGCAAACATACGCGCCACCGCGGTTTCGTAGGACATAAAGAAGCTCTCAGCCATTAGCTTGCGCTTTCTTCAGATTATCAAGTTGGGAGACAAAATTCGAAGTGGAGACGATCTGCGATTGCCAGGTTGATTTAGCTGACAGCTGATGACTGACGGCTGACGGCTTCCGCACCCATAAAATCCAGCGCGCGCGCAATATAGGGCTTGAGTTCCTTGCGCGGCACAACCGCATCCAGCATCCCATGCTCCAGCAGGAATTCGCTGCGCTGGAACCCCGCCGGCAGTTTTTGGCGAATCGTTTGTTCGATCACGCGCGGCCCAGCGAAGCCGATCAGCGCACCCGGTTCGGCGATATTCAAATCGCCCAGCATGGCAAACGATGCCGTCACGCCACCGGTCGTCGGATCGGTTAAAACCGAAATGAAGGGAACTCGTTCCTTATCCAATCGAGCCAGCGCGGCGGAAATCTTGGCTAGCTGCATCAGGCTGATCACGCCTTCCATCATCCGCGCCCCGCCCGAAGCCGAAATAATAATCAGCGGATTCTTCGCCGCCAGTGCCCGCTCCACCGCACGCGTGATCATTTCTCCCACCACGGCGCCCATGCTGCCGCCGATAAATGCGTACTCCATGGCGCTCACCACTACGGGACGCCCCAGCAATTTGCCTTGCGCATTAATCACTGCATCGTTCAGCCCCGTGTCATGCTGCGCCTGCCTCAATCTCGACGAATATGGCTTCAAATCGACAAATTTCAGCGGATCGGTCGACGACAGATTCCCATCCAGCATTTCAAACTGACTCTCATCCAAAAGCTGCGCCAGCCGCGTTCGCGCGTCGATGCGAAAATGCTTATCGCACTTCGGGCACACATTCAGATTCTCTTCCAGATCTTTCTTCCAGATAATCTGCCGGCAGCCCTCGCACTTTACCCACAATCCCTCCGTGCGGACAGTCTTCCGTCCAGAAGTATCAAGTTCCCCGGATTCGCGCTTAAACCAAGCCATAAGTCAGCACCCGCATCTCGTAAAGGGCCAGCCCATAGGGCACCGTCCCCCGCCACGATTAGAGCTTTGATTCTACTAGAAGATCCTCTCTACTTCCGAAGCCGCTATGGCAGGCTTCCCTGGTTCAGCCGGTTCATATTTTCACAAAAATTGAAGTTTTCCACAGAACTCCCGCATCCAACACGGCGTATAGGTGTGCAAGCAGATCTCTGTCTCCCTGGCAGACTGCGGAGGTCTCGTCGTGATCAACAAGCGCTGGTTGTTGTTGTGCGTACTGGTCGCCTTGCCTGCATTTTGTGCGCAGCACATCGCCGTTCATCCCCGGCCCAACTCTGAATCCGTCGAGCAGGAAACCATTCGCCAGATTGTCGACATGGAACGGCAATCCAAAGAAGCCAGCCTGCGCCGCGATTCGGACTTTTCCCTGCGTACGCTGACGGCGGATTATGTAGCCATTACCCCGCTCGGTCAGGTCACGACGAAACAGGAAACCATCTCCGCGCGTCGCAGCGGTCAGCTCCGCTACGAAGCCATGAATATTACGGATATGGTGGTGCGGGTTTACGGCGATACCGCCGTCGTCACCGCACGTGCCGACGTCAAAGGTCATCAGCTTGGCGAAGATTTCAGCGGCCCCTATCGCTACACCCGAATTTGGGTTCGCCGCAACGGACAGTGGCAAACCGTAAGCTATCAAGCTACAGTTACGCAGTAGAGCCGGGCGCTCAGTAGTGCCCTAATTTCGACTCTGCTTTTCTTCGCGACCTCTGCTAGTCCTTTGCGGTCAAGGACTTTACTTTCGAAATTAGGACACTGCGGCCGCTCATCACAATCCACAATAGACATCTGTTACTGTTGTGAATTCATGCCCCTAAAACACTCTTTTCCCATGCGCCCTCCTGCCCGGTTTCAACTGGCAATTCTCCTCGCGATCAGTTCGTTGTGCTCCTTCTCCGCCGCGCAGCAATCCAAACTCGCTCCCGCTAAACGCGCTCAGATCGAGGCTGCCGTTTCTAAATTTAGGGCATCCACTCATGCCGCGGGAATAGCCGTCGCCGTGGTCGAAAATGGCGAGTATGAATGGAGCCAGGGCTTCGGCTTTGCCGATCTCGAAAATAACGTTCCCGCCAGCGAGCAAACTCTGTTCCGCCTGGCCTCCATCTCCAAATCTTTCACCGCGACCGCAACTCTGGAACTTTGGGAGCGCGGCAAGCTCGATCTCGATGTCCCCATACAAAAATATTGCTCCTCATTTCCTGAAAAACCCTGGCCCATTTCTACTCGCCAGTTGCTCGGGCACCTCGCCGGAATTCGCTACTACAAATCGGATTCACAGGATGATCCCGAATTAGGTAACACGAAGCACTTCGACGATCCCATTCAAGCCGGCCTGAATTTCTTTAAAGATGAACCTCTGCTGACTCAGCCGGGAACATCGTTCCGCTATTCCACGCAAGGATATGCGGTGGTCGGCTGCGTAATCGAGGGTGCATCGGGAGAAAAATATACCGACTTCATGCGCGAGAACATATTTGCCCCAGCCCACATGGGGCAGACTCAGGTCGATGACCGCTTCGCCATCATTCCCTACCGCGCGCATTTCTACCAGAAAGATAAGTCTGGAACTGTGCTGAATGCCGACTTTCTCGACTCCAGCTACAAAATTCCCGGCGGCGGATGGCTCTCTTCCGCCGAAGATGTGGCGAAGTTCGAAGTCGCGATTCTTAATGACAAATTAATCCGCCACGCCACTCGTGATTTGATGTGGACGCCGCTCCAGCCCACCGACGGCAAGAAAGATACTTACGCTCTGGGATGGCATTGGGAAGAACAAACCGATACGACAGTCGCGAATGCAGGCCACAACGGCAGTCAGCAGGGCACCAGCACATCTTTCGCTATCGCCCCCGCTCAGCGGGCAGGGGTCGTGGTGCTCATCAACATGGAACATCTAAAGGCAAATGATCTTGCGCGAGAACTTTTGACCATTGTGGCGGGCGCTCCGGAAAAGAAGCCCTGAATCCAGCGGAAGAGATGTTAGTTCCCCGTGGACCGGCCATTCGTGGGCGGAGGCGGCACCAGCGGATCCTCCTCCGCGCTTAACAACGGCAGGGCAACTCGCAAAGCTTCCACTTGCCGTTTTACTTTTAATAATTCCTGTTCTTTCGCCCGCAGCAACTCCGTCACATCTTTCATCCAACGACTCCCGAAACCCTGGAATACCCAACTTAGATGCTCAACTAAAAATACTTAATAGAACGATATAGCATTATCGTCTTTCAAACTTTATGCGTTCGACGGCGTAAGGACAACGCACAAAGGTGCACCGAACCATTCATCGCACCCTCAATGCCCGCAATGATAAGGATGTCCTTTCAGTATCGTGAACGCTCGGTAAACCTGCTCCAGCAAAACCACGCGCGCCAATTCATGCGCCAATATCATCTTTCCCAGCGAAATTGTGTGTTGAGCCGCACTGCAAGCCGCGTCGCTGAATCCATCCGCCGGCCCAATCGCAAGCACCAACGGCAACGGATTACGATCCTGATACTCTCCTAGAAAACGCGCGAATTCTTCCGAAGAAAATTGTTTGCCGCGGGAATCCATCAGGATCAAAGTCGATTTTGCCCCTGCCCCTCTGCCCGTCTTCGATGCTGCCGCCCGGCCGCACAGTTGCAAAAGCGCCGCCTCATCGCGCAGCGGCACGCCCTCAGTCGGAACAAATCGGGAGATTCGCTTCAGATACTCGTCCGTCAGCGTCTGGATCGCAGCTTCCTTCGTCTTTCCGATCCAGGCAATTTTGATTTTCACGGCAGGAAAAACTCAACTGAGGGACAAGAGCTGTTTTTTTAAGAACTACGCTTTCTTACGCCGGGGCGCGGCCTTCACAGCCCGCTTGCGCGGCGCAGTTTTCGTTGCCGTTTTTCGCTTCGGCTCTGCTTTAAATTGAGAAGGCTCCAACCGTGTCGCGGTCTTCCACAGCCGTTCCAGATCGTAATACTTACGCGCCTTCTCCGCGAAAACATGCACCACAAAATCCACATAGTCGACTAGAATCCACTCCGCCTGCTTGTAGCCTTCGACGTGCGCCGGATACAGTCCCGCGGCTTTCAGGCGCAACTCCACTTCGTCGGCAATGGCCTGCACCTGCCGCGGATTGGTTCCGCTGCATAGCACAAAGTAGTCGGTAAAAGCTCCCGACCCTTTTTCCATTTCGAGGACGGTAAGTTCTTCGGCTTTTTTATCGAGGCAGGCCTGGATGGCTGCCGTCACCTGTCGCTTCAAATCGCTTTTTTTCATGCAGAGAGTCGTTCGTGGTCTTCAACATTGTAAACGGGAAGCTGCTTCATCGCCGAAGTCATTGCTGTGGAAAGCCGATTTTATACAAGCCCATCTTCTTAATGTAGGCCCCAACGGCCGGTTCCACGAAGCGGCCAAGCGATTTCCCGGCCACCGCGGCTTGCCGGATGGAGGTAGAGGAAATTGGCTGGTAAACGCCATCCAGCAAGTGAACCGTTACACCGCTAAGAACCAGGTCTCCCGTAGCCGCCTGTTTCTTGAACGGAGTAGTCACGTGCTCCCGCGGACGCAAACTCGCGGGTAATGCATTGGCAACATCCGCCAGCGAGTAACCCGGCCGGCTCGCAACCACAAACTCACACTCGCGAAACAAAGCTTCCGCCTGATGCCACTTGGCAATCTCCGCAAAAGCGTCGATGCCGATCAAAAGAAAAAGCCGGTCCGCCTTCTTGCACGTTTGCTTGATTCGCTTGACCGTATCAATCGTGTAGTTGGGTTTTGCCTCAAGTTTTTTATCATTTTTCTTGCGCGAACCATCTGAGGCAACCTCCTCCGGAGACTCTAGCAACGATGGGAAGAAAGTTTTTTCTTCGCCGGTCGCCAGAGCAACCATCGCATACCGGTGAGGAAACTCCGTGAGCGGCTGGCTCTGCTTGTGCGGCGGAACATTCGCCGGCACAAATAAAATCCGGCCCAGCTTATAGCGCTCGCTCGCTGCTCGCGCTAACGCAAGATGCCCCCGATGGACAGGATCGAATGTCCCACCAAACAGTCCAATATTCATGAGCCGTTAGTTTCGTCGTTTGCAGGCCCGCTTGGCAAGCGTGACATCTCTTGCCGGGTGAATCGTAATTCTTTGCCAGTATGAAGAAGCACTAGAGAAGAAAGACCCGGCATTGTCCGATGGTTCAGTGCTTCCCTTGTCTGCCCGGCCCGAATTAATCTGTTAAGCAAACATCGCTGCACAAGAATTTAGAATGAACTCATGTAATCTCGCGCATCTAAGACTCAGTCATTAATATTCAACTCATGCGAGTAACCCTCCCCCTACTCCGCATTCAGCCTGCTCGTGCGCCCATCCTGCGCTACGGCGTGGCCGTGCTCAGCACCACTCTGGCGCTGATTCCGGCGGTCCTTCTTCCTAACATCACGGAAAGCCGCCTGGCGGTTTTCGCAGTGGCAGTCATGGTGAGCGCGTGGTATGGCGGCTGGAAACCAGGTCTGGTCGCCACCTCGTTCGCCGTCACCGTGAGCGCATACTTCTCATTTTCCAGCGAGCAGACGCCCGCCCAATTCCGTTCCACGATGATGCGGCTGGCGCTGTTCGTAGTGTTGGCGGCGTTGATTTGCTGGCTGAACGCCGCCCTGCGCGCAGCTCAAGAGAACCTGCGGCGCTCCGAAAGAAATTTCCGCTCGCTCGTCACCAATGCTCCCTCCGGCATTTGCCGGTGTGATTCCTCCGGTCAGTTGCTGGACGCCAATCCCGCTCTCCTGGCCATGCTGGGATATTCCTCCGCCGATGAAGTCGTCGGCAAGCATCTCGGCCAATTTTATGCCGACGGACAAAACTGGTTCGAGCTGGCCGACCACTTGCGCACCGCTGTCCCCTTCAACGCACTCGTCGTTGACTGGAAACGCAAGGATGGAAGCGGCACCCTGCTCCGGGTCTCAGGCCGCGCCGTCACCAACGGCGGCAAGACAAAAACTTTCGAACTGTTCACCGAAGATGTAACCGAGCGCCACGCCCTGCAACAGCAACTTCAGCAATCTCAAAAGATGGAGGCCGTAGGGCGCCTCGCGGGCGGTATTGCGCACGATTTCAATAACCTTCTGATGGTAATTTCCGGATATTCGGAATTCCTGCTCGATCGCCTGGGCTCGGACCCAACCCTACGCTCTCCCGCGCAGGAAATCGCCAGCGCTGCGGCTCGCGCGTCGTCGCTCACCCGCCAGCTTCTCGCTTTCAGCCGCAAGCAGATGTTGGCCCCGAAAGTTCTCGACCTCAACAGCATCGTCACCGAGAACTTGAAAATGCTGACCCGCATGATTGGCGAAGACATCGATCTTGTAATGATTCCGGGTGCAGCCCTCGGCGCGGTTCGAGCCGACGCGGGACAGATTGAACAGGTCATCATGAACCTTGCCGTGAACGCGCGCGACGCCATGCCCACCGGCGGAAAACTGATCATCGAAACTTCCAACGTCTCGCTGGACGAAGAATATGCCCGCTTTCACGCTCCTCTGACGCCCGGCAACTACATCATGATGTCCGTAACCGACACCGGCGCCGGCATGGACGCGGAAACTCAATCGCACATTTTCGAACCATTTTTTACCACGAAAGGAACCAAAGGAACCGGACTCGGTCTTTCCACCGTCTACGGAATTGTGAAGCAAAGCGGCGGTTATATCTGGGTTTATAGCGATCCGGGCAAGGGCACTGCGTTCAAAATCTATTTGCCGCGGGTCGCGGAAATCGCCGAGCATGCCGAAATTGTGATTCCGGCGGAAGCTGAATCCACGGAGCCTGGAACCGAAACGATCCTCGTGGTCGAAGACGAGGCCAACCTCCGCTATTTAGCCAAACAATTTCTGGAAAAACTGGGGTATCGCGTGATCGAAGCTGCCGATGGCGCAATAGCCATGCAGATCGCCGTGGCCCACGAGGGCGTGATTCATCTTCTGCTCACCGACGTGATCATGCCCGGCATGAATGGCCGCGAGCTGGCGCAGCGCATTTCAGAAATTCGCCCGCACACCAAAGTGCTCTACATGTCCGGTTATACCGAAAATGTGATCGGGCACAACGGCACGCTGGACGAAGGAATTCGCCTGCTGCAAAAGCCGTTCACGCTCCGCGATCTCAAAGCCAGAGTTCGCGAGGTGCTCGATTCCACTCCATTCGCCCGCGAATCCGCAGCTGCGCGAGCGGCTCACGTGGCTGCCGGGCATGAACCCCCGAAACGCGCGCCTCGCTTCCAACTTCAGTTGCCTTTGAAATACCGCCGTCTCGACGAAGAAATCTGGCACGACGGCGAAACCAGAAACATCAGCCGCTCCGGTTTGCTTTTCGAGGCCGAAGATCCATTGCAACCAAATGTCGTGCTGGAAATCAATCTGGTATTGCCTGCGGAAATTGCAGGGCTTTCCCCCACGGAAGTGGTTTGCCGGGGAGAGGTCGTGCGCGCGGTAACAGGTACTGAGGGAGAAATGACGCCGGCCCTCGCCGCGAAGATTCTTCAGTATCGCTTTCAGCACGGCGGGCACCTGCCGCGAGCCTGAAAGAAATCAGCCTGACTCACGCACTTTGACTGGCGCCAGGCTCCGCGGCCTGCAACTCTCGCTCGCGCAGCGACTGCACTTCTTTAGCCATCGCGAACTCCAATTCCTCGATGCCTTTTCCGGTGACGGCTGAAATCTCGTACAGCTTCAATTTGTGCTTCTTGCAGTAGCGCTTCAGCGCCGCGAGTTTTTCCTTGTTGGCCACGTCGATCTTCGACGCGACCATAATCATCGGCTTGCCTTCCAAACCCGCCCCAAAGCTGGCCAGCTCGCCAACAATAACTTCCACATCCTTCACCACATCTGTCCGTCCGCTCGCGTCCGATACATCTACCAGATGCACCAGCAAACGCGTGCGTTCGATATGCCGCAGGAATTGCATTCCCAGGCCCGAGCCGGTGTGCGCGCCTTCAATCAATCCGGGAATATCCGCAACCACAAAGCTGACTTCATTTCTCGCATCGCCCACCGCAACCACGCCAAGATTCGGTTCCAGCGTAGTAAAAGGATAATCGGCAATCTTCGGCCGCGCCGCCGAGATGCGCGAGATCAACGTCGACTTGCCCACGTTCGGATATCCCACCAGCCCAACATCGGCCAGCAACTTGAGTTCAAGGCGATAGTTATGCTCTTCTCCGGGCCGTCCCGGTTCGTGCTCGCGCGGAGCCTGATGAACCGAAGTGGCGAAGCGCGCATTGCCCCGGCCGCCCCGTCCACCTTGAGCGATCACTACATGCTGATCGGGCGCGGAAAAATCAAAAACTTTCTCGCCCGTCACCTCGTCGTAAACAATCGTTCCCACGGGAACCTTCAAAAGAATATCGCCACCCTCGCGCCCGGACTTGTTCGAGCCTTCGCCATGCCGCCCGCGCTCCGCCTTGTATTCGGGATTAAAGCGGAAGTGCACCAGCGTATTGTGGCGCTCGCTGGATTCCATGATCACATCGCCGCCCTTGCCGCCATCGCCGCCCGAAGGGCCGCCGCGCGGAACAAACTTCTCGCGGCGGAAGGCCATGCAGCCATTGCCTCCGTCGCCCGCTTTCACTCGAATTTTTGCTTCATCAATAAACATCGGCGTGGATTATTCGATTGTATCGACTCTCGGCATATCCGAATCAAGTTCTCTGCGACCTTCGCGATAAAAAGCTTTTGACCGCCAACTTCAAGCACCGCCTCAAAAATGTTGGGAGTTCTTGTCGAGGAGGCAGACAGGCAAAAGTGCAACGCGGCCGGTGAAATCTGCAATAAGGAAGGCGAAGATTTGAGTTAGGCTGCCGTTGCGGACTAACCTTACCCAACGTGCTGTGCCGGCGCACATGAGCACGAACCCGTTTGGATCGCACTCGACGTTCGCCTTGATAATTAATCGTAAGGACGAAAACTACTCAGCCAATTCCACCGGTTCGACCATCACGAACTTGCCCATCGAACCCTTATTCAAAAACTTGATCCGGCCGGTAATCTTGGCAAAAAGGGTGTCGTCTTTTCCCCGGCCCACATTGAGGCCCGGTTTCACCCGCGTGCCCCGTTGCCGCACAATGATCGTCCCGCCGGGCACCAACTGCCCGCCAAATGCCTTAAACCCAAGCCGCTGTGCGTTTGAATCGCGGCCGTTTCGTGAAGTACCCTGTCCTTTTTTATGTGCCATAAATCACTCTCGCTCTGGATTTCCGTTACTGCCAAATTAGAACTTTGTCATTCCGAACCCGCGCGAAAGCGCGGGTGAGGAACCTGCTTTTAAGCGAACTAAAACGGCCCTACTTTTTCTTCTTAGCTGATTTCTTAGCAGCTGCCTTCTTCGGAGCAGCCTTCTTTTTCGCCTTCGCCTTAGGCGCCTCAGCTTCGTGCTCGTCCGCGTGCGCGGCCTTTTTCACCTTCGGTTGCTTCTTCGCCAATTCCGGAGCCTTAAAGCTATGCCCGTCAAAAGCAATCTCGGTAATGCGCACAGCAGTGTACGACTGCCGGTGCCCGCGCAGTTTCTTATATTGTTTCTTCCGTTTGTAGTGGAAAACGAGGATTTTCGGACTGCGCCCCTCTTCGACCACTTGGCCGGTCACGCGCGCCTCTGACTCCGGCTTGCCGATCTGACCTGCTTCAGCCGAAACCGCCAACACTTCAGGAAATTCAACCTGGCCGTCGGTGCCCGTGGCCAGACTCTCTACTCGAATCACGTCTCCGGGCGCCACCCGGTACTGCTTTCCACCGGCGCGGATAACCGCGTACATACGTCTGCCTCCATCCAATGTCGTGAAAGTAGTTCCCTAAGCGCTTGCGCACACGCGTCCAACCTGCGCCTATTGAACTTACTATGCTTGCTGTGTTTTCCGCCACGGCGCTTAGGCAGCCACGGCAGGCGTCCCCAGAACGGGTCGGCGAGTACAGGCAAACTCAACCATTTTATCGTGCGCTGTGGAAATCGGTCAATGCAAGCTTTGTTGAATCGCTGTTTCTTATGCGAAAATTCTGACGACTGCCGGAGGAATCATGAAACGCCTGTCCGTGCTTCTGTGCCTGCTCACGCTCTCTTTGTCCGTTTTCGCCAAACCGTCGAACAAAAAATCTTCGACTCCGCCCGCTCCCGATGCGAGCTATATGCAAAAAATCTGGGATGGCTGGTCCACGCTTAATCCCGATAACGTTGCCAAATTCTATGCTGGCGGCCCGCACACCTTTTTCGATATCGCCCCGCTGAAGTATGGCAGTTGGGACGAATATGAAACCGGAGTAAAGGGCGAGTTGGCCGATTACAAAAGCGCACGATTCACGCTGAACGATGACCTTGCCATCCATCCCCATGGTGATCTGGTGTGGGTCACGGCGACATTAAAAGAAGAGATGACGGCAAAATCCGGAAAAGTTCAGATGGGCAACTTTCGCTGGACCGCAATTTTCGAAAATCAGGACGGCAAGTGGATGATCGTTCACGAACACGTCTCCGCGCCGTTGCAGTGAAATTACTACTGTAACGTTCAACAACTCATCTCTATTGCGGAAACAACTTCCATGCGGCAGGGTTAGTGTGAGCGGAGTAGCAATTTTAAAGTTTTAAAGTAAAAAATAAAGAGAGCTGCCATGTCGAACCGAATCGCTTTCCTGATTTCACTGTTTCTCTTAACCAGCCCGGCCTGGGGACAGCAACAGCCTTCCAACGGCTCACCAAGCATGCCGGGCATGGACATGCCCGCCCACGACATGTCGAACATGAAAGACATGCCGATGGGCAACGACAAAGATGCAGACAAAGACTCTGACGCCGGCGCAAACGCCATGCACTCCATGGAGGGCCGCATGGACATGGGCCCGCACATGAAGATGACCGCGCTGCGTCCAGCCAAACCCAGCGACGCCGAGCGCGCCCAGAAAATCGTGGAAGGCGCGCGCAAAGCTTCAGCCAAATATACGGACTATCACGCCGCGCTGGCCGACGGCTTCAAGATTTTCCTGCCCAACATTCCGCAGAAAATGTATCACTTCACCAACTACAAATACGGGTTCGAAAACCGCTTCAACTTCGATCCCGAGCGCCCCACGTCATTGCTCTATGAAAAACACGGCGACGATTACAAGCTGATCGGAGTGATGTACACCGCCTCGAGAGAGCTAAGCGAAGATCAGCTCGACGAGCGCGTTCCCCTCAGCATTGCGCAATGGCACGAGCACGTGAATTTCTGCAAGGCGCCTCCTGGCAAAAAAATGGAATACTTTGGACCCAATGCTCAATTCGGTTTGAAAGGATCCATCGTGACCCAGGAAGCGTGCGACGCTGCGGGCGGAAAATTTCTTCCGGTTGTGCTGAATTGGATGGTCCACGTCTATCCATTCGAAAAAGATCAGGCGAATATCTGGTCGGTCGAGCGGCAGCACGGCGATGCGGATTAAAAGACTGCTATCGCCGCTCGTTGTCTCTTACATCTTTTTCCTGATTTGAAATTACATTTCAATTATCAGCTTCTTCTAAATTGCCTCCTGCCGGCGGGATAGTTATTGTCTTCTAGTTCGGCCATCACACAAACATTACGCGCATGTTACGAATAATTTCATGCGTAACTCTTTGCTAACGGAGATGCCAGCCCCGCGTCCAATTGAGGGAAGAGCATGATGGACACGCTGGCAAAAACAAGGGAATGAAACAAAGAAATAACGGGAACTTTTCCAGGCGTGGGTTCGTAATGAATGAAAGAAGGGCAATCGGCCAGGATTTTTGACCGGTTGTGTATCGCAAAATTTAGCGGGGTTTAGGGATTTCCTCACTCTCGGTTTGGCGGCCCAGGTGCGAAAACCCCTATGTGCAGTGCGGCAGGCCTTGCGGCTTGTCGGCTGAACCCCGGCGGATGCATTGTAAGGCGATTCGCGGCAAAACACCAAAGTTTTCTCGCGTATGTCGTGAGCCGGGCCGCCCTAACCGTTTCCCGACGAAATTTCGGGAAGAAAAGGGAGCAATCATGAAGTTCGCGACAGTTTCAAAGAGTCTTGTGCTTGGTCTGGCAGTCCTGTTGGCATCGAGCGCATTCGCAGCCACCAAAGGCAGTTTGGCATTGAGCAATCCCGTTCTCGTCAACGGAACCACGCTGAAACCGGGAGATTACAAAGTTCAATGGGAAGGCACTGGATCAAGCGTTGAGTTGAGCATCATCCAGGGCAAGAATGTCGTCGCCAAGGTGCCCGCGCACGTAATCGAACTGCAATCGCCGGCCGCAAACGACGCAGCCGTAACCCGCACCAACGCCAGCGGACCAAACACACTGGCAGGCGTCCGCTTCGCCGGCAAGAAAACCGCGCTGGATCTTACCGACGGCGGCATGGCCGATGGTTCCAGCAAGTAACTTTCGCTTAGCAAAAATAACGGGAGCACGATCGTGCTCCCGTTGTTATTTTAAAAACCCGCTGCGAAAACTTTGCTAAGGGTTCCCGGCTTTTTCCAGTTCAGCGTTCAGGTGAACGCTGCTGCCGCTGCTCACCTTTAGCCTGCTTTAATACTTCGGCACCTTCGGATCCACTCGATCCGACCAAGCCGTAATTCCCCCAGCCACGTTCAGCACCTTCTTAAATCCTGCCTGCTGCAAGAACGCGACCGCCTTCGCGCTGCGACCGCCCATCTTGCAATGCACAACGATCTCACGGCTCGAGTCCAGTTCACTCACACGCTTTGGCAGATCATTCAGCGGAATCAGATGTCCGCCGATATTGCATATCTGATATTCATGCGGCTCGCGCACGTCGAGCACAAACAAATCTTCTTTCGCATCCAACCGCCGCTTCAGCTCTTCTACCTGAATTTCCGGAACTCCATTCGACACCGTTTTTTCCTCCCCGCGAATTCCACAAAACTCGTTGTAGTCTATCAGCTTGGTCACGGTCGGATGCGGCCCGCATACGGGGCAATCCGGATTTTTTCGCAGCTTCAGTTCGCGGAACTTCATGCCCAGCGCATCCACCAGCAGCAAGCGCCCTATAAGCGGATCGCCCGCGCCGAGAATCAGTTTGATCACTTCCGTAGCCTGGATCACGCCGACCAATCCCGGCAGAATGCCCAACACTCCACCCTCTGCGCACGAAGGCACCAGCCCCGGCGGGGGAGGTTCGGGATAGAGGCAGCGATAGCACGGACCATTCTCGGTAGCAAACACGCTCGCCTGCCCTTCGAAACGAAAAATTGATCCGTACACGTTGGGCTTTCCAGAAAGAACGCAAGCGTCGTTCACTAAATAGCGAGTAGGGAAATTATCCGTGCCATCGGCAATGATGTCGAAATCGCGAAAAATTTTGAGCGCGTTGTCGCTGCTCAGCCGCGTATCAAAAGTGCGGAGATTAACAAAAGGATTGATCGCGCTCAGCTTATCGGCCGCCGAATCCAGCTTTTTGCGCCCCACATCTGCAGTTGAGTGGATAATCTGCCGCTGCAAATTCGTGTAATCGACCACGTCGAAATCCACCAGGCCAAGCGTCCCTACGCCTGCCGCGACAAGATACAAAGCCAGCGGCGACCCCAACCCTCCGGTACCGATACAGAGGACGCGCGCCGCCTTCAGCTTCTGCTGGCCCTCCATGCCCACCTCCGGCATGATCAAATGCCGCGAGTAGCGCAGGATTTCGTCATTATTCAGCGTGACTGGAGTTTCGCTTGTGGTGGTGGCCATAGAGTCCTCAGTTGAAATGTGATTTAGAGAGGGATCAGAATCCTGACGCTAACAACAGGAAAGGCGGCAACAACAGCGGCTTGTGACGAAGAGGTTCATTCTCGATAGCAACTCGCGTTTAAACAGCGCCCCCGGCAATGGATGGCACAATGGAAATGTTATCACCATCCTTGACCGCGGTTTCCTCTTTTTGCAGGTAGCGGATGTCCTCATCGTTCACATAAAGATTGACGAAAGCGCGCAGCCTGCCGTCATCGGCATAAAGATGCCGCCGCAACTCAGGATGCTGCGCCAGCAAATCACCCATGGCTGCGCCCACCGTTGCGCCCTTCACATCCACGGTTGATTGTTTGCCCACATATTGCCGCAAAGGCGTAGGAATATGAATCTTGCTCATAGCGTCCAAGCATAAAAGATGCGGCACAAATTGGGAAGATTCAACCATATTGCACCGCGGCCAGCATCAACGAAACGAATGTCATCCCAAAAAGAGCGCCAGCTCTCGGAGGGACCGTACGACCTGGCAACTACCATTGCAGCCGGCGAGTGCGTTTCGAATGCATGCAGGATTGGGTTCCCGGGCAGCCACTTACCCAGCCAGCCACTCAACCCTAGAATGGCCACGGGGGCGACTACGAATGACGATCTTTGATCCAGTGCGCGGGGGTGTGGTTGATGGCGGCGGTCACGGTTTCGGCGGGCTCATCCGCCTGATTGGCATCGGCATCGCCGCATTCGTGATCGTCATTCTATTATTCAGCGCTGTCACCAGGGTGGGCACCGGCCACGTCGGCGTTCTCACGCTTTTCGGAAGAGTGACGAGTGAAACTCTCGGCGAGGGCATGCACCTCATCAACCCGCTGAAGACCAACAACGAACTCTCCATCCAGACGCAGACACTGAAAGAATCCGCCAGCGTCCCTTCCAGCGAAGGCCTCATGATGAGCCTCGATACCTCGCTCATTTACCATCTCAATCCCGACCGTGCCTCCGAGGTTTTCCAGAAGATTGGTGCCGATTACGAAAACGTGGTGGTTGAACCCACGCTGCGCTCCGCCATCCGCGAGGCTACCGCCTCCCACACCGCCAATGCACTCTACACCGGCGAACGCGAAATGGTGGGCAAGCAGATTTACGATCAGGTAAGCGCCCAGCTTAATCAGCGCGGCTTGACCGTGGAGAACGTTCTCTTGCGCGACATCCAACTGCCCGCCACCCTGAAATCCGCCATCGAAGCCAAACAGCAGGCCGAGCAGGAATCGCTGGCCATGAACTTCCGCCTGCAGAAAGAAACGCAGGAAGCCCAGCGCAAGCGCATCGAAGCCGCCGGCGTCCGCGACTTCCAGCAAATCGTAGCCCAGGGCATCACGCCCTCTTTGCTGGAGTGGAAAGGCATCGAAGCCACGGAGAACCTCGCCAAGAGCCCGAACTCAAAAGTAGTCGTAACGGAAACAACAAAAACGGGTTGCCGCTGATCTTGGGACAGTAAGGCGGATATTCCGTCGGATAGCAGGTTGGACCACTGCGGCATAAATTAATCAAAGCGGCCGTGCGCGTCCTTAAGAAAGAGTGGGTTGTTACCGCTTAGGCGGGGGCAAAAAAAATAAGAGTTCCGAGGTAATGTCGGGTCCATTCGTCTCGGCCAGTAGCTCGCGTTCGACCCTTGCTTGACCTGCTATGGCAGCCTCCCTTGCGGGCGCCGCATGCGATCTTCGCTCGGGCTCCGGGCTTACCGCCAACCGGAAAAACCTACCCAACGCCTCGGAACTCTATCCTGCCTTCGACGTTTCTTCTTGTTCTTCTCAACCAGCGCTTTGCAATCGACCCTTGCTTGCCCTCCCTGTCCGCTTTCGCGAAGAGGGTGACTGTGCTCGAGTCCCGGACGCCGCACCAACCGGAAAAACTTTAGAAGCTGTCAAAGAACGAGTATGTTTTTACTCCTTTTAGTTTCTGAGTCAATGAAAAATTTGCATTTGTAACTCACGCATTTTCAGTTGAGTGCAGCACGTCCACAGGCGGGTGACCAGAATTGGTGCAGAGAGTGAAACAATTTCTCGCAGAAGCCGGGCCAGACGCAGGTTTTCGCGGCTACTAATTGGGAACGCCGGGACCGCGACGTTTTCAACGATCATCACGTCACGTGTGAAAATTTCGCAAACCCCTTGCTGGACAGGGTATTCGCAAACTGGATTCAGCGACGCTTCAACGGAATTGCCCGGTCTTCAAACACATGCACGATCCAAACCTCAGAAAAGAGAATTTCGAACGGCTCGCAACTGGAAAGGTAGCTGTGGATTTGCTCAGGAACGATTGTCGACGACGCGTCGATCACAAGTGTCAGGGCAGAGAGAATATTGGGAGGATATCTTAGACTCTTTTTACGAATTGCTTCGCTGATAAAGCGGTCGTCTTCGGGGACCAAGCACCCTCGACCTCCATTCACTGTCACAGAACCCGAAGGAAGAGGCCATGCAGATATGTCCGACACGAAGCGCGCGAGGTCGCTGGAGAGCCTCCAGAGGCTGTTACAATTCACGCTCCAATGCTCTCGACGCGGCATACGCTGAACTAGTTCGGTGAGGGGGCTGATCAGCCGATGTGGGAAGCGACTCAGCACACCTGGCTGAGTCAAGTTAAGGTCGATCTGTAAGCCTCTTACGCCGCGTTCAAGAAGAGCATCTCTCAGGCTCTTTTCCAGTTTAGATACGTTGGTATTGTCGTCTCTCAGTTCAAGGTCTGACGGTATTGTTGTCACCTGAATGTGACGCTCAGGATGTAAATTGGTCCTGCTTTGCAACACGACATCCACTGGTTCGATGCAATGTTGCAGCTGATACTCGGCATCACGAACCTGGTAGTCAGCGTTCTCGATTTCATTGATTGTTTCAGCGACAATTCTGCAAGGAACGAGCTCGCGATCTTTTTTTCTAATCTTATGCTCGTTGTTCCCTGCGTCGTGCATCGTTTCACCTGCGCTATAAGACCTCGATTGTCTCTTCGATGAGCTGTTTATCAATCTCGTCGCTGCCTGCTAATTCGAACGATTTCGTTATCGCCGCTTTCCCGTTTTCCACGCTGGTGATGACGTAGGAGCAGCCGAACCAGTGGGCTTCGGCCAGGTCGGTCCGCGACCAGCTGGCGGGATGGTCGGGATGGGAGTGATAGAAGCCGACAATATCTTCGCCGCGCCCGCGGCCTTCGCGCTGAATCCGTACCAGCTCGCGCGGATCGATATTGTAGCGGTTCTGCGGTGAATCAGTGCGGGTATTGCCACAGCGCGCAGTCGAAGTCACGATGCGGACACCGGAATCATCCATCTGACCCAGCAGTATCCCGCAACACTCGTGTGGGTATGTTTCCTCACCGTGTTTGCGGAGCGAGTCGTAGTCTTTCTGGGTGATCTTGAGCATGCCTGAATTCGGAAGTAAGAAGTCAAAACGTAGAAAGGAAATCCAGCGCCATTACTTCTGCCTTCCCACTTCTCACTTCCGCCTTTCGTTATTTCTCCGTCCAAAATCTCTCGCTCAAATATTTATCGCCGGAGTCGCAGAGAATAGTCACAATCACCGCCTGCTGATCTTTTCTCAATCGAAGGCTATCGGCGATTTTCAAACTGCCAGACACTCCTGCCGCGGCCGAAATCCCCAGCAGTAGTCCGCACTCGCGGCTGATGCGTCGCGCCATGGCGTATGCGTCCTCGGTTGCAATTTCCAGATTTTCGTCGGCCAGCTCTGCGTCATAGATTTTGGGAACAATGGCCGTCGCCATGTGCTTTGCGCCCTCGATGCCGTGAAAGGCGGAATCAGGTTGCAGCGAAATGCAGCGGATTGCGGGATTGAGTTCCTTCAATCGCCGCGTCGTTCCCATGAATGTGCCGCTGGTGCCCAGCATGGTAACGAAGTGAGTGACGCTGCCGAAAGTTTGCTGCCAGATTTCGTTGGCGGTTCCGTGATAATGCGCCTGCCAGTTGGCGTCGTTCGAGTATTGATCGGCGTAGAAATATTTTTCGGGATGCTCGGCGGCAAGTTCACGCGCCAAACGGATCGCGCCGTCGGAGCCTTCGCCGGGATCGGTGTAGAGAATATTTGCGCCGTATGCCGCCAAAATCTTTTTGCGTTCGTCCGAAACATTGCGCGGCATGCAGAGAGAGACGGGAAATCCCTCGGCTGCTCCCAGCATGGCATAGGCGATGCCGGTATTACCACTGGTTGCGTCGAGCAGGATTTTGCCGGAAACAAAGCGCCCGGTGCGCCGGCCTTCGGCAACGATGTTTGCCGCCGCGCGGTCCTTTACCGAACCGCCGGGATTATGCCATTCGGCCTTGCCCAAAAGTGTAACGTTCGGAAGATGCCGGGTGAGCTGATCAAAACGCAACAGTGGCGTGTTGCCTATGCGCTCGCGCAGAGTCAGCCCAGGACGCAGCGTTTCAGCTTCCGCTGCGTGCGCGGACATCGCATCATCCAACATGTTAGAAGGTTGAGTCATCTTCAATTCTGATCAAACTCTACTTTGGCCCAGTCCGGAAACTTTTCCTTATGACTATCGTAATATGCAAGAACGATGGAAACAGGCTATGTAGTATGGTGTCTTTAGATGAGATGGATGGCAAGTCTGATGCAGCGTTGCGATCATTTCGCGCGTTTCGCGAAAACCTGCATCTAAACATGGGATTGGAAGCGTAAAAAATGCCAAAAGAGATTGAAGCAAAAACTTACGAGGAAGCGTTGGCCTGGTTGCGCGATCACGGTTTCGACGTGACGGACGCGCCGGGAACGAATGGGCGCGTGTTCCTCCGCAAAAATAACGTATCGGCTGCGATTCAGAAGACCGATGACGACACCGTGAAGATCTTCGCGTACCCGGGATATCTGGTGGGCAACGAGATTTCGAAGCTGGTGAACCGCGGCTATCAGCAATTTTTGAAGACCTCGAAAAACGAGATCCCGGCGACCGCGGATCATCTGAAAGCCCTGCAATCGTTCGCCGAAGAGTTGAAAGTTGCGCTGGGGCTGCCCAGTCTTTATAACGAATCGTTGGGAACAGTCAGCGAGTCGTACCATTACGACCGCGTTAAAGATAACGACAAAGCCACGGTGGATCGGCCGAAGCGTCCCTGGGAAGTTGCCGGCAAGGCGGTCGCGGTCAAGAAGGGCCGGGCGTAAGTCTCACGGGCCGGCCTCCGAACATAAACAATCCCCAATCTTGTCATTCCGAGGAGCGCCAGCGACGAGGAATCTGCTTCCTCTCGCTTCGGCACGAACCCAGATCTCTTTTACGAAC
>Ga0224568_1000051_pt1 | contig 32328 bp, 24 predicted proteins | sample CLU5metagenome_FD_182727 | JGI IMG/M metagenome (GOLD analysis project Ga0224568, IMG submission 182727) | Spruce litter microbial communities from Bohemian Forest, Czech Republic - CLU5 | ecosystem: Environmental > Terrestrial > Plant litter > Unclassified | place: Czech Republic: South... | reverse complement strand
GGCTTTCTTCTCGGCGGCTTTTTTCTTCGCTTCCACGGTCCAGGGCGGGACGATGCCATTTTCACGGGCGTACGCCACGGACTGGCCAAGGTGCTCGTGGGCATCGGCGACAAGAATGTAAATTACGTCACCCTCATTGGCTTGCGGTCCCAGCTTCGGCACCAGTTTTGCGAAGTCGGCGTTGCTCATGCCTTTGATCGCCTTTTCGGTGAACTGCCACGATTTGTTCAATTCCGCGATGATCTGCGCTTTGTCGATGGTCGATTTTTCAAAGGTTTTGCCGTTGAATCCTTCCGGCTTAGTTACTCCCATCAAGCCCAGGATGCCATAGCGTTCGCCGGCAACGTGCAGGAAAACTTCGGCAAAGGAGCGCGAGTCCGCGGAAGGGCGCCACGTGAGCTTGTCATCCGGTATGGCCTTGGCGAGATCGACAAACTTCTTCTGCACGTTTTCAAGATCAAGCAGGGACTGGCCCTTCATGTCATAACTGGGAGCGGTGTGATCAGCGGGTTCGTCCGGGCCGGGAGCCGGAGCGGCAACAGAACCTGCGGTGAGGCCAACGAGAACAATTGCGAATGCCAGCAACGTTTTTTTCATCTCTTTCCTCCTCAAATGAATGTACTCGCCGTCTTAGACGAAACAGGGAGGAAATGGTTTTGTAGTGCTCGACCCGGTTCAAACGGATTCGGTCCCGAAAAACCTACGGTTGGTCCCAGATGATTGTTTCCCGGTGCGGCTCCTTTTGAACTAAACCAACTTCAATCCGGTAGATTAGAGGCGAATGGCGGCAGGTGTGTGGTGGTAGACTTGCGTTTATGGCCCCCAAAAAGAAAACGAAGAAGACAAAACCGGCAGCCTCTCGCAGGAAGGCGACTGCTTCGAAAAGCACCAGAACCCGCAAAGCAACTCCCAAGAAGTCAGGGAAGAAGAAGTTGACGAAGAAGAAACCTGCTCAGAAAAAGGCGCCCGCAAAAAAGAAGATGGCCACCCGTACGAAAATCGCCATGGCGGGCAAAGCGGCACCGAAACAGGCCCGGGGAAATAGTCTTTCGAAAGATGCGCCATTTCCCGTGAGGCGGCCAACTCCGAAGTTTTCTGGACAACAATCGGGTGATTTGCAGGGATTGTCGGATGTCGAACGGGCCGATTCGGAAAGTGTCGACGAATTGCTGGACGAAGGAAACTCGTTCGAGGCTGGCGTCGTTGAAGGGGTGGAACGCGCCGACGATTCCGACGAAGGGGAAGTCCGCACGCGCGAGGTTCCCGAAGACGACGTGCCCGAAGAATATCTGGACGAGGATTAGGGCGCGGGCTCGCGAGACCAGAAATGAAGGCCGGAAGCAAGGATCTGGAAAGTCTACGAATTCCACCGCACCGTACGGAAAAGATGCGCGAGTTATTCGGCTAGATTTCAAACCAACTCAAAGCCCTAAAAAAATTCGCACGCGGCTCATTTCTGCTTCAAGTTCTCGCTTGAAGATTCGGTCTCGTGGTTCCGATTTAATGTAGCCGAAATCGGCCTGAAGCTCTCCGTTTTTTACTGACAGATTACCCCAGCCAATAATGTGGTCGCGCCAAAGGAGCGGCAAAGCGTAATAGCCGCGAATGCGTTTCGCGGGCGGCGTGTAGGCTTCGAAACGGTATTCCCATCCCCACAATAATTCGAAGCGAGCGCGGTCCCAAACCACCGGGTCGAAGGGCGCGAGCAAGCGAACTGAATCTGGAGCCGCGCTGTCGCCCACATTTGCTTCGGCCGGCCAATACCAATCCACGCCATCCACCTGTGTGTGGGAAAGCCGTTTTTTAGCGCGCTGCAAAGTGCTGGCCAACTTGTCCTCCCAGTGCGGGACGGCATAACGCAAACGCCGGATCAGCACTGACATCCTTCTGCCGGGCAATGGGGCATAAATGCGGACGGCCACATCGGCCAGGGCATCAAGCTGTGTTCGACAAAGGTCGGCATCGTCGCTCGGCCTGGGCTGGTGCTGATGCGCGGCGTAAACGCGAATGCCACCGTCGCGCCGCACGATGCGCAGCAGGCCTTGATAATGCATGGCATCGAGCAGATATGTAGTGGCATTCGACGAGCCGCCCCAATAGTTCTTCACCTTGCCATGAGCAAAATGCTCATCGACCATGCGCGGGTGCGCTTCGCCGCGTTCGCGAATGAAGTCCAGCACGAGCTGTACACGCTTCCGGCTCGCAGCGGGTCCAAGCAAACTGCTCTGGGCGGGGGCACAGATGTCGGGGCGTGGATGCATTAGCGCTTGTAGAGACCGGGTGACGAAGCCGTAATTGATGAAGAAGTCTTCCTCGATGCCGAGCTTCACATATTGCCGTTCAAGGTCGCCCGCGCGGTAATTTTTAACCCGGTGGCGCAGGATCAGGTCTTGCGCTCGTGCCGGCGAGCGGATCGGGTCCGCCTGCACAAAGCCAAATTTTTGCAGGGCACGCTTCAGCGTGGTGGGCGCGAACAGACTTCGAGTGACGGCGAGACGTCGCAAGTCGTCAAGGGCAATGGGCATGACCAAGTATCGCCCAAAGTTTGAGTAGTGAGTCAATTTGAATGAGATAGGCTGATCAAGCCTCGACGGACTTTGCGACTCGGTGTTTTTACCAAGGGTTAACGCGATTGATTCAACCTCGAAGATTTCGAAAGGATGGAGAACCCTGCTGCTCGCGGCAACAGGAGCGACCAATCAGGTATTGCGTTCGCTGCTTAGGTAACCTTGCTGCCCATCAGGGTTTCAATTTCCCAGTGGCGAGGTAGTCCTGTGAAGGGATACCGAATGCGTCAGCAACGCGATTGAAAAATGCGAACATTGCGGTGATGTAGACAGCTTCCGCGATCTGCTCTTCTTTCCAGCCTGCGTCTCGAAGTTTCTGAACATCCTCCGCGGTCGAGCGATAGGCAGCGTCGGTGATCAGCTTGACGTAATCCAGCAAAGCGCGCTCCGCCGGAGTAAGGCCCGCTTCGTCAAGCTTGCCTTCGACGATGGCTTGTACGCATTGATCAGGTGCTCCCTGGACACGCAGGAAGTAGGCGTGGCTGTCCAGTCAATAGGGACAACGGTTCAAATAGGAGACATAGCTCGCGATTAATTCTTTGTACCGTCGTGAGAGATGTCCTTCCGAGAAGTGAACCGTATTTCCAAATTCAATTACCCGGCGCAGAAAATCGGGGCGGGCTCCGAAGCACTTAATGATGCCGGGAACTTGTTGCCTCCCCGATCCAGCTCGCCAGAAATCATACGCCGCAGCCGTTTCCCCGGTAGCTTCGGCGTCTTCGATGATTCTGATTTTTGTCGTAGGCTTTGGATCAGGGTGTGCGCCGTCGTTATTTTTCGTCGTCATATTAATCTTCTATCTCTCAATATGTTTGCGGCGGAAAAATTCATAGACTGGCAGACCAGTTACAAGCACAAAAGTCCCAAGCAACGCCTCGCGCGGATTTCTGAACCCAACCAAAACCAGCATGATTGCGATCAACAACAAGAATGCAATCGGCGTGACCGGATAGCCGGGGGCCGGGGTTGCAGGGCTGTCATTCGTCTGATCGCGCCGCCTGAGCACAAACAATCCCGCCGCTGGCAGTCCTATAAAACCAATGATGGCGAAAATCAAATAAGAAATGATTTGCTCGAACGAGCCTGCGGCGACCAGAGCACAGGCGATGACACCCTGAATCAAGATTGCATTCGCGGGAGTGTTGAACCTCGGGTGCAATCGCGCTATGGAAGGGAAAAATAAGCCATCCTGCGCCATTGCATAGTAAACGCGGGGAGCGGACATCATGAATGCCGCCAAGCCGCCGGCCACACACAGAATCACAATGGCGGCGAAGATAATTCCACCTGCCTGGCCAAACAATATCTCCCCGGCCTGGGCCACAAACGTTTCGTCCGAAGAGACTTTGTTCAATGGAACGACGTACCAGAAAACCATGCTGACCAAAATGTAGACTCCGGTCACGGTCAATACCCCGTAGAGCAAGGCGAGCGGCAAGGTGCGTTTGGGGTCGCGTACTTCGCCGGCAATTTTGCTGACGTCCCACCAGCCGCCGAAAGAAAAGAATGCACCTACTAAGGATGCAGCCAAAGCCGGAAGCATAGGCAAAGATCCGGGGCGGCGGTCGACAAAGGGAACAAAATTTGACCATGATCCGAGGTGAAAGGCCACAGCCCAGATGCTAAGTAGGGCCAGCACACCGAGTTTGAGAGCGGTGACCCAGCGCAAGAATCCCGCGCTCAAGCGAACGCTAAGGATGTTGATGAGGCAGAGCGACCCGATCACAACACAAGCGGCAAGTTTTATGGTGAGAGCAGACCAGTGAAAAATATAGGCCGCATATCCTGCGATGCCCGTGGCGAGCGCGGCCGTCAGGCCCGGATCGAGAACGAGAAGGCTCATCCATCCGTAAAGGAAAGCGATTCTTCTACCGAAAATCTCCTGCAGATAAATGTACAGTCCGCCTGAGCGCGGGAAACGTCCTGCGAGTTCGCCGTAACAAAGAGCGCCACTCAAGGTCATAGCTCCCACGGTCAGCCAAATAACGAGAAGCCAGAATGGGGAGCCCAGGGACTTGGCCATGCCCGCCGGCGTGAGAAAAATGCCCACAGCAATGGACTCGCCGGCTACGGCTGCCGTAGCCGAGGCGAGACTCAACTCCCGCCGCAACTTATTATTCTCCTGCGTAGCAGGAATTGTAGACGTTTCGGTAGCTATCATTTCAGGCCGAATGGCCGCCCGATGACGGCGACCCTCCGGTGAAGGCTAAAAGTGACAATGTTAAGACCCCGCAATCTAAACGAGAGAACTGATGAGTAACAATAATGCAAAAGCAGTAGAAAGGCATCAGTTGTGAAAGGCCAATACTAGCTTCGTATTATTGACCTTGAAATATTCCTCCCTATAATCGCGGCACTTCAACGTTAAAGATCCGCGAGGAAAAATGAGGAAACAACTGAGCAGGCTGAGAATCCTGGCCTGCGTGCTGATAACAACCACTGCTGGCTTTAACCTTGCGGCACAACAAATCACAGGGAGCATTCGCGGAACCGTTGTGGATCCGAGCGGTGCGATCGTACAGGCAGCTACGGTCACGGCCAAGCAGATTGAAACCGGCTTAACTCGTGCTGCGGTTACGGACCGTCAGGGAGAGTACGTGCTGCTTGAACTCCCGATTGGGCATTATCAGTTGGAAGTTCGCGCGCAAGGTTTCCAGAAGTATATTCAGCAGGGAATTTCATTGGATGTGAACGAGACTGCAACGGTCGGCATCCACCTCAAGCTGGGGTCGGAGACGCAGCAAGTTGAAGTGAGTGCGGATGCGACTTTAGTGCAGAGTACGGTCAGCAGTCTTGGGCAAACCGTAATGGAGCACGAGATAACCGACCTGCCGTTGGATGGGCGCAATTTTTCTCAGTTGGGGCTGCTACAACCCGGCGTCGTACCATTGACCCCCGGACTGCTCGAGGCGGGCGGCCCGGCACGGCAGAATCAGGCCTATGCCGTCGACGGTCAGCGTCCCGAATCGAACAATTTCATGATCGACGGCGCCGACAATGAGAGCTCTGTGGATGGTGGATTCGTTCTCAAACCGCCGATCGACGCTATCGCCGAATTTAAAATTCTCAGCCACAACGCAAATGCGGAATTCGGACGCAACACCGGCTCCACGACCAATATCGTTACGCGATCCGGATCCAATTCATTTCACGGCGCAGCCTGGGAGTTCCTGCGCAATGACGCAATGGATTCCTCCGACTACTTCACGCAAAGCATCCAGCCTCTAAAGCAAAACCAATTCGGCGCGACTTTCGGCGGGCCGGTCGTTAAAGACAAGACTTTCTTCTTTGGTTATTACGAGGGCTTCCGCAACCGGCAGGGTGAAACCGTGCCCGCCACCGTGCCTTCGGTGGCTGAGCGGGAAGGCAACTTCGGTCAGTTCTGCACTTCTATTCCCGGGGACGCATTTGAGGGCGGCATCTGCACCAACACCACCACGGGCGCTCCCGACTTCAACGGGCAACTACTCAACTTCGCCACGGGCGCACCGGTCCCAGTCCCGAACAACCAGGTGCCATCCATCAATCAAATTGCGACCAACGTCTTGCCCTTTTTCCCTCTGCCCAACCAGGGCGAAAATGGATTCGTCGCTACGCAAACCCTGAGCGAAAATAGCAACCAATTCGGCATGCGTGTGGATCAATATCTTTCCCACGCCGACACTCTGAATTTTCGCTACATGTATAGCAGCGGCCCAACCACTGATCCGCTTTCTCCCGTAGGAGCCAATGTTCCCGGTTTTCCGGTCGGCGAGTACGACCGCGCGCAGAACTTTGTTACGCAGGAGACCCACATCTTCTCGCCGACCACCATCGCCGTCGGTCGGTTTTCCTATCTCCGCAATACATTTCTACTCGACGAACATCTGAATCACGAGTCGCCAGCTGACTTGGGCTTTCAGTACGCTCCGACCCTGCCTTTGGCAGCCGGACCTCCATTCATTCAGATCGGCGGATACGCTTCGGTTGGCGACCCCATCACTGGACCGCGCTATACCTATCAGAATACTTTCGACCTCTCCGGCTCTCTGAGCCGGATCTACGGCCGCCACGAGTTGAAATTTGGCGGAGGTTATCGCCGCGAAGAGATCAATGCCTTGCAGGGTATCGCCAGCAACGGCTTCTTTGTATTCGCGGATTTTCCCTATAGCGATGGATTTGCCAGCTTCCTGTCCGGTAATCCCGTGGTCTTTCTTCAGGGCGGTGGTAACTTTGCCCGTGAAATCCGCGATCGAGCTTTCGACGCTTACGGTCAGGACACCTACAAAGTCACCTCTCGTCTAACGCTGAACCTGGGACTTCGCTACGAATTGCCCTTCCCCACAACTGAGCAGCACAACGAGGTGAATCTGTTTGTACCCGGAGCGCAATCGCGGGTCGTTCCCAATGCTCCACCAGGACTTCTTTATCCTGGCGATCCGGGTGTGCCGGCAGGTTTGATTCCGACACAAAAGACAGCGTTCGCTCCCCGCTTCGGTTTAGCGTGGGATCCGCGGCAGAACTCGAAAACTGTGGTCAGCGTGGCCTACGGACTTTTCTACGAGCCCTACTACACCGGCGAAGGTGGGCCGCTGCAGGATCCGGTCAGTTCTCCTCCGTACCTAAAGACCTTGCAGTTGAGCCCTCCCTTCTTAAACACATTTGCCGACCCCTATACCACCTCCAATCCTTTTGCGCAGGCGTTCCCTGAGCCGATGACACTGCTGGTGACTGCACGCAACCTGCATCTGCCCTACGCGCAGGATTGGAATCTGAACATTCAGCAGTCTCTTGGACAGGACTGGCTCTTGCAGGTTGGATATGTGGGTACAACTGGTGTGAGGCTGCCGCGATTTATAGAAGGCGATCCACCAGCCTTTATCCCCGGTGCTGTCACCAATGACCCAAGCGCTGGCTGTACGACGGCAACTCCATGTCCGATTTCCACCGAAAACAATGTGAACTACCGTCGTCTCTATTCTGGATGTACGCTGGCGAATCCCAACGGTAATTGCACTTATGGCTCGGTTGGCGAAATGGCCAGCATCGCAAACTCCAGCTACAACGCTTTGGAAGCCAGCCTGCGCAAGCGCTTCAGCCACGGCTTGTCCTTCCTTGCGTCCTATACCTGGTCGCACTCGATCGATGACGTTTCCTCCTTTAACATCACCGGCTCGGCTTCGCAACCGGTAGCCGGAGAAAACGATCTGGCGCAGGATCCATTTGATCTTGCGGCTGAGCGCGGCCGCTCCATGTTCGATTCACGCAATCGTTTCGTCTTGAGTTATCAGTGGGTTATTCCGTTCCTGCAGCATTCCAGTAGCTGGTATGGCCGCGTTCTTGGCAACTGGCAATTAAACGGAATTGTGACCGCGATGAGCGGCGGGCCGTTCACGGTATTCGACTCGAACGACGTTTCGCTGCAAGGGCAGGCGCCGGAGATCACCGGCTTCTCCGCAAACCGTCCGAGCCTGATTGGGAACCCAAACTCCGGCCCGCGCACGCCGCAGGAATGGTTCAACGTGGCTGCCTTCCAGAAAAATGAGCCAGACCCGTTAGGCCGGTTTGAGGTTTTCGGCGACGAAGGCCGCAACGTAGTCCAGGGTCCGGGATACGTGAATTGGGACGCGTCAGCCTTTAAGAATATTCGGTTAACCGAATCGAAAGAACTTCAATTCCGTGGTGAGTTGTTTAATGTTCTGAATCACACTAATTTCCGCTTGCCGGTTAGTGATATCGAATCGCCGACCTTCGGGCAGATTCAGTCGGACGTAAGCCCACGGGTGATTCAGGTGGCATTGAAGTTTTTGTTTTAGCGACGTTAGTGACGATGATGACGATCTTGGCAGCGCGGTCCATTCGTGAGAGGTTCGACGGGATCAGGTAGGTGGAGCGGACTGACATTGTGCGCGAACACAGACTCGATTCTTTCCAAATGAGAGATCGTCTTGTTGTCTCGTGACGCATAAACGATAACTGTAGGTTTTCTGGACAGTAAATCCAAACTTGAAACAGATAGACTCCCGCAGATTAGCGCTATTCCTCATTATTTAGGCATTTTCCGTTTGGCCTCATACCTGCTTTTCTAAATTCGGTGAGAACGGTATTCCAGGCTTGTCCCTCATCCAAAAATTTAGTTCCGATCAAATAATCCTTATTCAGCGAGTTCTAACAACTATGTCCAGCACCAAGACATTCTCTACTCTTTTGCTGTCTTTCGTGTGTGTGCTCGCGGCGTCAAACCGGGCATATGCTGGGCCCGAAAGCAACCCAACCACAACGACCTTGAACGTATCGTCCAATAGTGTGGCAGCGGGAACGGCGGTGACGCTGACAGCAACCGTAACCGGAACCAACTGGGCAGTAACTGGTGGGCAAGTTGTATTCTGCGATGCCACCGCAGCGCATTGCGACGGCACCGCGGTTTTCGGCACGGCCCAGGTAACGAGCAACCACACGGCGAAGATAAAGCTGATCTTGGGGGTGGGCAACTACAGCATTCAAGCAGAGTATGGGGGGATTCCCGCTGGCGGCCCAGTCGGCGCGAGCACGTCGACGGCACAGGCGGTAACGGTGACGGCCGCTGCGAATTATGTCTCCAGCACCACGATAGGAGTGAGCGGCAGCGTCGGCGACTACGCGTTAACAAGTACGGTTACAGCTTTTGGCAAGCCTGATCCCACTGGAACCGTATCGTTTCTCGATACCACCAATGGCAACGCAGCAGTGGCTTCAGCTCCTTTAGAACCAGCGACCCTCGCTACAGTATTCAACCCTGCCTCGGGATCCCCGATTACTTCGCAGCCGTCGGTGGAGTTTGTGGTGAGTGGAGATTTTAACAATGACGGAATCCCCGATCTGGCCATCCCGAATGAACAATACTCCGGCACGGTCGCCATATTCCTCGGAAACGGAGACGGAACGTTTCAATCGCCTGTGAGCTACAACGACGGTCAGTATCCGCAATCGATGGCAGCGGCGGATGTGAATGGCGATGGCAATCTTGACTTAATCAGTACAAATCTCGCTTCAAGCAACATCAGTGTGATGCTGGGAAACGGTGACGGCACGTTTCAGGCGCAAACCGCATATGGAACCGGGGATTCCCCTAGTTTTATCGCGGTAGGAGATTTTAATCGCGATGGCTGGCTTGACCTGGCGGTAGTGAACAATGGCGATAACACGATCAGCATCCTGCTGGGAAATGGCGATGGCACATTCCAAACACAGGTTACTTATGCGGTGGGTTCGTATCCTGAAGGCGTCAGCATTGGAGATTTTAACCAGGATGGTTTTTTAGACCTTGCGGTCTCGAACTCCAGCGATGGCACGGTAAGCATTCTTTTGGGCAATGGGAACGGCACCTTCCAGACGCAACAGACGATAGCCCTGCCCGCAAATACATATCCGTATTGGCTGGCGTCGGGCGATTTGAGAAAGAATGGAACGCTAGATCTGGTGGTCCCTGATTCCAGTTCCCCTAACGTATATGTGCTATTGGGCAACGGTGACGGAACGTTTCAGCCGGCAGTGGATTACGTCGTCGGTGACGCTCCGTGGGGCGTGTCGCTCGGCGACCTGAACGGGGATGGAGTGCTGGATCTTGTGGTGCCAGACACCGGCGCCGACGGTTTGGTAAGTGTGTTGTTGGGCAACGGCGACGGCACGTTTGCAACGAAGACCGATTACTCGGTGGGAAATAATCCGAGTTGGGTAGTGCTGGCCGATTTCAACGGGGATGGCCTGCTCGATCTAGCGACCTCCGATATCGGGCCGAGCACCTCGACGATTTTGTTGCAAGCGCGAACGGAGACGGCAACGGCTACGGGCGTCGCCGTATTCGGCGTGGAAACGCACAATGTGCTGGCGAACTACCCTGGTGATGCCAGTCGCGCCGCGAGCCAATCCAGCACGGTGCCACTGACCGGTGTTGCGCAAACTGCTACTGCCACAATACTCACAGCATCGCCGAACCCGGCCACTGCAGGACAGGCAATCACGTTCACAGCGACGATCAGTCCTGCTCCGACGGGTTCCACGCTGGGAAGCATTAATTTTTATAGCGGATCGACGCTACTGAGTACGGCCGCGGTCAACTCATCGGGGGTGGCTACATTCACGACCAGTTCGCTTTCCACTGGCAGCTATACGATTACTGCAGTTTATTCGGGCAATGCTGGTTTCATAGGTTCAACTTCACCAGGAGTAAGCGTTAGCGTAACTGGCATCGTGCAAACTGCCACCGCTACAACATTAACGGCATCGGTAAATCCGGTCGACGCGGGAGCATCGGTCACCTTTACGGCGACGGTCAGTCCTGCTCCCACGGGTACGCCGCTGGGAAGCGTCAGCTTTTATAACGGGTCGACACTGCTGGGCACGGTCACCGTCAACTCATCTGGAGTGGCGACATTTACCACTAACTCACTTTCTGCCGGCAGCTACACAATCACGGCCGTTTATGCTGGAAACACCGCCTTCCTGGGTTCAACCTCCACAGGATTGAGCTTCACCGTCACCGGTACTGCCGCGTTCACAGTGTCGAGTCCGCCGACGCCCGTCAGTGTATCCCCGGGCGGCGCCGCGACCTTCAACATCACCGTGCCACCTGTGGGAGGCTCGTACAACAGTGTCGTCACGATGTCGGCGTCTGGCTTGCCGGCTGGCGCCACCGCAAGCTTTAATCCTGCAACTCTTACACCCGGCGCGGCGGGCGCGCCGACCGTACTTACGATTCATACCGCGGCGCAAACCGCTGGCATTCCGGCAAATCCCAAGCAGGGATTCCCGTACATGCCTATTTCTTTAGCGGCAGGATTGTTCTTGATGGGAGGCAAGCGCAAGCGCCTCGCAAAGTCTTTACCAATGCTTTTAGCCCTCGTAATGCTGGCTGCCACGACTTTTTCACTAACTGGTTGCAGCGGTGGATTTGCGGGCAATACCGCTCAGGCGCAAAACCACTCCTATGTCATCACGGTCACTGGTACCAGTGGTTCGCAACATGCATCCACGACGGTGACATTGATCGTGATGTGAGAGTAGTTGGCATATTCAAGATTAGAGATTCCATTATCAAGGACACATCATGATGAAGACGCGCCAGCTAATTTGTTTCATAGTTTCGTTTGGGCTTTTATTTGGAGTTGCATTTTCTTCCAAGGCGGCCGCTCAAGACGCGCCAACCATAGAAGTGGGAGCCGATTACGATTACGTGCGCTCCAATGCGGCACCTGGCGATTGCGGATGCTTCGCCTTGAATGGCGGCGACGGGTGGTTTGCTTACGACTTCAGCAAGGCATTTAGCGCGATGGCCGAGGTCAGCGGGCAACATGCCTCCAACCCGGATAATTCCGGTTCAAATCTAACTCTCATCTCTTATCTATTCGGTCCTCGGTACAGCTGGCGTAACGCCTCGCACTTGGAACCGTTCGGTCAAGTGCTGCTGGGTGCGGTCCATGCCAGCGGAGCGATCGCAACAGGAAGTGCCGGACCTCAGAATGCTTTTGCGATGACCGCCGGCGGGGGAGTGGATATAGGTATTACTCGAAGATTTGCCTTGCGCGCCTTCGAGGCCGATTACTACTACACTGGATTTAATAATGGAACGAACGACCATCAGAACAATCTTCGGATCAGCGCTGGTCTAATAGTCAGGTTTGGCGCGCGGTAATTTCACAGCTCATTAACCGGAGAATAAATGTTTACGTAGGTAAGAATCGGGCTCCTGTCAATCGGGAGCAAGCGCGATCACCACCCATTGTTTCTGCCCGTCTATTCAGGGTCGCTCACTTAGCTGCAGCGGCCTTGCTCCTTCTTCTATCCTGCTTTTCCGGTGATACACTCGTGGCCTTGTCGCAGATCGCCAATTCATTGGCGTATCTCGATCTGGAGCCTGGCACGCATGATCACACTCAGACCCACGGTGACCTTACTCGTTTTCTTGTCCACTGCATTCAACCTGTCCGCTCAGGACCGTTCCTACGGGCGTTCCGTTGTCGCTACGCAATACGGTATGGTCGCCACGAGTCAGGTTTCGGCCTCACAGGCGGGAGCGAAGATCCTTGAACGGGGCGGCTCCGCCATCGATGCCGCGATCGCAGCCAATGCTGTGCTGAATGTCACCGAACCCAATACCAACGGCATGGGCGGCGATCTTTTTGCCATTTATTGGGAGGCGAAGACCGGCAAAGTCTACGGCCTGAATGCAAGCGGCTGGGCACCGAAGGTTCTCACGATTGGGCATCTCCACCAGAAGGGCATGACGGAGATGCCTCAATCCGGTATCGATTCCGTCACCGTTCCTGGCGCGGTCGAAGGATGGACCAAACTGCACGATCGCTGGGGAAAACTGCCTTGGCACGATCTCTTCCAACCCGCGGTTTTTTATGCCGAGCACGGGTTTCCGGTGGAGGAGATTATTCACGACTGGTGGGATGAAAGTCGTAATGGGTTGCTGACGAATGCGGAAAGCCGCCGTGTATTTCTTCCCAGCGGCAAGGCTCCCGAGGCCGGCGAGATGTTTCGCAATCCCGATGTCGCCCGCGCTCTCACGCTGGTTGCTGACCAGGGTGAGGCCGTGTTCTATAAAGGAGAGATCGCCAAAGCCATACTCAAACCCTCCGACGAACTCGGAGGAACCATGACTGCCGACGATCTCGCGTCATACTCCGCCGAATGGGTCGAGCCGATTTCGACTAAATACCGCGATTGGACCATATACGAGCTCCCGCCCAACGGAGACGGCATCGCAGCACTTGAAATGCTTAATATTATGGAGCAGTTCAAACCCGATCCCGCCGGGCCGCATAGCGCGGGTGAGCTGCACACTCGCATTGAAGCGATGAAACTTGCTTACGCGGACGTGAAAACCTACGACGGCGATCCGCGATTCAGCAAGATTCCCGTTGATCAGCTTCTGTCAAAAGACTACGCGGCAAAACGCGCTTCGCTCATTGATCCGGCTAAAGCGAATTGTACGGTCGCCCCCGGAGCGCTGGGCGCCAGCGATACTACTTACTTCACCGTCGTCGATCGCGAAGGGAACATTCTTTCCATCATCCAAAGCAACTACAACAATTTTGGATCGAACGTGACCGTACTGGGCATGGGATTCGCCTTACAGAATCGCGGAGGTCTTTTCTCGCTCGATACTGCGTCTCCTAATGCGCTCGCCGGACGCAAGCGCCCGTTCCATACCATCATTCCCGCCTTCATGCAGCGAGGGGACGAGCACATCGGCTTCGGTATCATGGGCGGACTGAACCAGCCGTTGGCTCACGCACAGTTTGTGTCGAACGTCATCGACTACCATATGAATGTCCAAGTTGCGATGGAAGAACCGCGTTTTACCGATCGCCAGCAGCTTGGTTGCAGAATCGTGATCGAGTCGCGGGTTACGCCCACCACACTCGACGCACTGGGCAAGATGGGGCACGTACTGCAAGTGCATAACGGCTACACATCGCTGATGGGGCGCGGCCAGGCCATCCTTCACGACAGCAAGACGGGCATCAATTCCGGCGCATCCGATCCACGCGCTGACGGTGCAGCGATCCCCGAGCAGCCGAACTTCTTTGACGCACCGGTCACGCGTTAGCCGATAGTACCAACGTATCAGCCGCTTGATTTGGTTGCGACGAATCGCAGTCGTACGTAGTCGGCGACCCATGTTCCATCGGCATCGCGAAGTTGCGGTTCCAGAACCATCCGAACTTCCTGAAGATAGTCGTTACGCGATTCGTCGGAGAAGTCTTGAAAAAAATTTAAAGCAAAGGTCTCCAACCAACCAGTGATGTCATCAGGCAAAGGGGTTGGGCGCGGGATTAGTGCAATGCTATCGACGCGAAACCCTGCGCGTTCCAGCCTGGTGGCGTAGTCGCCGGGTGTGGGGAAATACCAGGGCACGCGGGCCTCGCCATCAAACCCACGGCGGTCCAATGCTTGAACCAGAGCAGTCCTGATCTTGTGAATGCAGCCGTGGCCTCCGCATTCAGCTACAAACCGGCCGCCTGGTTTCAAAGCACGATACACTCCAGCAATCATCAGATCTGCGCGCTTAATCCAGTGCAGCACAGCATTACTAAACACGGCATCAAATTCTTCTTTAAACGGCAGGTCTTCGGCGCTGATCGCGTGCGCGTTCAAGCCGAGCTTCCGGGCGGCTTCGATCTGCGGAACGCTCGAATCGACCGCAACCACTTCACAACCCAGATCCGCTAGCTTTTTCGTGAGTACGCCGTCTCCGCAACCAAGGTCGAGGATCCTTTCGCCGGGCTTAGGCGCAAGCAATTCCACGACGGGCGATCCTAAGTCGGATACGAACCTCGCGTTACGCGCATAGGTTGCCGGATCCCAAGTTTGTGCTATGGGCATGCCGTAATGGTAGCAGCTTAAAGTTTGAGCGCGCGAAACGTCCTGCATGGTCGCGCAGGTCTTGTGTTGAGGTCGTCCCAGTTCCATGCGGACTCCAGGCAGCGGTGGCGACGAATGCACAAGGAGTCGAGCTCCGTGGTGCCGATCCATCGAAAACCGCGATGGATGGGCAGCTTCACTCGTGGTAATGCAAAAGGTAGGCCAGCCCCTCGTTGCTCTGGCGGTTACTTTTTACATAGTACGGTCAATAGACGAAAACGATATTTCATTTCACACTCGCAGGATCATGACTTCGGTGGCTTTAATGAGGGCGGCCGCAGTCTGTCCGGGTTTGAGTTGCATCTCGCGGGCTGAGCGGGACGTGATGATCGACGTTATCCGTTGGCCACCGATCGAGATGCTGACTTCAGCCATCAGTCCGCTGATGCGAACGGTTTCGATGCGGCCGATCAGTTGATTGCGCCCGCTGACGCGGCGAATGGCTTCCTCTGGCCCAGTCGCTTTGGCGCGCGTTCGGAAGAGCAGGCGGTCGATTTCGCTCTGCGGAATCAGATGATGACCGCCCGGCGTTTTCACGCTGCGCAGCTTCTTTTTGTAGATCCACTGCTTGATCGTGGGGAAGCTTACGCCAAGCTGCAGCGACGCGTCGCGCGGCTTCAGCAGGACTTCTTTACTCGCAACCGGTTTGGGTTTCGTCATCGGCAGAAAATCTTACTGGCAATTCGGAATCGAGTCAAAACGTGGTGGCAGCGAGTGGCACAGGTGCCTTCGGCAAACTCAGGACAGGCTCTTCGTTGGGGGGTCGCCCGCTTCGCGTACGACTCCATTGCCTCAGGATGATAGCCGGCCCTGCCAAAATGCAATCTATTCTCGAAACCTTTTTAATCGTCGTTAGTCGTATAGAAATGGACAGTTGATCCATAGTTTCTATACACTTCTGACTCTCTTAACCGACATGTATTTGGAGGCTCCCATGCGCAAGGCGTTTATAAGCCTCGCTGTTCTATTCCTGTGCGCGTTGATCACTCAGGCACAAACAACCACCCCCACTACAGCCGACCCCTGCGCGAGCGGGCACGAGTTCGCCACCACCGATTGCACGCTAACCTGGCACGGCATCACGGTGTATGGTGCGTATGACGTCGGCGTCGGCTGGGTTAGCCACGGGTTACCGGAAAACGGATATAACTACGAAGGCGCATCCCTGGTGAACCGAAACGGCTATGAACACCGGTTCCTCGTCGCCCCGAACAACTTGTCGCAGACGGGTCTGGGCATAAGGGCCAAGGAAGAGTTTCGCCATGGCTGGTACGTTGTTTTCAACGCTAACACTGGCATCAATCCGCAGTCGGGCCTGCTGGCTAATGCGTCAGCCACCGACACTATCAATAACGGCCTTCCCCGCAGCAGCTATTCGTACGCCATCGACGGCGCGCGCGCGGGACAACCCTTCAATGATGAAATCTATGGCGGTATATCGTCCACGCTTTTTGGCACGCTGACCTTCGGCCGCCAGCGCTCTCTTGGTACCGATGCAATGCTGGTTTACGATCCGGCCAGCGGCGCATATGCGTTTTCCTACATCGGGTATAACGGCACGATGGCCGGGGGCGGCGACACCGAGAACTCCCGGTGGGACAGCGCCGTGAAGTATCGCATCACTTATGGCCCGGTCCATTTTGGCGCAATGTATAAATTCGCCGATGGCAATGGCGGCTGCTACGCGGCCGCCGCAGCTGCGGGGAACAGCTGGACAGCCGCTAACTGCACGCCGGAAACAGCGCATAACAACGCCTTTGGATTCGATCTTGGAGGAGAATACGAAAAGAAGTTCTCCGCCGACCTCGTCTTCCAACATTACAATCAGGCCATCAGCGTGTTGAACCCGCTGCTGGGGCCCCAGAGCCAGAGTTCGGGGCAGTCATTCCAATCGACCACCGACAGCATCGATACAACCCCCATCACCAACGGCAATCTGATCGATACGAACAACACCGTATACGGCATCGTGACCGACAACAGCGCCATTATGATCGCCGCCAAGTATGCGTGGAACCCGTTTAAGTTCTATGGCGGCTACGAACACATCCTGCAGGATAATCCGGTGAACCCGCTGGGCGTGGGCGCTTCGGACCAGGGCGGATACATCTTGAGCGGGGTCGAAGACAACAATCTCGATTCTCCCAAGCACGTGGATATCTGGTGGACGGGCGCGAAGTACGCTTACGACAGTAAAACCGACATCACTTTATCCTGGTATCACCAGCGGCAGAACGACTTCCGTCTTCCGCCAGCCTGCACGCCCAGCAGTTTCCGAGCTTCCTGCGCGGGCAGCCTCAACGAGCTGTCGCTCTACACAGATCATCACTTCACCAAGCGTTTCGACGGTTTTGCCGGACTGGCGTATTCCTTCGTAGAGGGCGGTCTGGCCATCGCCATTCCTCATGGTCCCGGCGTTCCCTACAACCACAACAATAATTTTGCTCCGGTAGTCGGCGGGCGTTTCAGCTTCTGATGGTTTTCGGGGAGGATGAGTTTGCTTTGCCGCTCGCTCTTCCCAGCAGCTCTAGCCTAAACATTCTGGGTCACGTCGATATTCGCGTGACCCAGAATGTCCCGCAAAACCTCACATCTTCTGCCCTCGCCAGCATTGGCTGGAATGCATGGCGCGGAAGCTCAGAAAATGCCTATATTGTGCATTGAGCGGTGTGCGGACCTTGGCGAAAGCTGCTTGCCAACATTCGCCGCAGGCAAAGTGATTTCCGGATGCGTACCTACGACGTCTGCAACCGATTTGCCCTGGTCTTCGTCTACTGGGGTTGCCAGAAAGGCGTGGACGATAAGTCCCACGTGCGGCCCGGCCATCTCCACCGCCATACCCGCGATTTGTCCGCTCTCATTGATGTTGCCAGCCGAGACTACGTAGAGGTTGGAACTTGCGGGAAATACAGTGTTAAGGTTGATCATCATGCCGTTCTGCCAGAGGAGGCCGTGGGACCAGTTGGATTTGGAGTCAAAGGAGCTTCCAACCACCTGGCCCTGGTTGTTGATGCTGGTGGCTAAGGAGGAAACATCTCCCGGCAGAAGGCCGCCGCCGCCGAGTGCTGCGACTTCATGGTTCTGCCAAATAGTGGCAAGGGCTGTGCCGTCAGAGTTAACGGCTTGCCCAACAATTTGGTTGTGGCCGTTAATGGCGTAGGCGACGGCGTACGGATTTCCGAGGTTCCGAAGCGCGGTGGCGGTGTTGTTTTCCCACACTACGGCGTGATTCACTGCGATGCAGGTTCCCGAGTAGCCAACAGCTTGGCCTCGATCGTTGATGCCGAATGCGACCCCGTCTGGATCGTGATTGATCGTAGGAAGAGGTATGGCATTTCCATTTGTCCACATCACCGGCAGGTCAACCATAAAATTCTCCGTGCCGGCCGAGCAGGTGGAGTCCGCGATACCATTTTCCGCATAGCCTGCGACTTGCCCGCTGTTATTGATGGCGCTGGCCTGGCCGTTATTCCCGCCCAACGTTGGAAGAGCGACCATGGTGCCGTTTTGCCAAAAAAACGGGCTACAGATAAGGTGCGTGCCGAAAAGGCAGACATCTTCGCCATTCGGATCTGTAACAGAGGTTTCGGACATACCAACGGCTTGCCTGGGGTCGTTGATTCCGTTCCAATTAATGGAACTGTTCTTTCCTCCGAGGGTGCCCAGTTCGACGTTGAGATCGCCCATGCTGATCCTCACGGTGCCTGCGAGGGCCGGGTAGAGGGTGGAAATGGTTAAATGATCCAGGAGCTGATCCATGATCAGCGTCTCGCCGTTATTGTTGAGGCCCATGGCCATGCCCAGGTTGTCAGGCGGCTGAACGCCCAAATCCTGGACTGTGTACCTCGCTTGCGCGACCGCATTGCTGAAGCAAACCAGGACAATCGTCGTAACCCACACTATCCAGAAATTCGGCAAACGTCTTAGTGCGCACATATCTTCTCCTTTTAGTTCGATTAAAATCTCCGTGCCGAGATGAGTGGCGATTCACGCCGCGTGCCTCCGGCGCGGTCCAATGGTTGAGGCCGCAGCTTCTTAATTCAGGGCTCAGATGAGCAGGCCGATGTCCACATGCGGAGCAAATCAGGCAAATGACGTGGGCTTGTTTAATCCGGGTACGAGCTAACAAAAAAAGGACACGACACGGCGGATTTTCCCAAGAGACGACAATGCGCCATGCGTCGATTTATATGGGTATCAGTAGGAGCACCTTAATCGCGCAATGAGTTACCGTAGTGGTCGCATTCAAGCATACCGACCGGTATGTATGGTGCAGGTGCCGGCCCACCTGGGCCCAGTCTCGTGATACTGCGCGAAGAGTTCCGGGGGCGGATGATGGGCAACCTGGGAGTTACCGGTTGGCCAGTCGGATTAGTGCCGACTGGATCAGAACCACGATCGGACTACCGCAAACTAGACCTGCTGACGGAGGTTGGGACGCAGTGTGAGTGAGCCGTCATCGTTTAGTTTCTGGTGACAAGCCCAGCGCACTGGGTAACGCATTCCTTTTACTTCGATCTCGGCTCTGAGTTTCAATCCTTTCCAATCCGTTCCTTGCGGCAGCACGAACTGTGCCTGCCTAATCTTGCCCGGTAACGGGTAGCCGGCATCGAGACAACCGCTTTTGAGCAACTTTCCATCCTGGCTTTCCACGTTCACTCTCAATACGCCCGGCACGCCCGCAATGCCGTCATTGGCGAAGCCAACGATTAGACCCAGATAACTACTGTCGGTATAGCTCCAGATGAAAGATGGCCTTACCCGGTAGCCGATGCGGCGATTGATGCGGTCGAAGGCTGCCGGATACGCCTGATAGTAGCTCATCAGATTTTTTGCACTGATCTGGTGAAAGTTCCAGAGCGAAAAGTAATTCGCCCCGATATCAATCACATGATCGATCATGTTTTCTGCCGGAGAGATTCCTTCCTGTGCCGCGTTCGGATCGGGAGGTTTCCCCGGAATCCCTTGCTCGAGCAATGCGGCAATCCACGGCGGACGGTTGCTGAGCGCTTCGATCTGCTCGTTCTCGATAAAGATGGTGTCGCTGCGAATCCAATTGTTGCTGCGTACGGTGCGGTCGAGCATTTCCGAGTTACCAACCCGGCTGTAATCAGGTTGAGTATTGGTCAGCAGGGGAGTTTTTTTAAAGTTTTCGAGCTGGACTTCGAGCATATTCATCCATGTCCGCTCTGCCGTCAGGTAATCGGGAAAAGGATTATTGCCGAATGGCCAGGTGTGCCCTTCACCCCAGAAGCCGTACATAAAGGTGTCGATGTACTCGACGAGCGGGTTACCATCGAACTCCGCGGCCAACTGGCCCACCAACTCTTTGAACGCCTGCTGGAAAAATGGATGGTCATACCGGGGCTGATAACGCGAGTGCGGGTTCTCCAAAAATCTCTTTCCCTCAGCGGCGCTTTCCTGATCGCTAATCACAAGATCAACTTTGGGAACTTTCTCCAGGACAAAATCGGGCAGAGCTGCTTCGTGTTTATAGTCAGGAGCGCACATCTGGATGCGTAATCCGACCCGCTTGTCGTTCGTCTTCGCCAATTCAAAAACTTGCTTAACGTAACCGGGCAGATCCAGGAGGCCGGGGCGTGGCTGCACTTCTCTCCATGTCGGGCGGATGTAAAGCTGCTGGCTTAAGGGAAAGCGAACGAGGTCCTCAATCGCTTGCGGAATGTTGTCTGACTTGATTTCTTCGGTGCCACTGTCGGCTGTAATGTAGGTGACCAGTCCCTTGCCAAAGTTCGGCACGGCCTCTTTCGAAGAAGTAGTGGTCATCACCACATCGTCAGTAGGAATGACAGCATCCGGCGGGTATTGAGGGAACGGCCCCTGATTGAGGCGATCGGTTACCTGAGGACCGGAGCCGTAGTTATAGTTTCCCCAGTTATGGGCGGGAACTTTCGCTTGCGCTTTACCGATTCCAAGTTCGGCAGCTACGGCAACAGCGACGGTGCTCTTTAAGAAGTCTCTACGCTGCATTTCGGAGTTTTCTCCTCAGATTCACATCTTGAACAAAATATCGGGAAATTACATTTATATCGTTTTATTTCGTTTGTCCAGTAAATATGCCAATATTTCAAAGGTTTTTGATAAAAGCTGCCTTCTAAGGAGCGGCGACGGTTTTCCGCAGATGACGAAAAGGGCAAGAAATCCGCGTGGACTGGAGCTGGCTTGTCTTCTGCGCGGTTCCAAAATTGATTGACTTTGCCGATTTTTCCTTGTATTACGAGTGTTTGCGTTTTATTTCGTTAAATCTTTCTTGTATTGCTGCACCTGATCCGGAACATTCTGTGTTTCAACGAAAAGAGCGATTTTGCAATCTGACAACAACCTGCGTCGAAGGCTGAGAGCTGTAACCGCAGCCATGCTTTTCACAATTGCGTATACAGCTTGTTCATTCGCGGCAGCCACGGAAGCTCCCGGCAGCAATCCTCAGATTCAAGGCGGCAATCTGCGCATCGAGTTCGATCACCACCTGCGCAGCCGAGTAGTGGCCTGTTTCAACAAGAATGAAACGGTGATGGGGCCGTTCACCACGTCTGAGACGGTGACCACCGCGGACAAGTCCTGGGCTGAATTCCTCCTGACCTCGCAAAAACACCAGCGCATAAAAGACAATTTCGGGGAAGGTGAACGGCTCACTGTGGAAGGAAATGCTGGAACGCTTACAAAGACAGTCTCACTCACTATCTATGACGACTTTCCTGCGATGGCGTTCTTTGATGTTCAGTACACCAATGCCGGAACATCCAAGCTGACGATCAAAAGTTGGACCAACAACGCATACACAGTGAATGCACAACGCGGAGCGAGCATCCCGGCTTTCTGGTCTTACCAGAGCGGCTCGTACGAGAAGCGTCCCAACTGGATCCTGCCACTGCACACCAATTTTCAGCAGGAGAATTATCAAGGCATGAATGCCAGCGACTATGGCGGCGGCACGCCGATTATCGATGTCTGGCGGCGTGACGTTGGAATGGCCGTAGGACACGTTGAGCCGCGGCCGAAGCTGGTTTCGCTGCCTGTGTCCATGCCCGATGCGTCGCACGCCAAAATTGCCGTGCTCTTTACTAAAGCCAGATCGCTGGACCCCGGGGAAAGCTTTCACACGTTTCGAACTTTTGTCGCCGTACATGAGGGAGATTACTTCCGCGCGCTCGTCGATTACCGGCGCTTCATGATCAAGCAAGGTTTCCAAATGGCCACTGCTCCCGACGATGCTTTCGGCGCAATCTGGTGCGCCTGGGGATATGGGCGAAAAGTTCAGCCGCAGCAGGTGTATGACTCACTCCCCACGGCCAAGCGCCTGGGATTTAAGTGGGTCACGCTGGACGATGGTTGGCAGAACAATGTGGGCGATTGGCAGCTTGATCCCAAGAAATTTCCCAACGGAGATGCCGACATGAAGGCCCTGGTGGATCGCATCCACCAGGAAGGATTCAAAGCACAACTCTGGTGGTCGCCGCTCAGCGCCGTGCCCGACTCAGAGCTGCTGAAAGATCATCCTGACTACGAGTTATTGAACCGTGATGGCTCCAAGCGAAAAGTTTCCTGGTGGAATTCGTATTATCTGTGCCCAGCCGACAAACGTGTTGTGGAATACCACAAAGCATTGGTGAAAAAAATCCTGGTGGATTGGGGATTTGATGGGTTGAAGCTCGACGGCCAGGACATGAACGGAGTTCCAGCCTGCTACAACCGGGCCCACCATCACGCGCAGCCGGAAGATTCGGTCGAAGCCTTGCCGGATTTTTTCAAGGCGATTTATGACACCGCGCAGGCGGTAAAGCCTGGAACGCTGGTGGAGTTCTGCCCCTGCGGCACAGCGTTCTCTTTTTTCACCATGCCGCACTTCAATATGTCGGTGGCTTCCGATCCGGAAAGTTCCTTTCAGATTCGCTCCAAGGCAAAAACTTTAAAAGCACTGATGGGCGACGACGTTCCATTCTTCGGCGATCATGTCGAAGAGAGCGATGGCGCTAATGACTTTGCCTCCACTTTAGGCGTGGGCGGCGTCGTGGGAACGCAGTTTGTTCTCCCGTCTTTAGTCACAAAACACAGCAAGTCCGATCTAACTCCAGAGCGCGAGAAGGAATTCGAAAAATGGCTACGCATCTATCGGGAAAAGATGTTGTCCAAAGGACAATATCTCGGGCAGCTCTATGACATCGGCTTCGATAAGCCGGAAACGCATGTCATCCACAAAGACGAGGCCATGTACTACGCCTTTTTTGCAAAACAGTGGAAAGGCCAGGTCGAATTGCGCGGCCTCGAAGACCGTAACTACAGCGTCGTGGATTACGTCACCGGAAAAAGCCTGGGAACGGTTTCGGGACACGATGCGCATTTGCCAGTTGAGTTCGATCAACATCTGCTTCTGGAAGCGCAGCCGCAGTGAATAACGTAGCAAGCTAGCCAAATTTCCTTGGCTGGATTTTTCTTGGGAGGATGAGAGCGTGAAATTTCTGCCTTTTGTGATGTTGTTGGTGTGCGTCTCCGGGGCCTTTGGTCAGACCAACTCTGTTTTCTACGTGTCGACGGCTGGGAGTGATTCGAATCCCGGCACACAATCAGCGCCTTGGCGTACGGTTCAACATGCCGCAGATGTCGCGCGTGCCGGCAGTACCGTCGATGTGCGCAGCGGAGTCTACGAGGAACTCGTTAACATCAAGGCATCCGGGAATGCGTCGGATGGATTTATTACGATTCGCAGCTATCCCGGGGAGACGGCGATCCTTGACGCAATGCATTTCACCCCTTCCGGCAGGCAGGGCGTGCTGACGATTCATAATCAGAGCTACGTGCGAATCGAAGGCCTCGAAATTCGCAACTTTCACACCGCCGAACATCGGCTTGCTCCACTGGGCATAGACGTAATGGGAGCCGGGTCGCATATCGAACTGCTGAAGAACAACGTCCATCACATTGAGCAGACTTTTCAAGGCCGGGATAAACCGGGAAGCGGCGGCAACGGCTTTGGTATTGCGGTATACGGTACCGACGCTAAGTCTCCTATTACTGACTTAATCATCGACGGGAATGAAGTGCATCATCTCCAGACGGGCTCGAGCGAATCGCTTGTGGTGAATGGGAACGTTACGAATTTCCGCATTACGCACAATGTTGTTCACGACAACAACAACATTGGAATCGACGTCATCGGTTTCGAGCGCACGGCGCCCGACCCTGCCGTTGATCAGGCGCGCGATGGAGTGGTCAGCGGCAATCTGGTTTACAACATTACTTCTAAAGGCAATCCGGCTTATGGAAACGATGAAAACTCCGACGGTATTTACGTGGATGGCGGCACCAGAATCCTGATCGAGCAGAACATCATGCACGATGTTGATTTTGGAATCGAGCTGGCGAGCGAGCACAAGGATCGCGCTACCAGTTACATCACGGCGCGAAACAACCTCATCTATCACGGTCACACCGCAGGTGTTTCGATCGGAGGATACGCGCCTGAGCGCGGACATACCGAGCACTGCACCGTAGTCAACAACACGCTCTACGACAACGATACGTCAGCAACCGGGTCAGGCGAGTTCCAGATGCAGTGGAACATGGCGGACAATATTTTTGCGAACAACATTGTTTACGCGGGGTCCCGCTGTTTTATCGCGACAAACAAATCGCAGATCGATAAGAATCATCCACCCGTTACCGTCGATCACAACCTTTATTACTGTGCGTCCGGATCGAAGGCGAGCACCTGGGGAGAAGCCTCCACCACGGTCACAGGATTCGACAACTACGTTCAGTCAACAGGGAATGACAGTCATTCCCAATTTCTCGATCCGCATTTTGTAGACGCAGCCGCGAAGGATTTCCATCTGAGATCGAATTCTGCTGCGATCGCTGCCGGTACGACTGACGGAGTGCTAGTCGGAGAACGGGACCTGGAAGGCTCACCGCGAGTCAAATCCGGAAAGATAGATATCGGCTGCTACCAAACAAAATAGGAACAGCGCATGATGAAATCAGATGTGAATCGCCGGGAATTTTTGATAGCCGCCGCTGGCGCCGGCGCCGCCTTGGCCTTGCCCACTTCAAGGCAGGCTGCTGTCTCCTCGAAAATGATCGGCATCCAAGTGGGAGCCGTTTCGTTCGTGGATGAAGGCACCGAGAAAGTTCTCGATGTGCTCCAGGAACGTGGCTGCGTAAATACGTTGTTTCTTGCGGTATTCACGTACGGCCGAGGTATTGCCGGAAGACAAATCCCCGGCCAACCGCTGCCCGATCACGGCAAACAGGAATACGATCTCAACTTCCACGGGGGAAATTTCGCCACTCCTCACCCGCAGTACTACAAAGATACTGTGCTAAAAGATACGCGCGCGCCCGATCATGGAAACCTCGATATCCTCGCTGAAGTGTTACCCGCAGCGAAGAAGCGCGGCATGAAGGTGATCTGCTGGCTTGAGGATGTGTTCCGCACCGATCTGCCGAACATTGAGAAAGTGCAGGAGCGCGACCTGTACGGACGGAATGCCGAGACGCTGTGCGTTAACAATCCGGACTACCGGAATTTCCTCACTGGTTTGGTCGAAGATTACGCACGTTCCTACGATATTGACGGAATTATGTGGGGATCGGAACGGCAGGGTGCATTGTGTGACAGCCTTGGAGCCACGCACGACACACCGCCGATCGATCCCGGCAACGTGACCTGCTTCTGCGAATTTTGTCGGAGCAAAGCGAAGCAGCAAGGCATCAACGTGGGCCGTGCCCGCCGAGGGTTTCTGGAGCTGGAAAAATTTGTTCGCGCCGCGCGCAGCGGCAACCGCCCAGTGGATGGCTATTATGTTCAATTCTGGCGGCTGCTGTTGCGGTATCCCGAGCTCGCCGCATGGGAAATGCTCTGGACGGACAGCCTGCGCGAAACCTACGCTGCGATCTACAAAACGGTGAAGACAGCCAAGCCGGCGGTGCCGGTGGGCTGGCATATCTGGCACAACAATTCCTTCAATCCGATCTACCGCGCCGAGCAAGATCTGCATGCGCTCTCGAACTATTCAGATTTCATAAAGGTCGTGATGTACAACAACTGCGGCGGCGAGAGGATGGTGTTGTATGTGGACAACATCGGCTCGACGCTCTATGGAGATCTCACTAAACAGGGCCTGCTCGATATGAACTATGCGTTGATGGGATTGAAAGAACGCAGTTACGAGGAAATTCCTCACACCGGGCTTTCGCCAGATTATGTCTACCGCGAGACGAAACGCGCGCTGGAAGGTGTTGCCGGTACGAAAACTCTGATCTGGCCGGGCATTGATATCGATATCCCGACGGAGCCCAAGAACAGCAAGTGCACTCCGCAAAGCATTAAGGAAGCCGTTATGGCGGCTTTCCGGGCTGGCGCGCCGGGAATAATTCTGTCTCGAAAATATTCCGAGATGCGGCTCGCCGAGCTAAGCGGCGCTGGGGACGCGATTCGCGAATTGAAGCTATCTAGTTGAGCCTGCTCGCTAGAGCGCCTTGTGACACGGAGCCCAAGGCGATGTCCCTTTCCGCACGTCCAGTTTTAGATCTTGGCTTCCTCACAGGGAATGTCAATTCCCAGCATTCCCTTGACATGGCGTCCCGCGTCTCCTATCATGTCGATTGATGTAGTAGGGTTGGTCCGATGTCCTTATCTCCTGTTTCCAAACGACTTCTAAGTTTTCCCGGCCCACCTGTTGCGCCTTTTGGCCTAAGGGCGTCCGCCCTGGTGTTTGAGGACGTTAAGTCCAAGGCGCTCCTTGAGAGAATGCATTTGATCGGGCCCAGCACGGCAAACGTGCTGGTCACTGGGGAAACAGGCACCGGCAAGGAACTCATTGCCAGGCACGTGCATAAGCTGAGCCCGCGGGCAGACGGTCCCTTTGTGGCGGTGAATTGCGGTGCTTTTTCCGAAAGCCTGGTCGAGAGCGAATTGTTTGGCCACGAGCGCGGCTCATTCACCGGAGCAACGGTAGCCCGGGCAGGATGGTTTGAAGCCGCCCGGGGCGGAACGCTATTTCTGGACGAAATTGGAGATCTGCCGTTTGCCATGCAAGTGAAGTTGCTCCGAGTGCTGCAAGAGCGCCAGGTAGTTCGTCTGGGTTCGCGCAATCCGGTTGCGATTGACGTTCGCGTGGTGGCTGCGACCAACGTGAATTTGGAGGATGCGGTTGCCGCGGGACGTTTCCGCGAAGATCTTTATTATCGTCTTCAGGTTGCCACGCTGCACATTGCTCCGTTGCGCGAACGGCCGGGTGACATTTTGCCCTTAGCGCAATACTTTCTCGGAATTTATGGAGAGCGGCTGGGACTGAAAGATCCCGAACTGAGTGTGGAGGCGATCGATGTACTGGTTAGCGGGCACACTTGGCCAGGCAATACGCGAGAACTGGAAAATGTCATCCATCACGCCCTGCTGGTTTGCCAGGAAAATGTGGTCGGACCGGAGGATTTGAGGCTTTCTCGGCTTGGGCTTCGAAACGCCACAAGTGGTACAGCCCAGCCCTTCGAAGCTTTGCGTGAAGCGCTACTGGCAGTTTTTGAAGATGGCCATCCTAACCTATATGCCGAGATCGAGATGGCAATTACGAAAACGGCCTATGAATTCTGTCATCGCAACCAAGTGCAGACGGCCCGGATGCTCGGCGTCAGCCGGAATATTGTTCGGGCCAAGCTGATGCAATGCGGTGAGTTGCCCAACGGTCGGAAATCAAACCTTCAGCCGATCCTTTCTGACACCCTTCTGACACCCTGACCCGTTAGAAATTGTCAGAAGGGACTCCTGTCATAACTTTCCTTTTGGTGGACCGCGTAGAAGACGAATCCGAATTTGCCGCTCATGGCTAGCTTTGTTGCATCGGCACCGGTGTTGCCGCGGTTGTGCCCGGCTGGTGTTCGTTTGCGACCAGTTCTCCGAACGGGCCCGTGATGTTTCCAACTGATCTTTCCGATCTTGTCGAAATCGGAAGATGTGGGAACAGCAAGTCAGCCACGCGATATGCTTCTTCAAGGTGCGGGTAACCGGACAGGATGAAGGTTTCAATTCCCAGGTCGGCGTACTCCTGCATTCTTTTTGCTACGGTGGCCGCATCGCCAACCAGCGCAGTGCCGGCGCCGCCGCGTACCAGGCCCACGCCTGCCCAGAGATTGGGACTTACCTCCAGCTTTTCGCGCCCCCCTCGATGCAACTCCGCCATGCGGCGCTGACCTTCGGAGTCAAACCGTGCGAATGTTTTTTGCGCTCGGGCGATCGTGTCGTCGTCGACGTAGCGAATCAGATCGTTCGCTGCGGCCCACGCTTCCTGCTCGGTTTCGCGAACTATGACGTGCAGGCGAATGCCGAACCGAACGGTACGGCCCTGTTCCTCTGCCAGACGGCGCACGGCTGAAATTTTTTCTTCAACCGCCTGGGGTGGTTCGCCCCAGGTGAGGTAGACATCCACCTGCCGCGCAGCCAAGCCATAAGCAACTTTTGAGGATCCTCCGAAATAAAGCGGAGGATGCGGCTTCTGCACCGATGGATACAAGACTTTCGCATTCTCCACATGAAGGTGCTTGCCGTTCAAAGAGATTGCATTGCCTCCGACAGCCTCGCGCCATATCTGAAGGAACTCTTCGGTCACTTCATAGCGCTCATCGTGAGTCAGAAAAACGCCGTCGCCGAGGGCCTCGTCGGGATCGCCGCCTGTAACGACGTTGATCAGCAAACGTCCCTCGGAAAGCCGGTCGAAGGTTGCTGCCATTCGTGCGGCCGCCGTAGGCGAAATGATGCCAGGGCGAATCGCCACCAGAAACTTCAGCCTGCTTGTCACCGGAACCAGAGTTGACGCCACGACCCAAGCGTCTTCACAGGATCGACCTGTGGGCAGCAGCACGCCTTGAAAGCCAAGCTGGTCGGCGGCTTGAGCAACTTGCTTCAAATAACCATGGTTGACGGTTCGAGCCTGTTCGGCGGCGCCAAGGTAACGACCGTCTCCGTGAGTGGGTAAGAACCAGAATACTTCCATAAGTGCGGTCTCTTTCCGAAGATGACTGAGTTCCACATCAGCTTTGGCAATTGTCTTGCCAATAGAGGGGTGCGGCTATGTCCATGAATTTCAAGTTTTCACTGCGTTACAGCGAATATCAGGCAGTTCAGGCGATGGGCATGTGTTGCTATAGCAACACCAATTCAGCAGAGGTGCTGCTGGAGCAGCAATGGGCGACCGCGCGGAGTACGGGCTATGTGGCTGACGACAAGGGAGGGCTGTAGTGCTTTCTACTATGAATCACATCGCACTGAATGTTCCGCCCCGGCAACATGCTTTCGAGATTGCCGATCAATTGGCATCTGCATTTGCGCAAACCGCCGTTGAGCGTGATAAGCGCGGCGGCACGGCGAAAGTTGAGCGGGACCTGTTGCGTGCGAGCGGGTTGCTCAATGTGAGCATTCCGGCAGAGTTGGGCGGTTGGGGAATGGAATGGCCGGACACGATGAAACTCATACGAGTTCTTGCTCGTGTGGACAGTTCTATCGCTCATTTGTTCGGCTTTCAACATCTCATGCTGGCGTCCGTGTCGCTCTACGGATCGCGCGCGCAAACCGAAGAGCTTTTTTCTGAAACGGTCCGCAATAAATGGTTTTGGGGCAACGCGCTCAATCCGCTCGACAAGCGTACCAGCCTGACTTCCAAGGGTGGTGCGGGATACATCATCAACGGACGCAAGAGCTTTTGTTCCGGGGCAGTCGACTCCGACATGCTGATCGTCTCCGCGATCCGCTCCGTGGACGAAAAGTTCATGGTGGCCGCCATACCCTCGAATCGGACGGGGATTCGTATTCTCGATGACTGGGACGCCATGGGGCAGCGGCAAACCGACAGTGGAACCGTGGAGTTCTGCGACGTGGCCGCCGGGGGAGAGGAGTTTTTGAAGACGCCCGGTCCTCTAGGGAGCATCAGGGCGTCCTTGCGTTCGTGCATCGCGCAGCTGATCCTCAGCAATATTTTTCTGGGAATTGCCGAAGGCGCGCTGGAGGAATCACGCAACTATAGTCTGGCGCAAACCCGGGCGTGGATTGCATCCACTGTACAGAGTGCAACGGAAGATCCTTACATTCTAGCGAATTACGGCAGTTTCTTCGTCAGCCTTCAGGCAGCGCAGGCCCTCACCGACATCGCGGGAGAGTCTTTGCAACGAGCATGGGAAAGCGGAGACGCGATCACTGAAAACCAGCGCGGCAAGTGCGCGCTTGACGTTGCTACTTCCAAGGTGACCACCAGCAAGGTCGGCCTGGAGATTACCAACCGGATGTTCGAAGTAATGGGCGCGCGTGCCGCCGCCGGTCCTGCGCGGATCGACCGCTTCTGGCGCAACCTGCGCACCCACACTTTGCATGATCCGGTCGACTACAAGATTCGCGAGTTGGGAGACTGGGCCTTGAATCGCCAGCTTCCGAAGCCCTCATTTTATTCGTGAACATTATTCATGAACATTATTCGTGAACAACGATCAACGAAGGACCCAGACTTATGCGTAATTCTCTAGCTGCAATGTTTCACCGTACGATCGCAGTACCGATCTTGGTTTTAGTGGCGTTAGCGCCATTCACTTTGGCCCAGAATGCCGATAACGTGGTACGCATCGGATACCAGAAATACGGCACGCTGGTGCTGCTGAAAGCGCGCGGCAGCCTGGAGAAGCGGCTGGCCACGATGCACGTTGAAGTCAAATGGACTGAATTTCCAGCTGGCCCGCAATTGCTCGAAGGTTTGAACGTAGGCGCCATAGACTTCGGTATCGCGGGCGAAGCCCCGCCTATCTTCGCCCAGGCCGCCGGGGCCGATCTGGTTTACGTCGGAAATGAACCACCGGCTTCGGCTGGTGAGGCCATTCTCGTTCCCAAGGATTCGCCCATCAAGACGGTGGCGGAACTCAAGGGCAAGAAAGTGGCGCTCAACAAAGGCTCGAACGTTCACTTTCTGCTGGTCAAGCTATTGGAAAAGGCAGGTGTCCGGTACACGGATATAGACACCATCTTCCTGACGCCGGCGGATGCGCGAGCGGCCTTCGAACGCGGCAGCGTGGACGCGTGGGCGATCTGGGAGCCGTTTCTCGCCGCGGCTCAAAGGCAAACCGGCGCGCGCATTCTCGCCGATGGCAACGGGGTAGTCAGCAATCACCAGTTTTTTCTTGCTTCCCGGTCCTACGCTTCGAAGCGGGCAGATGTGGTTGCGATAGTCCTCGATGAATTGGCAACCGTGGATCAGTGGGCAAAAACCAATCCGAAGGAAGCAGCCGCGGCGCTGCAACCGCAGATTGGTTTGGATCAGGCGACGCTTGAACTAGCACTGTCGCGGGGCGGCTATGGTGTGGTGCCAGTCAGTAATGCCGTGCTAGCGGAGCAACAAAGAATCGCGGATACCTTCTACGACCTTAAGCTGATTCCCAAGCACATTAATATTCGCGATGCGATATTGCAGGGAACGTCAACGGGAACCCAGGCCAAACGCTGAACAGGAAATTATGAACCAGCATCAGAAAAATCCTGCCAGCAACACTCAACTTCGGACGCGTACCGTGGCGAAGCAAGCATTGCCGTGGGTCGTGCCTATTTTGCTGTTAATCGGTTGGCAGTGGGCGTCTTCCGCCGGAATTCTGCCCATCCGCTTTCTGCCTTCGCCACGAGCGGTGGTGAGTTCGTTCATCGAACTCAGCGCTTCCGGCGAATTGTGGATGCATGTCCGGGTGAGTACTCTGCGTGCCTTGTCAGGTTTTGTCGTCGGAGGCGGAATCGGGCTCTTGCTTGGGTTGCTCACTGCCTCACTGCATTGGGCTGAAGTTTTGCTCGACACGACGATTCAAATGGTCCGCAACATTCCTCCACTCGCTCTCATTCCTCTAGTCATCCTGTGGTTTGGCATCGACGAATCGGCCAAGCTTTTTCTGGTTGCTCTCGGTGTTTTCTTTCCTGTCTATATCAATACTTTTCACGGGATTCGCTCGGTTGATCGAGGACTTCTGGAGATGGGGCGAACTTACGGTCTATCTGGCTGGCGGTTATACCGCGAGATCATTCTGCCCGGGGCTTTGCCCTCTATTCTGGTAGGCGTGCGCTTCTCTCTCGGATTGATGTGGGTGATCCTGATCGTCGCCGAAACCATTTCAGCGCGTTCGGGCATTGGCTACATGACGATGAACGCCCGCGAATTCATGCAGACGGATGTCATGGTGGTTGGCATTTTGCTTTATGCGATTTTGGGGAAACTCGCCGACCTTCTGGCGAAAGGATTAGAACGCTACTGGCTGCGCTGGAATCCGGCGTATCAGACGGCGCGATAGGAAATCACTTTGCCTGCCACTTTCAGTTCGAGAGAGAGCGCGGTTGCGGACG
>Ga0224568_1000050_pt1 | contig 32866 bp, 25 predicted proteins | sample CLU5metagenome_FD_182727 | JGI IMG/M metagenome (GOLD analysis project Ga0224568, IMG submission 182727) | Spruce litter microbial communities from Bohemian Forest, Czech Republic - CLU5 | ecosystem: Environmental > Terrestrial > Plant litter > Unclassified | place: Czech Republic: South... | reverse complement strand
AAAGTGCTGGCATTCTTGACCCCAGGCTGTTGGTCGAGATCGTAGGCATAAAAAATCAGCGACTTCCCTTTCGTGTAGAACACGCGACCATAGGGCTTTTTCGTCTCTCCGGTGCGCTCCACGTCATAAACTTCCGCCACATAAAGATCGCGGGCACCCATTAGGTCGCGGATGTCGCGGTCGTGAGCCAGCAATTCCTGTTGCTGATCGAGTGCCGTTTCACGATCGTGGAGTAAACGAGTAAGATCGCTAACCTTCGCTTCAAGCGTAGTGGCAGTTTGTTTGTCCGCGGCCGATTGACGTTCGAGCGAAGTCAGCTTGTCCTGCAACTCCCGGGATTGAGCTTGTTCGGCTTCCAATTTCTGGCTCAGCTCTGATCTCTCCTGAAGAAGACCCTGCCTGCCTGCCTGTCCACTCTGCAGACTGGCTTCCAGTTGATCCTGAAGAAATTTCATTCGGCTCATCGCCGTGGATTGTTGTTCCAGTTGGCGCCGGAGGTCCGAGACGAGATGGTCTCGTTGCGCCGTTTGCGCCTGCAAAAGTTCGCGTTCGTGGGCCGCATCACTTAGCTGCTGTTCCAAGACGGGATTATTTTCTATCTTCGGCGGCACGGTGCCGGCCGCGGTGCCCAGCCCCTTTCTTATTCCAACCTGATACGCGCAAACGCCCAGAGCGATGAAGAGCAAAACGCCGGCGGCGTACAGAGTCAGGATGTTGCGCCACGCTGCCTGGTGGGCTACGAAAGCCGCTCTACCTGGATCTTTCGAGGATCGACCTGATTGGATCTTTCGACGACCGGTGCCGTGTTTTTCCTCCTCTTTCAGCCGTTGGAACAAACGTTTCTCCGCCTGCTCCGGTGACCATGACGGGTTGGTCTTTTCGGGCTCCGCCTCCGGCGCCAGAGCGGGGACGGTCTTGCTGACCACCGCCTCGAACTCCTGCAAAGCGATCCGGCAGGAGGGGCAAGTGGCCAAATGCTTCTGTAGCCGGTCCTGCTCTTCCCCACTCAATTCGCCCGAGGTGAAGACTGCGGCCAATTCGAGGAACTCGTCATGGGGTGATCGCGACAAAGTCTCGGCTCCTATGCGAGTCACTTTTTAGCACATCCACCGCGGCCTGGCAATTTCGAGGAGAACATCTGCTTTCGCAGCCTGTCCAAACCTCGATAGTAATGATTGCGAATGTTTGCCAAAGACTGGTCCAGCTTTACGGCGATCTCAGCGAAGGTGTAGCCGTCGAAGAAATGGAGACTGAGAGTATTACGCTGGTCTTCCGTTAGGGCGTCTAAAAGCCCCACTACGGTCGCTTTTCCGACCATGGCGGCGAACGACATTGCCTCAGGCTGGCCTTGCGAACGCGCTTCCTGCAAATCGGGGATGCCCTCCAATTCCAACCGTGTGTAGAAATGGCGGGAATTCAGGTAGCGCCGGCGATCAATGGCGCGGTGATAGCTCATCTGAACGATCCAGGAGCGCAGACAGGCCTTGGACGAGTCGAAGATGGAACAGTGGTCATGGATGAAAAGAAATATGTCCTGCAGCAAATCGTCGGCTTCGGAGTCATCGCGCAGGATGCGCACGGCAACTGTCCGTACCAAACGGGCGTAGCGGCGGAATAAGATGGCCAGCGCTTCCCTGCTCCCCTCGCAGATCTGCGCCATTAAAGTTTCGTCGGAAACTTCAGTATCCGGAACTGTAGTCGCGGCTACAGGTTGAGGCGCCAGGCCCTCCTCCGCAACGATAGCGAATCCAGGCAGGCGAATTGTGGCGGAGGAATTCATAGGGCTCAGGCACAGGAATTCTGCTGAAAACGTGGTGGGGAAGCTATCTGACTTCCCTGCTGATCGGCCGAGCAACACATCCGAAATTCCGATTTTGGCAACACTTCAGCGACCTGCGCTCCCGCAAACATTGGGGCACACATAAATGGCTTACCTTCAGTTATTTACAAATCACCCAACCGCGAGCGGACTCAGTCTTACTTTGCGCCTTCTTGTTTTTAATCCACCGGTTCGCCGCGCGTGGTCGTTCCTTTTCGAGGTGTTTCGTATTCGCAAGTGACCGGAACACGCATTGTCTATTCCGTCTTGGAATAATCCATTTTGGAGTAATTGTCAAATGATTTCTATGCTCCGTGCATGGAGCGGATCGGAGGACTCTCTGCTGAGCGGCAGCGTGATCGAAAGGCATTCCTCCGTTTGCTTCGTCGCGTTCGGATAGAGGCAAAATTGACTCAGGCACAACTGGCGAAAATCCTTGGAGTGACTCAAGCGCGTGTCAGCAAGTATGAACAGGGCGAAAGACGAATCGACATGCTCGAGCTCAAGGCAGTCTGCGATGCCATCAAGTTGTCTCTCACTGAATTTGCAAGACGCTTTGAGGAAGCCTGCAGATGATAACCGTCAATGATAACGACGCGTAATCCATTTTGGAGTATTCCATGTTGGGTACCTATGCTGGCGCTCAATGCCGGGGTCGCCGCAGCGCGCAAGCAGAAAACAACGCGAACGTAAGATTCTGCTTGCAGTGCTACGCGAACTAAGAAAACAACGGAATCTGACACAAGATCAGCTGGCAAAATCGATGGGAGTCAAACAAGCATTTGTCAGCAAATATGAGACTGGCGAGCGACGCCTCGACTTCATCGATCTGATTGGCATTTGTGACGTTCTGGGGATGTCTATCGTGAAGTTCGCTGAGAAATTCGAGACCTCGCGTAAAGCGTTCAAATAAAACTTCCAGCAACTCTCCATCTTACGGGCCAAACAGTGCAGCTTCCACTTTCGCAGTAGCGTCATCCTGCATGTGGGGCAATATGCGAATACCCATCCAATGTGAATGCAGCGCTGGTGTGCCCGAACTGCTCCGACACGACCTTAGGCGAGACGCCTACCGTTAGCGCCAGCATCGCAGCAGTCTGGCGCAGGTCATAGAGTCATCCAGGTGTTCTCTCGAACGGCGATGATCTGACCCGGTTTGCGCGACATGGCCATACCTCCTTATCTCTGCTCGCAGAACGCAGCAGCCGGGGCTATTGATGATTGATACTTTGGGTTTGGGCGGGGAAATGGGTTTACAAAGACAGGCCGTTAAGCAGGAGTGCTTCCATCTTGGCAGCAGCTTCGTCTTGCATATGCGGAAGCACGTGCGAGTAAGTGTCCAGAGTGAAGGCCGCGCTCGCGTGTCCAAGCTGCTCGGACACTACCTTGGGTGCAACCCCAACCGTGAGAGCAAGCGTGGCAGATGTGTGACGGAGATCGTAGAGGCGGATGTTCGGCAAGCCTGCTTCTCGCAAGAGTGGTTTGAAATGTTTCTTGACCAAGTATTCCTCGCTGGTCGGTTCGCCACGCGTCGTGGTAAAGATCAGGTCAGCGAATACCGAGTCGCACGCCGCCTCGACCTCACCCGCCCCGCCTTTCAGCTTCCGGAGTAGGTCAAGCACCCACATTTGCAGTTTAACAACCCGACGACTGTGGACCCGCTTTGTGTCCGCAAAGGTCCATTGGCCTTCACTCCTGTGGAGAGTTCGAACGACGCTGATGGTTCCACGATCCCAGTCGACGTCCCGCCAGCAGAGGGCGAGATATTCGCTTGGGCGCATTCCAGTTGTCAGGGCTACAGCAAAAATGCACCCCTGTGGGGAGTGCGATGCAGTCCTGAGAAACGATCGAGCCTGCTCTGTCGTCAGCACAGACATTTCTCTGCACTGCTCACGAGGAAGTTCAACTCCCTGTGTCGGATCATTGAGGAGCAATTGCCAACGTATCGCCTGCCTGATTGCGGCCCGCAAAACTGCATGCGCGTATCGAACCGTTCGTGCCGAGAGTTTCTGGTCGATCATGACCTGATATGCGGCCTGGATTTCAAGAGGCGAGAGCGAGGCCAGGATTCTTGCACCGATTGCTGGACGGATGTATCTACGCAGCATGGCCGCGTAATCGCTGTAGGTCTTTGCCCGGACTCTAGGTTTCACGGCCGTTTTCAGCCAGTGATCCAAGAATTCGTCCACTGTGACCTGCAGACCCTCTACACCGCCGGACAGATCTCGTTCGTGTAACCTTCTTGTTAGGTACGCCTGTGCGTTCCGTAGAGAGCCGTACACGGTTTGGTTGTGGTAGGTGCGCTTGCGCATTTCGGAATCGCGCCCGAGATAAACGCGGACGAGCCAACGACGCTCGCCTCGCGCGATGATCTGACCAACTTTGCGAGACATAAGGTGTTCCTCCTTCCTCCAAGAGCAGACATGCATTCGGGTTATTTGCAAGCTCGATTGCTCAAGGTTCGTGGACAAATGCGTTTTGGTTTGCTGATAGGGAGGCACTATATCGTCTAACTCGGGGTCTCCGGCAAACAAGGGCCGTTTGGGACTGCGGCTCGGCGCACCGGTCGCACACGGGTTATTGTGGAATGACAAAGGAACGGAAATTTCTCACTCGCCGACAGTCAGCCGATAGTTCTGTCCCACTCGCCGGTGTCGTGGGGATGAATTCTGCACACAGTTGGCGCACAATGTTTGTTCGTGAACATGGTTTCCCGGTCGAACCGAGTGCAATGTGTTCCTTCCTGGAACCCTGTCTCTGGCCAGCGATTGGTGAGACTGGAATCGGAAGCAATTGCAAGACGTGGCTTAAATCGATAGCATTTTTAATGCCGAGTGAAAAATCAGCACTGGCAAGGAGCATCTGATGCGCCTCGCAGTCATTGCCACTCTTGTCTTCGGATTCCTCTTCAAACCTCCAGATGTTGGCGCGGACGACAGTAATAAAAGAGTGGACAGGATTTTCGCTCCTTACGACAAGACCGATTCTCCAGGCTGCGCGCTCGGCGTGATACGGGACGGGAATTTCATTTACCGTAAAGCCTACGGCATGGCCAGCCTCGAACTTGGAGTTCCACTCTCGCCCCGATCGGTTTTTTACATGGCGTCGGTCTCGAAGCAATTTACGGCGGCCGCTGTCGTGCTCGCGGCGGAAAAAGGATTTCTTTCGCTGGACGACGACGTACGGAAGTACATCCCCGAACTTCGTGACTACGGGCATGCCATCACGCTACGGCAAATGCTGCATCATACGAGCGGCCTCCGAGATTTCGAGACCCTGCTCGATCTTTCTGGTAGGAGGATTTCGGAGCCGCATTCCATCGAGGAAATGCTGGACCTCATTGCGCGTCAAAAACTTCTCAACAACGCTCCTGGAGACGAATGGATATACAGCAATACGAATTATTTTCTACTGGCTGAGGTCGTGAAGCGCGCAACCAAGGAGTCCCTTGCCCAGTTTGCCGCCGAGAACATTTTTCAACCACTTGGGATGATGCATACTCGGTTTTACGACGATCGTACCGTAGTAGTGCCGGGGCGCATCCCCGCTTACGATCCGGGAAGCGGTGGTAATTTCCTTGTGGATTGGTCAACCAACTTTGATCTCGTCGGGCCCGGTGGAATGATGAGCAGCGTCGACGATCTGCTTCTTTGGGACCGAAACTTCTATCAGAACAGGCTGGGAAATGGACCATTCCTCAAAGAGATGCAGACACGAGGAGTGCTGAACGATGGCAAGGAGACTGACTACGCCCTTGGCTTGGAGCTAAGCACTTATCGCGGCTTACCAATCGTGGAACATAGCGGCGGGCTTTTTGGATATGGCACTGAAATCCTGCGTTTCCCGGACCAACGGTTCACCGTTGTGTGCCTCTGCAACTTGTCGAGCGCCGGATCCGCCGTAACAGATTTCGCGCGCAAGGTTGCAGACGTTTACCTCGAAAAGAACTTGCATGCCGAGGCTGGCGCACTCCAATCACCCAGCTATAAGAACTTTCCCGACGCAATTCTCTTTGCCGGTAAGTATCTCGATCCCTCCAAACATTTCGTTTATTCGTTCACCGTTTCGGACGGCGATCTGATGGCGTGGGGTGCGAAGCTCCCACGGGTGGGGCCCAATCAATTCAAGGATCTAGGCACCGGCACTATCACATTTGATAATTCGGACGGCGGTATGAAGGCCACGCTAGAAACGGATGGCGAACTTTTTTTCGCAGGCAAGAGGATTGAGTCGCCACGTCTGAGCGAGGCCGACTTGGCGAGCTATACCGGACAGTATAGGAGTACGGAACTCGACGTGACATACAATCTGTCAGTCAGCCAAGGAAACCTGACACTCCAGAACAATCAGGGCGGCTGGAATCCGCCTCTAAAACTAATACCAATCGCGCCGGATGAATTCGAGAGTGAAGGCTTTAACCTCGTGTTTACGCGAGGTGCGAATCACCAGATTTCGGGACTGGGCATCTTCGCCATCCGTGCTCGCAACGTCAGTTTCGAGAAAATCAATTGACTGCCATGGCCGGTCTCGGGAAGTCTGCTTGCAACGTTAATCGGAAAGGTCGAATCTCGTCTCAGTGGCCAGAAGTCGCCATCTGGGAAGTTTTCACAGCTGGCGAGCGACTTACCGACAGTCAGTCGGGCCGGCGTCCTTCGGTTCAGTCGATGCTGAGCGGGGTCACTAGTAGAGCGCAACTTTTTCAGGGGCGACAGAAGCATTGCTTACAGTAAATTACAAGGACGTGGAAGGCTGCGAAGCCCCTGTAACGACGTGCAACAATCGAGGATTCCGGGCTAGGACCACGGGCTGGTAGGAGGAGACTCGAGCTCCTGACCTCTACCGTGTCAAGGTGATTCTGCACGAAAACTCAACGACTTGCAAACCGCGGGAGTCGCCGCAAGTCGCTACAGGACACTCAATTTTCTAGGATGTGGAATGGGTTGTGGAATAGATTCAGGCCGCGCCCAGTCTCTTACAAAGCGCACCTGACGCCGTAATTACCACCAGTTCCACATCCCAGGGTCGAGTCTGCCGAGGTGTGTCAGATCGAACGTTTCCTATACGGTCTTCGCTTCTTCGGTACTTGCTCATTCGCGACGAAGCATCACCCCAACTGGCACAGGCGCGAACGCATACTACAGAAATTCGCTTCTGTGTTCCTAGCAACTCAGCAACGGCGGCGGACTTCCCCATTGCTGCAATCGCCTTCATTGCTGGGAGCATGCTCGAATCTTCATGCCGCACGCACTCAGCGAACTCAGCCAGCGCATGCCTCGCGTCGCTACTTGATTTCGAGATCGAGTTTCTTGGTGTCAGTGACTGGTGGCGCGGCACTGTCCGTAACAGTAAATGTGTATTGTTTCTGAGTTGCTTGCGCCGTCGGCGTCCCACTGATCGTTCCGGTCGCACTGTCCCACGCGAGGCCGCGGGGCAATCCAGGGTCTGACCATTTCAGGGGCGGAAGTAGGCCCGTGGTCTTTAAGGTTGTTGGCGTGTAGGGCTGGTTAACTGCGCCGTCAGGCAGCTTAGTAGTAGTGATATACGATGAGGTTTGTGTTCGCTCTGTGGTAGGTTTTGTCTCAGCGCCGAAGTAGAAACCAACAATGGTTCCCAGCACACCAATCAGTACCGACAGCACCTGCTTTCCTCTATCAAAGCGCTTGTCGCCATCGTCGCCCGCCGCGAGGACAAGGGTTGAAATAGACAAAATTATTGCGACGCCTACGGTTGAAATCGCAATAAGAAACGTAATGAGGCCTCTGGCTCGTTCTTTGTCGGCCAAACTCGCAAGAAACGCTTGGTCGCTTTGGGTAATGGCATAGACGATTAGCCCAAGGATAGTGAGGCCGAGAAGCATAAACAGTGCCGTCGGTACGTATTGAGTCCAATTGGATTTTGGGCCATTGGAAATATCCAATTCGACCTCTGACCCGGGGCTTACCAGCGTACCGGCGTCCGGATTCGTGTCGCTTATTCCACCGGCCGGAACTGAGTTACTGTCGTGCGTTTTCACGGCGCCCACCATCAGGTTCGCGCTCTTGAGCCTCTCTTGGGCGGCCGATCGCGTGAGGCCAACTACGTCCGGCACGGCGACCTGTGCTGGAGCACCCACGTTCGGAGCGGCAGGCTGCACTGGAGCACCCACGTTCGGGGCGGCAGGCTGGGCTGGAGCACCCACGTTCGGGGCGGCGGGCTGGGCTGGAGCACCCACGTTCGGGGCGGCGGGCTGTGCTGGTGGCTGCGCTGGATCAGTTGGGTTCGGCATCTCTTAAGTACTCCATAATTGAAATCTTGCCTTGCATTCCGTTTTTGTGCCCCGGATCGTGGGCAATTAAGGATAAGCTCAACCGGGGCCAGTTCGTTCCTGGGGAGCTTGCGAAGTCGGTTGCTCCCTGGTTCGCGCGCTCCCCGACTCACAGGTTCGATGTGCTCTTGTCTATTGACTCGCCTTCAGAAGTGACGCAAGCTTATCGAGGTCAAAAGATATTCCGAAATTGCCCTTTACGTAAGTTCCCTTCACCTGTTCCGAAGCGTTGGCCACAGCGAAGGACAAGGGCACCGAAGTGCCACCGGATATCGGAATTTCTAACTTGATCGTCCCGAGCACAATGTCTGGCCTCTTGCCGCTCTGGTCTTTATCCTCCTGTAATCTTTGGTAGCTGCCGCTCACGGAAAGTGTCATTTGACTTTTATCGTTTGCACTTTTGATCTTCGCAAACCCAGGTCCCAGGTTCCACTGCGCCTGTAAAGCGGCTTGTGCTCCACGGAAAATCTTTTCATTCAACGTCGCGTTTGGAGATGTATAGAAAGTTGTCGAGAAGTTACCTGTGATTGATGTGTGCTTACCGAGAAAGCAATGGACTCGCTGGGCATTAACCGTGGTGTCCGTCTTGGGGTCACACGTTATATCCACTTCTCCCAAGAGGTAATCGGGCATATGGGATGCCGCGCTGGAAGAGCTTGAACTCATGGTGCTTGTGGCAGTTGTCGGGAATCTTTGACCAAACAAGATATCTCCGTTCCAGCCCTTAGCTATGGCCGCCACAGCTTTTTCGAACTCCGTCTCCTTCGACCGATAGGCGGCATTGTCGGCCTCATACTTCTGAATAAGTTCTGATAGGTTACTCGTTTGTTCAGCTAACGTTTGAGTCAGAACTTTTTGATAAGGTGAATCATTATCTAGAAGATGCAAGAGCTGGTTGGCAATTCCGGCAGCTTTTTGCGTTCCGTCGGTATCCGCCGCTGCGGGGGCTTGAGAAACCAACGTCTGCAACGAGGTTTCCCAGGATTGGGTGTATATCGTATTCGCAGGCTGTGCCAAGGGTCTATACAGTGCATCCAAGATCTCGTTGCTTGCGTCTTTCACTATTGCGTCGGCGGCCTCCTGCAGAATGGCCCTGAAGATCTTGTTGACGTCTGTGGAACGTACTGAAGTATCGCGGAAGGTCCCTTTTATTTGCCACTGCGATACCTGTTTCCTCGTGGCACTCGCCAGTGCATCTGTGGAACTTGCCACATTGAATGTGGCTGACACGCCAATGCGAGCCGCTAGCCAGTATTTGTCATAGTTAAACTGAGTGTCATCGTCGCGACCGAACGCGGTGATGAACCCATATGGAGAGCTGCTGAGCGTCATTGTTGTGCCGGTCACGTTGTTCGTAACTGCACCATTATTGACTGCGATTCCGAGTAGTTCAGGTATGCCGACCTTTTGCACCGCTGACGTACTGCCGGCCGACGAAGGCGGAGCGCCAACTTGTTTGTTTGTCTGTGCAGTTGTTGCTTGCGCGGTCGCAGCCTTCGTGATTTTGTTGCTTGTCACCGTTTCTGCTACGCAAGAAGGATCTGCTGCCGAGATGATGGCCAGGTCGAGCCTACCCCACTGATCGCTCATATCGGGTCGCTTAGACGGATCGGCATTGTACCGTCCAATCATCTGTATGGCCAATCCGTTTGCGGCCTTAAGAATGTCGGCATTGTTCTCAAGGTGATTTGGTTGAAATGTCGATGTACTGGGACACAGCGCCTTGGCAGTCCTCAGATCGGCTCCTGACGGTGAAGCGGGGTGGTTTTGGGCGTTTGCCGAAACGACAGCAGCGCTTGCGCATAGGAGCAAAGAAGAGAGCCGCATTGAAACAGATACCTTCATAGGGAGCCTCAATTGAGTTCGGTCAGGGTCGTCTTCTAAGAAATGTCGAAGTAAAGCTGAAAGCTCGCATTCGGAACTTCCTTATAAACCGAGGAGACCGTGAAGCTTCCCCCTTGGTTACTTGCCACCCGGACTGTGTAGTGTGCCGTCACCGGATCGGCCGCCATGAACTCACACAAGCCGACAAAGATTTTTTCCGTTCCTGAAGAACCAACGACCTGGAACATATAAATGTCCGGAATTGAGCTTGATTTAGCCAGGGCAGATCCATCGAAACCTGCAGATGTGTTGCAGTTACATTGCACTGACTGTAGTGTCACAGTGATTTGCTCTCCCGATGCCACCGTGAAGTTTGCGTCGCTGCTTGGATCTTGAGTCATTGATTCCTCCTTGACACTCCCGTAATTTCTTATGCTCTAAGAGAGATCAGCTAGTTAAGGGCTTTGACGGTTGCCGTCTCGCATCTCCGGACAAAGCGCTTGCTCGAAAGCTGATGTCGTCCGCCATTCCATCTCTGTTAAGGCAAGCCTCCACGAGGCGATTCACATCCCCTATAACGACAATGAAACGACTTTCCCTTTTCAGACCCAGGCTCATGCCGGATAATCGATCTCACCAATCAGAACCCGAGGGGCACCGCTGACAGCAAGAGGCTATTCAAAGATGGGGTGGTTGCTCAACGGGCGATGTAATAGAATCCGACACGGGTTATCGGAGAGTCCGTGGGGCGCTATTCGTCTACGTCGCCAGAAGAACTTTTCCGCGTTTGCTTCGCCCCTGGCGACTCAGAGGCTTGGGAGGAGTTTGTTCGTAGATTCCATCGACTCATAGCTGCGGTCGTTTTACATACTGCCGATCGGCTGGGGGATTCGTCGACCGAGACAGCCGACGATTTAATCCAGGAGACTTACCTCAAGCTTTGCGCTGATGATTTCCGGTTACTCCGCAAGTTCGACTCGCGCCATCCAGAGGCCATTTTCGGGTACGTCAAGGTAGTAACTGCAAATGTCGTTCGCGATCACTTCAAGTCGGTCCATTCACAGAAGCGAGGCGTCGGCCAGATCGCGGAGACGCCAAAGCTGTTCGTTCCAGTCGCCGACGGGAGTAGCCCTGGCGGAGCTGATGCTATCGAACGTGAGATCCTCATCAACGACGTCCAGCGGCACCTGGAGATTTGCACCGCAGGTCCCGAGCAGACTCGCAACTGTACGATATTTTGGCTCTACTACCGAGCCGGGCTTACGGCCAGCACAATTGCGACCCTTCCCGAGGTCGACCTCACCACAAAAGGAGTAGAAAGCCTAATTTCGCGCATTACTCGCGACCTACGCGAACGGATGGCAATTTCAAAGCGGAACGTCGCAGGTTCTAAATTGAGCAGGGCTGAGGGGATTCGCCCCGCGGAATCGTTTTAGAAAGGAGAAGGAATATTGAGGTCACACCTCAACAACGACGAGGTTGAGCAGCTGTCGTTAAGTGCATCCGACCTTGAGAACGACGAACCTGACGATAAGGCCATTCAGTCGGACGCCTTAGATCATTTGCGGGCCTGCGAGGGCTGCAAAATGGCGGTGCGAGCACACCGTGAGGGTGCCGAGGAATTGGCTCGGCTCAAGTTCAGCAGTGTTGGACTGCGTGGGTCAGGCTGTCCGTCCGAAAACGTGTGGGTAGACCTTGCGGCCGGAATTTCTACTGAGGACTCTGAGATCTACTTGAATCATGCGGCTAAGTGCGAGCATTGTGGGCCTCTTCTCCGCGAGGCCGCCGCAGACCTGGCGGAGGAACTGAGTGCCGAAGATGAGAAACGCATCAACCAACTTCGCACAGCGAGCCCTGAATGGCAGCGGGGATTCGCCCAACAGCTCAGTATGGGCGCTCGACCATCTGGCGCCGCGCCATGGTGGAAATCAATCTTTACCTTGCCTCGCCTCGCGCTTGCCGCAGGACTGGTAAGCGCTGCGGCTTTTGCGCTCTGGTTGAGCATCAGTTTCTCGAAAACTCCTTCTGCAGACCGCTTATTGGCCCAGGCCTATGCCGAAAAACGCGTCGTCGAGATGAGGTTCGAGGGCGTTGCATATGTGCCGATGAGCCAAGATCGTGGGCCGTGTGAGTTGACCCGCATGGCCCGTCCAGCACTGCTGGGAGCCGAGTCCGAGATCGCTCAGCATTTAAAATCGACGCCGGACAATGTCACCTGGGTCCATGCAAGTGGTCGGGCAAGCTTGCTGGAGTGCAAGGGAGAGGCAGCCGCTGTTTCGTCCTTAGAGCGGGCACGTCGACTCGCGCCTAATGACGAGTCCGTCGCCATAGATCTCGCGAGCGCATATTTTCAGAGAGGTGAGGCGCTCAGCCGTCCCGAGGACGAAGGCCGCGCGGTCGATTTGCTGGGGAAAGTACTTGCCTCCGATCCGAAAAACGAAGTCGCCAGATTCAACTACGCGATCGCCTTGGAACGCATCTCTCTCTATCAACAGGCGATAGTAGAGTGGCAGACTTTCCTATCGTCATACCCAACCTCTAAGTGGGCGAATGAAGCACGCGATCGCCTTTCTGGGCTGCAAGAAAAGGTTCGACCAAAACAAAGTCAGGGTCAGCTAGACGACGCCGAGGACATCGCCACGGCTTTGCAGAGAAATGGGGGCAAAGACGCTTTCGCTAAGCTGGACGCCAGTTCGGAGAGTTATCTCATGATTGCCGTGCGAGAATGGCTGCCAGCGGCTTTTGCGACCGAAAACCCCACGCGAGCTTCCCAAACCGATTGGCTTGCTTTGACAGCTTTGGCACGCATACTCGAAGCGAACCATAAAGACAGCTGGTTGCGAGACCTTCTACGGGTCGATCGAAATGCACCAAGTGTGCGAACAGCGTTTCGACTGATTTCGGACATCGATAAAGCGATCCAAACTTCCGATAACGACCGAGCCATCAGGGAGGCGCAGCGAGCGGCACAGCTGTTTAAGAACTCCGGGAGCCGCGCCGGAGAGTTGTACGCGAGGTTTCAGATGGCCAATGCCAACCAATTGAGCCATCGCAATGTGGAATGCTCAGTTGCTGCTCACCAGGTAGCTGATGCTCCCGATATGCACTCATACCCGTGGCTCCGCATTCAATTCGCCGTCGAGGCCGCGATCTGTGCGAGCACGAGCGATGAAAGAGCTTTAGAGTGGTTGAAAAATGCATCTGATCTCGCTAGCGAGCATCGCTATGCCGCCGCTCGCTCTCGATCAGAGCAGGTTCTTTCGGCGATCTACTGGACAACGGGTGATTTGCATGAGGCCTGGAAGACGAGTACAGACGGGCTCCAACAATATTGGGCCGGAAACCTCCCCTCGCTCTTAGGCTACAACCTACTGACGAACATCGACTACATAGCTCAAGACGACCAAGAATGGTTCCTGCAAGTGGCTGTGCTGAAAGAATCCGCCCCAATGATTGCCGATCATCCAGATCGTGCGATGCGGGCTTTTGAGCAGGCACGCCTTGGACAGGCGCTCTTGATGACCGGCAGTTTCTCAAGTGCGGAAGCCAGTTTTCGTCAGACTTACCAGTTATTCCGATCTGTCCCGGCTGGCGGCCGCAAGGACAATTTGATTGCCGAAAGCGAGATAGGCTTGGCGAAGATAGATGTTCAACGCGGCCTCAGCGAGAAGGCGACGGCTCGTCTTGGTGCCATTCGGGAACAAGTGGAGGGGATTCACGATGACGATCTCGCTTTAGACTTTTTCCAGACCTACGGGATTGCATTGCTTGGCGCCGGCAAGTCAGGGCCCGCACGGCAAAACCTGAGTTCAGCCGTCGAATTAGCCGAAAAGGGATTGCGCATGGTCAGGGGTGAGCGGGATCGGCTTAGGTGGAGTCGGCGAAATGAGGCCAGTTATCGGGCGATGGTGGAAATCGCCCTGCAAGAAGACTCTGGTGAAGCTCTAGCTTATTGGGAATGGTACAAGGGAGCTTCGCTCCGCGAGCATGGTGCTCCGTTCGGATTCGAATCCAAGAACACTCGTACTGGAGCGAAAAAATCTGCCGAGACAATCGGGCGCGATGAGCTATTTGTGTCATTTTTTGTCTTGCCGCAAGGGATTGCTGTTTGGGTCAATGACGGGAGTGCTACGCACCAGCGCTGGATTGGCCTGAAGAGGGATGACCTTGAGTATGTTACGCAACGCTTTAGCGAGCACTGTTCTGAGGCTGAATCTAGTCTCGATGCAATACGCCGTGAAGGAGCCCAGCTTTACGAATGGATATTGTTGCCCATCGAGCCGCTTATTCGTGGACATCATGCGCTAGTTCTAGAACCAGATGGACCGCTGCGCGAGGTTCCATTTGCGGCGCTAGTTAATCGCGATGGCGACTATCTGGGCGATCAGTACGCGATCGCCGTCTCTCCAGGGATCGAATACCTGGTCAGCGCTCAACCGCGGACAGGTGTCGTTCCGCGGAGTCGGGCCTTGGTCGTCGGGAATCCGACTGTGCCGGGTTGGCCCTCGCTGCCGGATGCTGAACGGGAGGCTCGAGACGTGGCGGGCATGTTTGAGCGTTCACATTTGCTTACGCGCAGTGACGCCACATACGCAAATATTGCGGGTGAACTCCCTTACTCCGATGTTTTCCACTTCGCTGGACACGCGACAGCTGACTTAAGCTCTGCGGGATTTTTTGTGAACGGAGCTAGGCTGTTTGAATCCTCCAAATTGGATCAGTTGCATCTGCATCGTACACAGCTAGTGGTACTCTCTGCATGCTCCAGTGCACGCGGTCGTGGAGGTTTGTTCGACGATGAGGATAGCCTAGCGCGCCAGTTCATTGGAGTTGGTGTCGCGAACGTTGTCGCAAGCCGCTGGACGGTGGATTCGGCTGACACCGCTGTCCTAATGCACGCCTTTTATGCTCGCCTTCTCCAGGGTGTAACGGTGGCAGATTCTCTGGCGGCAGCGGCCAAAGATCTTAGGTCTCAGAAAAGTCGTGCACACCCGTTCTACTGGGCCGGATTTACTGTATTTGGAAGAGGCTAATTAGAAATATTAAGGAGAATCTGATGGAAACGGCAGTCGGGACGCTTGTTTTAACTTTCCACGGTCCATTCGTATATCACATTCAACCCGGAGCGATTAATGTTTACGCCCCGATATGCGCGAATCACCGAGCCGGCATTTCGACCGCTAACGCCGAGTATCCATTTTGTGGACGTCAAAAGAACGGTGGTGACTACACATATGTGCTCGATGCCGCAGGTGTACAAAACAATTACGGAGACATCAAATATCCGGGCCAAGGCTCCCATAAGTGTAGTATTCTCGCAGCGCCGCCTGATAAGAGTGTAGACAAGTCGCAGGCCCGATTTTGTCTAACGGTACCTCGGCCGACACAAATCTATCGTCTCAACGCTACCACGACCTCCGTAATGCAAGACAATTCAAAGGTAGAGCGAAAGAACTGGGCAACGGGTCTGAGTTTCTACTACCCTTGCGACCTCACGAAGTACGTCAGTCTCATAACGCCAGAGAAGAGTTCGGTCGACCTGAGCTTCGATAGCGACATGCCGTCTCTCCCCAACTATGCCGGCATTGAAGTGCAACACGTAGGACCGGATGCAGACGATGCAGAGCATCTAGACGCGATCTCCTGCTTTGATCAGACTATGAAGATACTTAACCTCCCTTGGTGGCTCTACTACGGGCAGGGTGGACTGATTATAGATGCGCGCACGGGCGCAGATTGCCATAGTCTGGCTGTGGTACTTGATCCAAATGTCACGCGCTCAACGATTTGAAAAATCATCGTGAAACTAGATTCAGGATTTCGGTCCGGCATGGGGGAAGAGTGGGCTCGCCAGGGCTCACATTTGAGGGGGCTTCCACCTTGCCGCTTTCCCCAAAACAATCGGTGTCCGTGTGCCCGAAGCACATGCATGGAGGCCTTTGGCGACGCGCGAGCGGGCAATCAAAGCCGTCTGCTATAGTTTCGGCGCTTCCCCAATATCGGTGCTGTTGCTTGGAGACTCGAGGTTAGACGGCGCGAATATGCGACCGTGCTTTAAGCTAACTAAGGTAGTGGTTAGTCGTTAGTTAGACTAATTCGAATTATTCTTCCAAACGTTTGCTGGAAGTCGTGAATTAGAGCCAGATCATACTTGGCGCGCTTTTGCTGCACGAAAGACCGGATCATGGCGAAACAGATCACTCAGGGCGAACAATCACGCGCAGCTATTCTGCGTGGTGTCGACATCCTTGCCGATGCGGTGAAAGTGACGCTTGGCCCAAAAGGCCGCCACGTCGTCATCGAGAAGAAGTTCGGCTCGCCAACTATTACCAAAGACGGCGTGACGGTCGCCCGAGAGATCGAACTGAAAGATACGCTCGCCAACATGGGGGCGCAGATGATCCGCGAGGTTGCGGCCAAAACCAGTGATCTGGCCGGCGACGGTACCACCACGGCCACGGTCTTGGCTCAAGCGATGTTCCGTGACGGCGTAAAAATGGTAGCTGCCGGCGCCAATCCCATGGCCATCAAACGCGGCATCGAAAAGGCGGTCGCGGTCATTTGTGGTTCGATTGATCTGCGGGGAGAGCGCGTCAAAGGATACCTTGAGGTTCTAACTAAGCCAGTCAGCGATGAGATGATCGCCCAAATCGCCTCGATTTCCGCCAACAACGACGAAAGTGTCGGCGAGATTGTATCCGAGGCAATCCGAAAGGTAGGCAAAGATGGCGTAATCACGGTGGAAGAGTCAAAAGGGGTGGACACCGCTTTGGAGGTGGTCGAGGGCATGCAGTTTGACCGCGGCTACTTGACTCCGTACTTCGCGACAGATGCAGACCGCATGGAGTGCGTGCTTGAAGACGCCTACATCCTGATTCACGAAAAAAAGATCAGCGCTATGAAGGAGTTGCTCCCATTACTGGAGCAGATTGCCGCAAACGGCAATTCCCTCCTGATCATCGCGGAGGATGTGGAAGGCGAGGCTCTGGCGGCCCTCACCGTAAACAAGATCCGTGGCACTCTGCGAGTCTGTGCGGTAAGAGCACCGGGATTCGGTGACCGCCGCCAAGCGATCCTTAACGATATTGCGATTCTTACGGGCGGCAAGGTGATTAACGATGACTTGGGCACCAAATTGGAATGGGTTCTGCTTCAGGATCTCGGCCGCGCCAGCAAAATTACGGTGGACAAGGACAGCACCACCATTGTCGGCGGAAAAGGCAAGAAAGCCGATATCCAAGGACGGGCAAGAGAAATTCGCGGTCAGTTGGAGCGGACCGCGCTTAGCTACGATCGCGAAAAATTGCAGGAGCGAGTGGCAAAGCTGGTTGGTGGCGTCGCCATTATTAAAGTCGGTGCGACTACGGAAACGGAGCTGAAGGAGAAGAAGGACCGAGTTGAAGATGCGATGCATGCTACGCGCGCCGCGGTCGAAGAGGGCATCGTGGCGGGTGGCGGCGTGGCTCTGCTGCGGTCGGCGATCGCCCTTGATGAGCTGGATCTCGAAGGCGACGAACAGATCGGCTCGGATATCGTACGCAGGGCACTCGAAAAGCCGCTGTTTCAGATTGCCCACAATGCAGGCGAGGAAGGCGCGCTCGTGGTTGGCAGGATCAAACAGTCGACCCATCGCAACTTCGGCTACAACGCCCGGACAGGCGAATACGAAGATCTCGTCCTGGCTGGCGTAATCGATCCGGCAAAGGTCGCCCGCACAGCCCTTCAAAGCGCTGGTTCGATTGCCAGCCTCATGCTGACAACCGAAGGCACCATCTCGGAGATTCCGGAGATTGCAGACGAAGTCGATATCGCCATAACGCAGCCGGCCCGCCCGCGAAGAACTACTCAGTCGAAATATTTCTATGAAGACAGGCCACTTAAGTCGGGTCCGACCATCTCGAAAAAGCAAAGGCTCCAAGAAAAGCACCATGGCGTGCCTGATTTCGGGCAAGAGTTTCTGGGCGAAATAAGTCTAGGTGACATTGGTCCGAGCGACATCAAGTGGAACGCCATAAGAGACGTTGTGAAAGTGCCTGATGCAAGTGGCGTGGCCGCGGCAGAAGATCCCCCGAAACCCGAAGAGAAAAGGCAGGAGGAAGGTCTTCGCCTCTTGCAAGGCAATCTGTTCAAGGTTGTAGGTGATCAGAAAGTTCGCGAGCAGCGTGGGTTCGAACTCGGCAGTGCCTACAACCTTGATGTGTTCATCGCGCTGCCCGGCGAGGGATCCATCGCTGCAGATCAGAGATTTCCCGACCAAGAACTCGATTGGACAAGCAAAGAGTCGTACGCTCTGCAGGTTATTTTCGCCGAACCGAACCAATGGCGAGAGGCGATGACGGGGACCATGAATCTGCCGCGTCAAGGTAGGAGTTCTACCTGCACGTTCGCGTTTAGCCCGACCAAGGCGGGGGCATTTTCCGGCCGAGTCACTGTCTGTTACAACCGCCGCATTCTGCAAACCGCTCTCTTAAACACCTTTGTAGTCGCCCAGCCAACGGATTGGTCAGACACCAACAACGCCGAGTCGTTGCGTTTTGAGATAGAGGTGGTGGTGCGACGCAGCTTGAAGGATCTGAATCGTCGTAGGCAATTCGACGCATGTCTGGTGTTAAACCACACTCCTGCACAGCAAAGAATGCTGACTGCGGTCAGCGAGCACGGGGCATTCATTAATTCTTTGGACGGTATCCTTCCACAACTGTCATCGCTGAACGGGATCCTAAGCAAGGTCGCGCTGAACTCCAAAGCTTATAGCAAAGGATTGTCGACGAAGCGGAACGCCCGCTTGCTCTCGGAACTTGCGCAGGAAGGTAATGTCTTATACCGCCACATTGTGACCGATTATGTCGACGCATCGCCGGCAGCAGCCAAAATGCGCGATGCTGAGTTCCTCCAGATTGTAAGCGCCAAGCCTGACGCTCTGGTTCCGCTGGAGTTTATCTACGAATATGCTCCGCCAACTCTCGATGCGCCGGTTTGTGAGAGTGCGTTGAAGGCGCTACGGAGTGGCAAGTGCCCACCCTCTTGCGTTCCGAAAACCAGTCCAGCGCCACACGTTTGCCCCTTGGGGTTCTGGGGCCTCAACAAAGTAATCGAACGCCACGTACATGATCCGGAGTTACAAAGAGAAGCCGAGGTGGAGACAGACGGCGCGGACCCTCGCGCCGGGCGCGATGTGCTCGCGCGACAGGGGACCAGCATTCTCGCTACAAGCGAACAAGTACCGCCATCCAGCCATAGCCAATTGCAAAAGCGTGTCCAAACCAGTTGGCAAGGAACGGTTACTCCGGTTTCGAAGTGGAAGCAGTGGCAAGCCACCGTCCAAGCTAACAAACCCGTTTTACTGCTGGCATTACCACACGCGGACGGCGCTGGTGCCAAAATCAGTCTAGAAATTGGCGGCGACGTCATTCAGAGCATCTTCATCGACCGCAGTTATGTTTGCAGCGATTCAAAAACTCCGCCGATTGTCCTTCTTCTTGGCTGTGACGTGGCCAATGTCGCCTCCACGGAGGCGTATGCGCGAAACATAGCGATTTTCAGACAAGCAAAGGCTGCAATCGTGCTGGGCACGGTTGCGACAGTCTTGGGGGCTGATGCGGCCAGCGTCGCCGCCAAGCTTGTCACGAGACTCGCCGATACAGCGAAGAACTCCACTGTGCGCTTCGGAGAGATATTGCGGCAGACCAAGCGCGAAGCCGTGGCCGAGAGCGTCATGATGGCGATGTGTCTCGTCGCATTTGGCGACGCCGATTGGTATCTGAAATAGAGGACTCAAATAATGTCTGCTCCATTTCTTCGCGTTGAACTGCTCCAGGCCCGCCTTGGAGACTGTATCTGGCTCGAGTACGGTCATGGCGATGATGTGAACCGCATTCTGATCGACGGCGGACCTGTAAGTACGTTCGAAAGTATTCAGAAGAGACTCGCAAAAGCGCCCGCGGGAGACCGTGCCTTTGAGTTAATCGTTTTGACCCACGTGGACGCAGATCATATTGAAGGCCTGGTGCGACTGTTTGCGGAAAATCCTCTGCCCTTCACGGTCGACCAAGTGTGGTTCAACGGATGGAGACAAATGAACCAGGCCCACGGGCTACTGGGGCCGTTGCAAGGAGAGTTCCTGAGCGCATTGCTCGCGGACCGGGCGGCAGGAGCATGGAGCGCGAGTTCCCCGCCCTGGCTGGTTCCGAACCAAGGCAAGCTGCCAACTTACACGCTCGATAGCGGGATGAAACTGACACTCTTATCGCCCAATCCCGCGAAACTCGACAAGATGGCGAGGAAGTGGAAGCCAGCGATTCAAAAACAGGGGTTTGCGCCTGGTGACCTTTCAGCGGCTTGGAAAGCGCTCGCGAAGCGAAAGAAGTTTCTTCCCAAGAAGGGCCTTCTTGGTACAACCCCGAATCTGGATGCGCTCTTGAAAAAGCAGTTCCTCAGCGACAGCGCCGTTCCCAATGGAAGCAGCATCGCTCTGCTGGCGGAATACGAGGGCAAAAGCGTTCTTTTGTTGGCCGATGCCCATCCGGATGTCGTGGCGGGTTCTGTCAAACGACTGTGCTTAGAACGCGGCACAGATCGCCTTGCAGTGGATGCGGTCAAAGTCGCACACCACGGTAGTAAGCACAACACCAGCGAAGCCTTGCTTAAATTACTGCACAGTTCCCGGTACCTAGTGAGCACGAACGGCGACCAGTTCCGTCACCCCGACAAGGAATGTATTGCGCGGGTGCTTAGAGTCGGCAAGCCTAGCCATCTCTATTTCAACTATGAAACCAAGTACACCAAACTCTGGTTGACCCAGGCCTCACAGAAGCACTTTCAGTACACGGCAGTTGCGCGGCGTGCGAAAGACCTGACGCTGAAGGTTGAGCTTTAGGTGCGAGATTTGGAGGGGCGCGATCCGTCACCGACACCGAGTGAATCCTTCTCAATAGAGGAGAGCCAATGCGTTACGTACCGTACTTGTATTTTCTTCGCATCCCGATCATCTTTGCCTTGGTTCTGCCGGTACTTCCGCTGATCGGGCTCTGGATTGGGGGCGAGCCGAATCCGATGCTCGGCGGATTTTTCGATCTGAGCAATGGTGAAGTTTTCGTCGTCTGTTTTGGCGCCTTTCTTTATGGCGCGGCCCTGTCCGTCGCAGCGACTCTGGTATTGCTATACGGTAGAGCCCGTTTTTTCGCGGCGCAGTTATCAGCGAACGACCTCGCACCGAAGCAATTCTGGCTGCTGACTGTTCCCAAGGTAGCAATCCCGTTCATCGCGTTTTTCGCGGTCTGTATTCTGACGCTGGTCGGAGGCGTGATCGAAGGAGTCGATTCTTCGCAATGGAAGGAGCGTGCATTGTTTGCACTCGGGTCCTTGTTGGCCTTCGCGGCTGTCTTGTTCCTTGTTGCGGCCGCATGGCAGAAGACTAGCGCGGACAGGACCACCTTCATTGCCCGACGGCTCACGTGGACTCCATTTGGCTACTTGCAGCCTTTGGATCCCCCGCCGTTGCCAGGGGTTTGGCCCTTTCTAAATCCACCCAGACTTCTACCGGGCCACGGATTCGCTCTCTTGATGCTCGCAGTTTCCGCATTTTTCTATCTCGCATTTGCATTCGGACGATACGTCTACCTGCATGCAATCGAAGCCGGCGCCGTTAGCTCCATATGGCTGCCGCTGCCGACACTGGGCTCCGTCCTGGTTCTGCTCGGACTGTTGTGCTGGATCTGGAGCGCGCTCGCGTTTCTGCTTGATCGCTATCGGATACCTGTGCTGATTCCAATCGCCGCCATTCTCGTTCTTGCAGCGCAATTTCCCGAGTCCGATCATTACTTCGAGGTGAGGCCACTCGCCGACAAAACAGAATTCACGCCCGCAGACGCGTTGCGGCCTCCTAACGGAGTCTCTTCCGATTCGGCCATCGTCGTCGCCGCCAGCGGTGGCGGCATACAGGCAGCAGCGTGGGCTTCTCGTGTGCTGACCGGCCTTGTGACTGCAGGCGACAATGCGGGACTCGAAGATCAATTCTCGCAATCCATCCGCGCCATCAGTTCGGTCTCGGGCGGCAGTGTCGGGGCTCTGTATTTCGTCAACGCTTATCGAGATGGAAAGTTTGATCAAGGCCAGATCGGTAGCGTGCTCGACGCCGCAGCCGATTCCAGTCTCGACGATGTTGCTTGGGGCATGGTTTACCCAGACGCGTTTCGCTCCGTTGCGCCCTTGCTTCTCTCGCCGCGAATCGATCGAGGTTGGGCGCTCGAACGCGCCTGGCTCAAGCATCTGAAAGTCTCATTTGACACTTCGCCGTCACTCGGCACCTGGAGAGCGGATGCACGAAATCACCTCCGTCCAGCCGTGATATTCAATTCGACGCTGGTCGAGACCGGTGAACGGTTTCTCTTCCCGACCGTCGATATTCTTCGATCGCCGGGCCGGCGGGGCTTTCACGATGTAACGGGTTACGAATCACTCGATCTGTCGGCCGTCACCGCAGCGCGGCTGTCTGCAACCTTCACGTACGTGACTCCAGTTTCACGTGCGCTCTGCTGTCCGCCGCGACAACACCGATACCATGTCGCCGATGGCGGCTACTACGATAACTATGGCGTGGGTTCGATTTCGGAACTATTGGACCAGGCGACACGGACGGCCGCTCCTGTTCATCACATCCTTCTTGTCCAAATCCTTTTGGACACGCCGGGCGACGACCCACCCTCCGGAGGCAGCCGCGGATGGTTCTTCCAAAGTTTTGCGCCCCTAACGACGCTAATGAAGGTGCGCTCGGCCGCACAATATTCCCGTGACGAAACCGAGTTCGCATTGCTGCAGCAGACTCTTGCCGGGCGCGGCGTCCAGCTGGATCGCGTGAAATTTCCTTATGAGCTCCCCAACGCTCCGAACGCGAAGCGGCCCACGCCTCCGCTCTCCTGGCATCTCACACCGGCCCAGATCGACGATATTCAAAAAACTTGGGCAGCCTACCTGAATGACAACCGCGCAATTTCCCAGGTGATCTCGTTCCTCCAGAATGCAAAGAGTTCGGCGTCGCACCAGGGGACCAAATGACGATCACGCGCCGCATGACGCTATGCGCTATCTTCGCGGTTATTCTCACCGCGGGGATCACGGGCTGGTTTCGTCTTCCTTCACCGGATGCGCTTCCTCGCTGTTTGAATTCGGCACTCGTCGCTTTTCAGACGGCGCGATCGCCGCAGGAGGCGGCCGACGTCTGGAATGACTTGGGCGACGCGAAGGCCAACTTGGCCAAACAACAGTATCCGGACTTCGCTTTCATCGCTGCCTACACTTCTTTGTTTTTGATACTTGCCGCGATCGCCCGGCGGCGACCGATTCGCTCCGCACGGATGGCCGGCAAACTCGTCGTCGTGGCGGCTAGCATCACGGCTGTCGCCGATATTGGCGAGAATTATTTCACTTTGGCGAACATCGCGGCGCTTCGTAGTGGGCTTCCCGCAGCGACTCAGGTTGATCTGATGCGCCATTGTTCGCTAACAAAGTGGGCCGCATGCGGCGTAACTCTGATTCTATGTTGGTGGGTGTTTTTGCCCTCACGGCGCGGATCAGCCCTTTATCGATTAGCGTCGCTCACTATTGCTGGATTTTCCGCCGTCAGCGGCAGCATGGGAGTTCTTGGATTGTGGGACAACACCAAAATCGAGTTAGTGTTTCCCTTTCTCGCGCCCGCTCTGTTGTTGCAGATCCCGCTATTCTGGCACTACTGGAATGACGTCTTCGGGACCCACGCTCCCGTTGCAAGCCAGCCGATCGAAGGGTGGGCAACCCACCCTGGTTACTGAATCGATTCCATTCCAATGAAGCACATCTATCTGGACACGAATATTTGAAACTACTTCTGCGACCAGAAAACCGACGTTGCGAGACTTGTGTCGGCGCTTGCCCACAAGAGTAGCAGGCTCGTCTTAGGCTCCCACAATCTTTACGAACTCGCGAAAACATTCGCTTCGCCAAGTCCTCAAGCCGCAAAGCGAGGCGCTGAACTGTTTACAACCATCAAGACATTTCTCGATCAGAACATCGCGGTTGGCGCCGAGAACATGGAGATTCTCGGCCTTGAAGCTGAGGCTCTCGCACAAAATCGCTCTTCCATCAATCCTTTCATTCAAGGCGCTGCCTATGACACGGTCGTGGACGAAGTCCGCAAGCTTGTAGCGCAGGATGCCATACAGCGCACCTTCGCCGCGCTACAGCGAATGGAAAGTTCTGATCAGGAGATCACCTTCCGGACCGTGGCGACCGAAGCCCGCGTCTCGACGGCATGGTTGTATAGCCGACATGAATTGCGTGGCCGCATCATGGGTCTGCGAAAATCTCAAAGTCATGTCGCCTCCGCAGCATCGGCCTTGCACTGTCGCGAGCGCATTTCCAGACAAAATATCGTTGCGCCGTTGCGATTACGGATTAAGAGGCTGGAGGAGAAGAACCGGGAGCTAACTGAACTGCTGGAGCACGCTTATGGTGTGATCGCCCGGACTCGTGTCGACAATGCAACATGACTTCCGGTTAGCCCGTGATCCGCCCATAATCAGGAACATGGCCTTTCAAGAAACGGCCGACTGGCAGCCATTGTTCGTGATAGGCTGTCTCGCCCGGCTACTGGGTGCCTCCGCATTACTCAAGTTTGGTCACCAGGGTTCGTCCGTCCCCGGAAAGCAGGACGTTTGCCCGATTGTCGTGCCACCATTGCACCCATTCTTCTGGCGAATCGAACGTTTTGCCGGTCAACTCCTTCAAGATTGCTAGGGTCCGACTAGGACAGCGAATCTGGCCTTTATCGTGAACACAAAGATCGCCGACCATAGCGCTCGCCTTCTCCCAATCGCTGGAGCGCGTGTTTTCGGGACTCTCCAGCCAGGGAACAAAATCTTCAAGATTCGCGTAGTTCAATCCTGTTCTCTTTTGTAACCCAGCCAGCGTGCTTGATTCACGGGTCGTATTTTTGGTCCTGCGAATTAGCGAAACCCAGTCTTGGGCCTCGAAAGGACTCATTTGCCACGGATTCGTCGGGCGAATCTGGTCAAGAGCCTTGCGCCACTCGTCTTCGGTTTCAAAGTCGCTTCCGGTCATGTTGCGCAGGAGTTCATGGACGCGGCGCTGCCGTTCCCCAGTGAGAATTTCGATGCTATCGTCAACGTAGAATTTCAAGCCCTGGAGACGGGCCTCGCGATCGTTGAGCACGGCGCTGCTATCTGCCACTACTGCGCTGCTATCTGCCACTACTGCGCTGCTATCTGCGGGCGCAGGGTCAAGCCCATAACCCCAGCCCGAAAGCCACTGCGGCCCCAATCCGCGCACCTCCTCAACCACGCTGATCCCGACGCGGGGATGCTGTTGGTGATAGACGTACGAGCTTGTGGAATCCCACTCATCCGGTTCGGGTATCTCTAACAATTGGTGGTCGCTGGACCAGGTCAGAGATTCGCCGTTTTGTTCCCACCATGACCGCAGTTCATCATAGGAGGAGAAATCACGGCCCAGAAGGCGAGCGAGTTCCTTGCGTATCTGCGTGGTCCTCTCGCTCTCCCATTGTTCGGGATCAATCAGCCAGAACCAGGTGCGGGCCGCAGAGTGATAGCCCGACTCGATGGACGGTGGGTCGTTAATCCCTTGAGCGGGAATGCTCACGCAGGCACTCGAATCTACGGTGGGACGAAGGAGGATCCTGTCTTCGAGGCTTACCTCGGATGAAATCCCTTTATAGCCTTTCCAAAACCAATACTCGGATGATTTGGAAGTATAAACATGCAAACACCCAATGCCGTGGAAACCGAGAGCAGCGGGTGCCGTGGCCAACAATCCAACAAACAAAGCTCCAGTCTGACCGAGCACAGTCAGGTAAACGATTTTCGATTCCGTTAGACGCGCCAGGTGATGAGCCTCCGGTTTAGTCCCTGAAAGTGATGCCGCGGCGGGAGACTGCGACGACCAAACATATAGCGACGCCCAGAGGAAGCAGGTGATCCAAAAGACGCAGAGGAAGGGAAATGCTGTAAACACGAAGATGACGAAGTAGATGCGATGGGCAATGCCGATAAGGACTAGAAACACCCAAATTGCTGCCATGACCAGCGCAGCGAATCCCGAATACCTCCGAGTCAGCTTCCACCGAGTGCTCTCGGCGACCGGCGGAAACACGATGGGAATCGGGGCTATCAAAAGCAAGCCCGCAATCCCGAATGAAATCTCCCAGGGAAGGAAGGTGGTCTGCCAAGAAAATACGCGAGAGCGGAGCCACTCGATCAGCCAGACGAAAACGGTCGTGCTGGCTATCCAGAGGACGGTGGAGCGGAGGTAGTCGCGCCAACGGGAATCTGAAACCGGAGTGATCGCTTGTACGCGCTGCTGGCGTTGAAGGACGCGCCATCGCAGCCTGCCCAGCGCGGTTCCTCCTGCAAGGCCGGCGAAGAGCAAGACCGTCAACACATAACCTACCTGGAGCCGATCGGAATCCCATGACGAACGGAAGCCTCCGAAGGATGCCGCAGTTCCTAGGAAGACGACATCGCCGATTCCGGCGATTGCCACGGCTGCCGCCGCACTTCGAATGATGGCTTCGGCTGGAGTGCGAAATTGTTTTCGCCACACATAGGCGGGGATCCAGATAGCTTGCAGCACGGGCAACGCCGCAAGCACGTATCCTTGGGTATGGCGGCCACCAAGAACGGCAACGTGCAAGTACCCGGCCGCGTAGACGAGGCTCATTCCAATCCAAAGCCCCCAAAGCACGCGGAATGCGCCGACAGAAGAATCTTGACTCGCAGCAGCGGTGGGGCTACTCACGATTCTCCTAACCAAATCAGACTCCCTAGTGTTACCGCAATATTACATCCCGCGCCCAGTCAATTCGTGCGCAATACGCTTACTGGACGCAGACCACAACTTCACGCGCGCATGCATATCCATGGGTGCGAATAGCGTCGCACCACCCAGAGGTAGTCGCGTCTGTGGTCAGGTGGTCGGCAAACCGGAAGTTGAATGGAAGCCTATTTGAGTATCAATGCAGAATCTCACCACGTCGTTTACATGTAAACGACGTGGTGAGCCGCCAATCAATGAAGAAAACACTTGCGCACTCCAGATAACTCAACGCACTGGGCCTCGATTGCCTCCGCATCGGTCAGCTTGACCACGCGGACGGGAAGTTTTTCGAGTTCCGCCAGTTTCGCCGCTCTCAGGCGACGTGCCCCGGCTACAGCCTCGTATATGCTTTCCTCCAGTTCGCGTACCAGAAGAGGGGCTAGTATCCCTTGCGTCTTGAAGCTAGCGGCCAGTTCTTCGAGGCTCTTTGCATCAAAGCGTTTGCGGGGATTGGTTGGTGACTCCGCAAGCGCGGTGATGGGAACGCTGCGATATTCATGGTTGTTGACTGCATTTTGCGTACTCGGCATGATCTTTTCTCCTGTCATTATTTGTTGGTCATGTGTCGGTGGACTCGGCGCACAGGTCAACACTCGGCGCGAACAGCTCATTCGAGAGCAGATTGAGCACGCTTGTGCATCTCTGATCAGCTGCGCTTGAGAGGAGGGTAAGTGGATCTTGTTTGGCAATTGTGTCGGCGTCCAGTCACCAGTTGCGACTCATTCTACGTCATTGTTGCCGCTTGCGCCGCTGCCCAATTGAGTGCCATTACCACCGTAGGCACTGTGGAGATTCCACCCCTTGAGAGTTGTCGATCTCAGCTCGGTGAATTGGCTAGCCGAAAGCCCGAAGATTACTTGTTGTGCCTGTCAAGAATCTCAAGCACATCCTTAGGGTGCCGGGAGACATCCGCGGTCCAGTCACCGAATCCGCCGTGTCCATTGACCGCTCTAACCCATTCGGACAGAAATTCCCGCTTGGTTTGCTGTTGCTGGTCATCCTGACCCTTTACTTCCAAAATCAGAGTTCTGCCGTTTGTCAGTCTCACTAGATAATCTGGCCGGAACTTGTGAATGATCCCTTTGAAGGAGTACGTAATTTCAAAACCGATGTGGTCGTTCTTTACCCAAGCGCGCACGTTCTGATTGCGATCAAGCTCCAGAGACTCATTGGCTTCCCACCGGCTGTCGTAAACGCACATGTTTATGTGTGAGCGTTTCGTGTGCTCGCAAGCTTTGCCGCTGTACCAGGGCAGCATGTCGCCTGTGGAGCGGATCGGCCGCTCTGTGTCGAACACCGGCTCCAAGGTTAGAGCGTTCTCAATCGAATCGCTTCCCAAATGTGCTGCACAATTTTGGTCATGTTCAGAGTGATGACAATTCTTCTCCGTTTGTCATCATCATTAAACAGCGGCGGATCGACCACTACCCTTCCGCTCTCAATGTAACGCTCCACCAAACGAACCAACTGGGCGAGAAGGGATTCCCGGCTGCCTTTCCACGTGGGAGCCATCAGGTCGTAAACTTCGCTCGCAGTTTCGAAGACGATCTTCTGCATTCTGAACCGTCGTGCCAGTTCCTCCAGATGAATTTCCTTCAGCTTGGTGAAATCTGGCTTCCTGTCGATCATCGGAGCCAACTCGGCGATCCGCCGTCGATACAGATCGTTCTCCCTGGAACTCATGCGAACGGCAATACCGTAATTTCCCAGTTGCTCGAAGTGCCAGTGGAGATGCCTTTGGGGCCGGTCGATGTGCTCAGGAGCTATGAAAGCGCCATGACTGCGATTGCCGAGACAACTGTCGTGACATTGTCTGGCATTTCGCAAGCTTTGGCCGAAGGCCAAATCACGCGGGAAGAAGAAGAGTATCTGACCCAGCAGAAATATGAGATATCGATGATGCAATATCAAGCGCTCAGTACTCTGCACGCCGGCTTAGAGCACGATATCGTGTGGGAACCAGAAATCGGGCGGCTGATCGGCCGTCAGTCACCGCGCCAATTTCGAGTGATCAAATCTGGCACACAATTCGCACACAGAGTGCCACGCTCTCGCAAGAACACAGCATCCGACAATTCGCTCAGAGGCTGTGTTGTACGATCATGGGTAACGCATTACGGTTCGTTCCGCAAGAAATACACTTGGTTGTTCCAGTCTATTTTCCCGGCCTCGTCCGCAAGCGAAATTAGAGCTCGGACCAGCCCCCCAATGTTCGCCGGCGAGATTGTCTTTTCATCCACAAAGATCACACCGCCATGCGATCGTCCCTCTTCTGCCCAGAGCTTTAGCAATGGAGGAATCGTCCTGCGATCATACGTGACCAAGGTCAAACGCTGCTTCGCTGCTTCTAACAAGCAAATAGAATCTTCCTTCCCAAGAAAGTTTCCGCTCTCCCACTGCGCCATTGGGTGGATGACTAGCGATCGATTCCTACGTTGAATGCCATTCGCTACGGCTCGAGAAATGTGCTCGTCTAGAAGCAGCTTAAGCATCTCAGACCCGCTTGGTCTTTCGGGCGGGAAAGTCGACCGCTTGGGGAAGCATGCGCTTTAGGCTCTCGAAATCGGTTGAATCGTTCTCGTCTACCGCGTCATTCACCTCTCCTGGAAATGCCTCCGAGTAGTTACAGGCAGCTCGGACCTTGGCTTCGGGCCAATTTAAATGCTTGGCCACGTCCCTGACATTTCCTTTGTAGCTCCGAAGAAGCAACATGACTTCCCATATCGCTAAGGTGCTTCCTTGGATATAGGCCTGCCTGCCTGCCGGTGAATCCCGAAAATCCAGGAAGGCAAATTCCGACCGCCTTAGGCCTTCTTCCACCAAGCGAGCGCTAGCGTCACTCGGGGTCCAGCCGTGCCGATTCGCGATACGCTTCAAACGTCTTCCAGTCTCCACCGGCAGGCGCATACTAAGGACTATGGAACGCGTTTGTTTCATCGATCCTCCTCGCTGTAACTATTGTAAGCATTGTATCATTATCGCCGGGAATGGTGAGAAGGCTTCTTCCTTGTTCCGATGCCGGCAGGGGGACGGCTTGCACCTGTATTTACCTTGAGCGTCACCTTTGCGGCTGACTCGCCGCAAGTCAGATCCACCACCTTCATACTGCGCATCCCTCGGGAATCTGGCACAACATTCGCACACAGAGCCGCAGTGAGGATTTTCCAACTTCCGAATACCCAACAATGCAGAATTAGCACTGCGGCAAGGCCAAGCATATATTCAACGAAGCGAATCGCCGCGTTCCCCCGGAGCAGTCCTTGCATCTCGGTACCCGCACGGCGGTGGGAGGTTCCCTAGCGTTCGGCCACGCGTGGCTCATTTGGCAGGCTCGCTGGCCGGTGAGGGCTGTTTTGGCGGGAGGAGTGCAAGCAGCGTGACTCCAATCACGCCAAAGATCACAATGTCCTGGGGACTATCCTTCCTGTGCATCCCGTGCGCCACGGCCTGTGCCGACATGATTGTCATCGTGAACCCATGGGCAAGGCTTGACCACGCCCCGTAAGCGATCAGCGAGCGATGCTTGGCCGGCTGCTTAACGGCCACCAGCAGACAGACCCCAAGCGCCGTGTTAAGGCTCAGGAACATCGGCATGACGTCGCTATGCCCGAGCCACTTGGAGTGCCACAGATCGTCGAACAGGAGATAGCCCCAAAAGGAATACAACAAGCCCAGCAACACCAACACTACTTGTAAGGCGCGCTCACGCTTCATGCCGCCCTCCGTTTTGTGAGATGAATTTATACGACGATTCAGCAAAGCTAGCCTTCTTACCCATTTTCGCGATTGTCAGCTGTAATGCGTCCGATACTGGAACGCTGCGAGCATCCGCAGTGTGAGCAGAATGCTTCTCCCCCTCGAATCGGCTTGCCGCAGGAACTGCAAGGCCCAAGGAGAGGCCCTCGGAATAGAAAATAAAGGATGAATCCAATCAGATTGGGGATGAAGGAAGCGGCAATCACCCAGGGCCACGCAGGCATTTGACGCCGTTTTGCGTCCCCATAGATATATCCAAGGGCAAGGAAAAAAGCCGCGGTGAAGACACCAAACGCTAAGCCAAACCAAAGCGCGTCCGGCATAGTACTGAGAAATCCTCTGGAAGCAAGGAAGGAACGGCCCTGGCTGGAAGCAAAATAGGCTACCCAAACCGGGATTGCCAGTGCTGCGATGGCCATTGTAGATCTGGGTAGAACATTCCGTGTTGCGGCTCTCAACAAGACAGCCGCAACTACAAGCCCGACCAAGAACGCTATCAAAAGCACCGCCGATTGCTGTGTCATGCAATACCTCTATTCGCACCAGGCGCCACGAGCATATATAAGGCCGAGCAAAAAGATGGCAGCAGCCAAAAGACGAGCACACCTGCCTGGACTTGAGCAGTGTCGAAATGCATTGGGGCCGCCAGGAACTTGGCCACCTGATACACGAGTGCCGATCCCACAATTGACATCGAGAGCGCTGCAGCGAATGCAGCCCAGATCTTGAATTGCACGTTGTGCGGTCGCATTGTCTCGGAAAAAGGAGCGAGGTCCTGATGTACAAGGATCTCAAGAACCTGGGCACTCGAATCTGCTTCACTCGTAAAAGTAAATTCCCGCAACCCCCGAATCGCACGCGCAGTCAGTTCGACGTAGCGCTTGCAGCCAGCACAGTCGCGGATGTGCTCATGGATGAGCTGTCTTTCGCCTTCTGAAACTTCTTCCGCTAAAGACCTGTCGATAAGGTCGCGAAGTTTCTTGTCACACTCCATGCGAATCACCCTCCTCAAATGCGGATCTCAGTGCTGCAAGACCGCGATAGATTCTGGACGTCACCGTGGTCACAGGGGCGCCCAAAACCTGGGCGATCTCCGCAAGAGACAGGTCTTCTTGAAACCTCAGCAGCAAAGCCTCGCGATACAGTGGTGACAGAGTCTGCAGTTGACCGGCCAGACGTATTGCGTCTTCGCTTCGAGCCGCGGCCTCGAATGGGGAAGGACCGGAGGAAGATACCAGCAGAATTTCATCGCGATCATCTGGCAAGGAAGCTGTGTGTATTGCTTTTCGTTTTTTCCGAAGGTAATCTATTGCCAAATTGCGCGCGATCGCGAATAGCCATGGATCAAACCGCTGGCGTCCGTTGTACTGGCTGCCCCGTTGCAGCATCCGAATCCAGGTCTCCTGAGCAAGGTCCTCAGCATAGTCTCGCCTCCCGGTGAGGTACAGCAGGTAGCGCACCAGTCGATGCTGAAAGCGCTCCACCAAGTCGGCAAGAAGCTCCATATCCCTTTCACGTAAGCCTCGCGCAATCTTTGCCGTTTCGGTTTCCGCAGTCGTATTCAAGGTCATGGGAAGAGCCAACATATATGGTGTATACGATTAAACCGCAGCGGATTACTCAACTTTTGACCGAAAAATCACGCTAAGATTTGCCTCGGACGGATACCGGATAAATGGCCGGCAAGGGCCTGACGTGTACAACCCGTTTATTTGCAGACCCAATAGGGTAGATAGTCGTCGAAACCAGGCGATCACAACTCACGATTCGGGTCTGATGGGTCTGGGTTCCGGCTGAGTCACCGGGCACTCCGGAAGTTTGATCGGGAACCGGCTTATCGGCCGTCAGCCTCCCGTTCTCGTGATCCTTCTCTCCCTTATACCTCCCGCTCTGAACCTTGACTTTTAAAAGGCCGTGGCATAGCGTGAAATCGACATCGGCACTGGGGGAAGAGTGGGCTCGCCAGGGCTCATATTTGAGGGGGCTTCCACCTTGCCGCTTTCCCCAAAATAATCGGTGTCTGTGTGCCCGAAGCACATGCATGGAAGCAATCGGGACAAACCGCTCCCTGGTCCGTCTTTCAATCTAATCAATGACTTCGAGAGGAGGGGGAGGTAATTCTTGCTCGGAGTTGCGTCTTTTTTGGGCCGTCGCACGTATGTATCGGTAGTATGAACGCGACTGCCTGCTATTTCGTGAATGCGATGGCCGCCGAAAACACCGAGATCGCTCGCGGCCTTCAACGTCGCGATCCAGACTTGCTTGATCACCTGATTGAG
>Ga0224568_1000049_pt1 | contig 34246 bp, 26 predicted proteins | sample CLU5metagenome_FD_182727 | JGI IMG/M metagenome (GOLD analysis project Ga0224568, IMG submission 182727) | Spruce litter microbial communities from Bohemian Forest, Czech Republic - CLU5 | ecosystem: Environmental > Terrestrial > Plant litter > Unclassified | place: Czech Republic: South... | reverse complement strand
AGGCGCGTGCTGGCTCGATCTTCATCGAGGCTGGCGGCCTTGGGGCTTTTGTATTTTCGATCGTAGGCCACCACCGAGTAATAGGACTGCGGAAAGATTTTCGAGAGCGACCAGGTTTTGCCGCCGTCTTTGGTGAAGGCAAGATTGGGTCCGTCGTCATCGGGCCGCTTGTAATCGCCGCCGGCAATCACGCCATGCAGCGGATCGCGAAAGGCGATGGAAAAGATTCCCGCCGATTCGGGACCGTGAACGATGGGAGTATCGAAAACCTGCCAGGTATGGCCGCTATCGGAAGAGTGGAAGACGCGGGCGGAGCTGCCTCCGGTGGCGAACCAGATGTTGTGATCGGGCGCGGGAAGAATGGCAAGGCAGGTATTGCTGGCCGCGAAAGCACCTTCGGCCCGGAGTGCCGGCGGAAGCTGGGCGGCAGGGATTGGCGTCCACGATTTGCCGTCTTCGGTCAGGAGAAGCTCAAATTTCAGTTGGCCCGATTCGTCGGGGATGGGATCGCCGAGGACAATGCCGTGGGTGGAATCCCAAAAGGCTATCGAATCGAAAAAGCCTTTGGGATTGGTGTTGGTGAATTGCAACTGCCAGTGCTGGCCGGCGTCGGCGGTGTGGTAAATGCGGGATTGGTCGCCGGGTCCGGCGGACATGAGGAAGGCTTCATCGGCGGAGAATGCGACTACGCCGCGAAAATCGAGCGTGGCAGCATCGGGAACTTGGGCGGGGATCCAGGTGCGTCCGCCGTCGACGGTGCGAAGGTAGGTGCCGTGGCTGCCTGAGGCCCAGACCACTTGAGTTGAGACTGCGCTTACCCCGCGAAGATTTTCCGTGGTGTTGGAGAATTGGGTTTCGCGAGTTTGAGTGAGCGCGAGGCTGCTTGCGAGAAATAGAAATAAGAGGCTTCGCATAGGGGTAGCTTTTTCTCGCAGAAGTTTACCATTCGAGGCAGCATCTTTAATCCGCGGCAGAATGCTGAGGTCCTTTCGCTTCGCTCAGGATGACAGTAGACATGAAAGTCAGAATCCCCCATCCTGTCGCACAGAACGCGACAAGGATGGGGCACCCACTTCATGGTTTTCCATGCGCTAAGTTAATGCGCTGTGAATGGGGCGAAGGATGCGCTTTTTCCGAAATAAATGCGTAGCGTGCACTTGTCGCCAGTATGGGCGAAGGCCACTTCCAAGGCGTCGGCGGCCTGGGGGACCTGATCGGTTTCCATGACGGCGCGGGCTATGTCTTGTTTTTCGTCGTAGGCTGTGCCGGGAGCTACATTTTTGTTTACGGCGAGACTCCACTTCTCTCTGGCGGGAATGGGATATACCGTGTAGGCGCCGATGGGAATCAAGGAACCGCCGAAGCTGAGCGGGGCTTCGGTGAATAAGGTCATGGGCGCGCCGCCGGGGGTCCAGGGTTTGCCGTTGGAGATTTTTTCTTTGTTGGTAACGGCGTTGTAGCGGATATAGACCTGGCGGCCGTCGTCGAGATAACAGCTTGCCGTGGATGAAGGCTCGGATTGTGCCAAGCCGAGGACAGAGAGCGGAAAAAGAATAGCGACGACAAAATGGGCGCGGAACATGGGCAGACCCCTCCGGGGCAAAAGTTTAGCGCCGAATGGCGTGGATGGGAAGTAGTTTCGAGTTTTGTTTTCCGATCTTTCCCAACTGGGTTGTAAACGTAAAGGATTGTAACCCCAATGTTTACCGCGAGAGTCCGTTCGTCGCTGGTCTTCGGTGATGTTCTCTGACCCTCGGGCCGTTGCTACCGTGGCATTGCCAGTATCAAGCACCTAGTTACTGAGCAAGGACGGAACAATGGCAAAAGCAGGAAAGCTTAGAATTCTCTATGGCGAAGGCGATGCGGAAGCGCAGGCAACATCGGCGACGGCTTTCGAAAAGGCTGGGCACACGGTGGAGAAAGCTGTGGGGCGAAAAGGAGTGACCGAGGCGCTGAAAAAAGGTCCCTTTGAGCTTGTCGTGCTGGGGCCAACTTTAAGCCGGAATGACCGGCATCATTTGCCTTACATGGTAAAGAAGGCGCAGGGGCAAACGCCCGTTCTGGTCATGCATGCCGACGGCAGCCGGCATCCTTACGTGGATGCTTGCACCGATACCGGCGCGAGCCTGGAAAACGTGCTGGCGCGAATCGAGAGCATGCAGATTAGCGGAATCACGAGCGCGGCAGCGGCGGCGGGAGCGGGACGATAGGCTAACTTTTTCTTCAGTTTCAATTACGTTCGAATGAGCGGCCTGCAACGGCCGCTCATTTATTTTCCGCCGGATTTTTCTCCACAGGGAGCTAATGGCGAATCTTGGTTAATAAGAATCTGCCTGATTAATGGGTGGAGGAGAGACACGCAATATTGATTCACTGAGGATCGGATGAGGGCGAAGTTGAGTCAAAGTGGAATTTCCGCCCTTAAACAAGCCACAACCTCATTGTGAATCGGTTTGGGGAAAGTGGAACTTTAAATCTAATCTGTGGATATGCTGTGGACACACAAAGCCAGCTAAGATTGCTAGCAACGCCAAAGTGGGACAATGTGGCCTCTTCGCCATCTATTTCGCCGCGAAAAATCCAAGATCGCTAAGCGGCACGCCCCAGGACCGGCTGTGTGCAGTGGGAACAGCGGCGTGCATCGATGGGAATGTCGCTGAGGCACTCGGGGCACTTCTTCGTGGTGGGATCGGCCGGCTTGTCGCCTTTGTGCATGCGGGCAATGAGCCAGTTGATGGGAACGACTACGAAGAAATACACCGCGGCGGCGATCAACACGAAAGAGATAACGGCGTTGATGAAATCGCCGATAGGGAAGGTCGTGGTACGGACGGTGTATTTGAGACTGGAGTAGTCGGGCTTACCGACGAGAAGGGCGATCAGCGGCGTCAAGAATGCTTTAGTGAGTTCTGTGACCACGGCCCCGAAGGCAGCGCCGATAACGACGCCAACGGCCATATCCACAACATTTCCGCGCAGGATGAATTTTTTAAAGCCGTCTAGCATAAGGAACTCCTTCAAAATAGGCTGGGGGTCAATGTAAGACAGGAAGCAGGGAAGGTCAAGGGGGTAGGAGGCCTTAGAGGCCGCTTCATCAAAAACCTTACTCCAAAGTTACACAAGAAAACTCCAGCCGTCTTCAGATTCGCATCGGCATCACAATGTAGCGATACTTATAGTCGTCGCCCTCAGCGGGGCGGAGCTGGCCGGCAGACTGCGAATCCTTCAGCTCTAGCCGCACTTCGTCTGTCCCGGCGGCTTTGAGGAATTCGACCAGGTAGGCCGCGTTGAAACCGATGGTGAGGGTTTCGCCGTCATAGGGCGCTTCGATGGAATCTTCGGACTCGCCCGCTTCGGTTGATGATGCCGAGAGCTTCACTTCGCCTTTTTCCAGCTTCAGGCGTACGGCGCGCGAGCGCTCGTCGGCGAACTGCGCCACGCGCAGGATGGCCGCGTTCAGGTCCGCGCTGTTGAGCACGATACTCTTGCTATTGTCCTTGGGCAGAACCGCTTCGAAGTTGGGGAACTGTCCCGTGAGCTGGCGCGAAGTTAGCAGACGCGAACCGATGCGGAAGAAAAGCGTGGAATCGTCTTTGGCGAATTCAACCACGTCGGCGTCGGTCGAATCGAGCAGCGATTTCAGTTCATCCATCGCCTTTTTCGGCACCAGAGTCTTCATCTCGCCCGAGACGCCTTCGAATTTTTCTCCGCTGCGCTCGCAATGCGCCAGGCGATGGCCGTCGGTGGCGACCATGGTGATGGACTCCGGCTTCAGCAGCATCAGCGCGCCATTCAGCGTGTAGCGCGACTCTTCGCTCGAAATCGCAAATCCGGTGCGAGCGATCAGGCCACGCAAAATTTGTCCGGGAATCTTCACTATGCCAGCGGTGGGAAACACCGGAAGGCTGGGGAAATTTGATTTCGCCATGCCCACCATCTTGGTATTCGACCGGCCGCAGCGAATGCTGACCCAGTGATTATCCAGCAGCTTGATCGTAATGTCGGCGTCGGGGAGGAGTTTTACGTAATCGTGCAACTTGCGCGCCGGGATGGTGCACGAGCCTTCTTTTTTTACTTTGGCGTTGCATGAAGTGCGCAGGCTAAGGTCGAGATCAGTGGCCGTGATCGACAGTTTGCCTTCCGCCGTTTCGAATAAATAGTTCGAAAGAATGGGAATCGTGGTCTTGCGCTCGACCACGCCTTGCGTGGCGGTTAACTCCCGCAGCAATTCGGTTTTGCTGACCGTGATCTCCATGGTTCCTACCGCAACTGCCGCTTCCACCGGCATAGCCGTAATCTCCCCCTGCCGCGTGCTACTTTTAGTACTTCCCTTATATCAAATACAAAACCTATAAAACCAGCAGTAACAGTAGGCACAGCGGAGAAGTGGAAAACTCTGCCAACCGGCTACTGCTCACCACTTTGGAACGTATCCCTTCGTGTGAGAAATCGCTCCCGAATTCGGCGGAGACGCTACTAGAAAATTCCAGCCAATCTCTTTTCGCCTGCACCTTGCACAGCTTCCACATCTCATTCACAAAGCTAAAAAAGGAAGACTGTGCCGATCCGTGCAAAACTCGAAATACACCCTGTTTATCCGCCCAATTGCTCAGTCAGTTTATTGAGAAGCCTGTTTAAATCTTTGTCGTTCTTGCGGACCTCTTCAATTTTTTCGACGGAGTGCAGAACGGTGGTGTGGTGTTTTCCGCCGAACTGCCGTCCGATTTCCGGCAACGACGCTTCCGTCATGTGCTTGGCCAGATACATCGCGATCTGCCGCGGGTAGACGATGGCGCGTGAATTATCTTTGGCCTTAATCTCAACCAGACGCAGACCGAATTGCTCGGCGACCATCTTCTGGATCGACTCAATGGTAATCTTGCGCGCCTGCGAATCGATGAAATTTTTCAGCACCTGTTGCGCGTAAGGCAGAGTGATTTCCGCGCCGATGAGCGACGAATGCGCGACCAGGCGGATCAGAGCACCTTCCAGTTCGCGCACATTCGAGCGGATATTCTGTGCCACATACATCGCCACGTCGCTGGGTAAAGTTACTTTCTCCTGCTCGGCTTTCTTTTGCAGGATGGCAACTTTGGTTTCGAGATCGGGCGGTTGAATGTCGGCGATCAATCCCCACTCAAAGCGGCTGCGCAGCCGGTCTTCGATCTCGGCGAGTTCCTTGGGAGAACGATCGCTGGCGATGACGATCTGCTTCATCGTGTCGTGCAGGGCGTTGAAGGTGTGGAAGAATTCTTCCTGCGTGCGCTCTTTGCCGGCGAGGAACTGAATGTCGTCGATGAGCAGCACGTCCACGCCGCGGAACTTGTCGCGGAAGCTGGTCATCTTGTCGTAGCGCAGCGAGTTGATCATGTCATTGGTGAACTTCTCGCTGGATACGTAGCAGATGGCAGCCTGCGGCTGCCGCCGCTTTACTTCGTGACCGATAGCCTGCATCAAGTGTGTCTTGCCCATGCCGACGCCGCCGTAGAGAAATAGCGGGTTGTAGGCTTTGGACGGACGCTCAGCGACCGCCTGGCATGCGGCATGGGCAAACTGATTGCCCGAGCCGATCACGAAGGCGTCGAAGGTGTAGCGCGGATTCAGCTGCGCGGCGCCATCCCAATCGAAACGGGCCTGTGCCGGAGCATTTGCAGCCGACGGCGCGGAAAGGCCGCCGTTATGCCGCACAGTGGTTGCAGCGGGATCGTCTTCGGGCGTGACGAACTTCACGTCGTTGAACTCGAGGCCGAGGTTATCGATGGCTTCCTGAATCAGGTCGGCGTACTTGTCGCCGGCGTGACGGAACTCCACCGTAGGAACACGGACGAAAAGTATTCCGCCGCTGGCGTGGCTGTAGCGTGTGGGCTTCAGCCAGGTGTCGTATGAGTGCCGGTTGATCTTTTTTTCGAGCGCATCCAAAATGCGCATCCACGGATTGGGAGAGAGCGTTGTGCCTGTAGCTGACATATTTTATGAAATACCCGCCGCGGCGTCCCGGCGGCTGGCTGAGGGCGCCTGTTAATAATGCTGTTTTACCTACGTTCTGATGGAACCGATAGTTTACTGCAGAATGCGCGATTTGTACGGCGCGCGATAGTCATGATGAATGAGAATTAAAACCCGAACAGTGCCGAATAGTAGCACAAATTTTTTTGGCCGCACGAAAATCTGCAATCAAAAAATTTATACGACTGCTTATTCGGAACTCGAAGCACGGTGCATGTCAAGTGTCGAGCATGTAACTGCAACATGAATGATGCAAGCGAGCATTCTTGCGGTGAATGGATAACCAGAAAAATGGGATGCGCGATGGTTCGAATGCCGGTTTGCCGCGCGCCCCGACGGTTAGCGATCCTGCGATGCGTTACGAAAGAAGATTTGAGATCTAAAGTTCATGTAGCATCCTGCAATTTAATTTATGTCTTTAATTTACGTCGAGAGTCTGGCGCTTCACCGAGTGTATGTCGATTTTGGAAAATCGCGACGAGAGTGCTTATTTTTTTACGTAAACCGGAAAGAATTCAATCGGCTATTGCATCTTGGGCGCAGCGGAAGTTGATCCCGCTGGAGCGGACCCTGCGGGAGCGATCAGCAAAAGCCTCCTGTGTCGCTAGCCTTTGACCGCTGAGGACGCAAAGGACTGGCAGAGGTCGCGAGAGAACACACATTCGAAAATCAGGGTACTTCCCTGATGGTCCCTTTGCCCTTATGGCATCCGCTCATTTATACTCATCGTTTGCCTTTTCATCGTTAACGGAACTAGGAGCAGTTATCTTTCATGCCCAAGCGTACATTCCAACCTAACCGGCGCAAGCGAGTCAAAAAGCATGGCTTTCGCACGCGCATGAAGACCCAGGGCGGCCAGAAGGTGCTTTCCCGCCGCCGCGCCAAGGGACGGAAGCGGGTATCCGTAAAACCCGGCTTCCGCGAGTAGTTTTTTCCGGTGCCGCTCACTTTCAGAGTCGAGACACCCAGTTTCATGCCGCAACATGAGGGCATGATGGCGAATTCCGCGCTGGGAGGCCGGTCGCGTTTGATGCCAGGAAACCAGGCAGCACGCTTCCCGCGCACGGCGCGGCTGTTGCGCCACGCGGATTTTGAGCGCGTATACAAACAGGGGCGGCGACATTTTTCCGCGAGCATGACGGTTTTTTATTTGGCTCGGCCGGTTCAGGACGACGCTGGGGCGCCTTCGACTGGCGCTCAGGGCAGGTCCGCTCTACACGGATTGCGGATTGGATTTACCGTTGGCCGCGCGCTGGGCGGAGCGGTGCAGCGCAATCGCATGAAGAGGCGTCTGCGGGAAGCGGTCCGCATGACTCGGCCGGTAAACGGAGTGGCGGCGGATATCGTCATCAACCCGAAGAAGTCATTGCTGGTTGCCGACTTCGCCGATGTAGTGAATGAAGTGAGCCGCGCCTTCAGTGTGATTGAGCAGAAGCTATCGCCCAAGCCGCCTGCGAAGACGGCAGCAATTTTGGATGGACGCCCAGAGCCGGGAACCGGAAACCGATCTTGAAGCAGTTGGCTAAATTCGTTGTGCTGCAACTGCTACGAGCGTACAAGTGGGCCATCTCTCCCATGTTGCCGACCGCATGCCGCTATGTGCCGACCTGCTCGGAGTATGCCGTGGAAGCGGTGGAGCGCTACGGAGCAGTGCGCGGCGGATCGATGGCTCTAGGCCGCGTGTTGCGTTGTCATCCGTTTGCGGGTTCAGGATATGACCCTGTGATGCGATCAGCGGCAGAAGAAGTTTTGCAGCCGCGCGCCGAGTGCGCGCCCAGAATTTGAGACGGTAAACAAACTTTGCCCGATTTTCAAAATCCTCAGCAAGAACCCGGCACCGAGCGGCGACTGCTTCTCGTCTTTGTTCTCACCTTCGTTGTTCTTATTATTTTCCAGCCGCTACTGAAGAAGTACCTGCCGCAAGCGCCGGCAGCGCCACAGAAGCAAAGCGCGCCGGAACAAGCTTCCAGTGCGCCCGCGGTTGCTGCGCCTGCGCGCTCCGCGAATCTTCCCGACGCTCCAGCGAGCAAGCAGGCGTCGGCTGAAGTGGAGACCGTGGTTGAGAACGATCTCTACAAGATCACATTCACCAATCGCGGCGCGCAGGTGAAATCGTGGATTCTGAAAAAGTTTGACAACGACGCGCAGAACGGCCCGCTCGACCTGGTGAATGCCGCTGCCGCACAGAAGTATGGTTACCCGCTTTCGCTGCTCTCCTACGATCAAGCGCTGAATGGCAAACTGAGTTCCGCGTTGTACGTGGCCTCGAATGAAGGGCAAGTCACCGCGCCATCGTCAATCACGTTTGAATATGCCGATCAGGATGTGGTTGTCCATAAAACATTCCATTTCGACCGCACCTACGTTCTGGGCGTGGAAAGTTCGGTGGTATATAAAGGCGTGGAAACTTTTGCTGCGCCTGCCTGGCCTGCGGGATTTGGCGACCAGTTAACGGCCGCTTCCTATGCGGCCGCACGCATCGATTACCACAACGACGCATCGACTGAGCGCACGGCTCTGGTTTTTCCCAACTTCATTTCGCGGCTCGCGGTAAAAGGCATCAGCGGCGGCAAAACGATTCGCGGGCCCTTCGAGTGGGCAGGTCCGGGCGATCAATATTTCACCGCAATTTTCATTCCTGACGATCCAAACAGCGCGGCCTTCATTACGCTTCGCAATCAGGTGCAGGTGGCGCGTGATCCGCAAAAGCCGAACGATCCGGAAAAAGTGAACGTGGATGTGATTGGCGCAGCCGTAGGCGATTTTCACGGAGCGACCGCCGAACGCGTGTACGTTGGCCCAAAAGAGCTGGCCGCGCTGGAAGCGGTGAAGGTGCCGGCGATCACGAATGGCGATCCTGACCTGCGCGGCACGGTGGATTTCGGATGGTGGGGCCTGATCTCGCGCCCGCTCTTCCTGTGGCTGAAGTGGACGTACAAACACGTCTATCCCAACTGGGGATGGGCGATCGTGATTCAGACTTTAATCATCACGATTGCACTATTGCCGCTGCGCATCACGCAGATGAAGTCGATGCTGAAGATGCAGCGCATCGCGCCGCAGATTAAATCGATCCAGGAAAAATATAAGAAGTACAGCATGCGCGATCCGCGCAAGGCGGCGATGAATGAAGAGGTCGCCGCGCTCTATAAGAAGGAAGGCGTGAATCCCGCCGGCGGCTGCCTGCCGCTGTTGATCCAATTTCCGTTTTTGATTGCCTATTACCGCATGTTGGGCATCGCGCTCGATCTTCGGCATGCGCACTGGCTTTGGATCAGCGATCTTTCGGCGCGTGATCCCTATTTTGTACTCCCCGTGCTGATGGTCATCAGCATGTTTGCCATGCAGCGCATGACGCCGCAGGCCGGCATGGATCCGGCGCAGCAGAAAATGATGAACTGGATGATGCCCCTCATGATGGGCTTCCTCTTTTTCAACTTCGCCGCCGGATTGAATCTGTATTACGCGGAGACGAATTTGATTTCAATGGCACAGCAGGCCATCATGAACCGCACCAAGCTGGGCCAGGAGATGCGCGAGATCATGGAGAAGCGCGCGAGGAAAAAAGAGAAATAGCTCTCAGTTGCCGGCTATCAGCTCTCCGAAAAGGCAGGCTGAAAGCTGAGCGCTGAAGGCAAGAGCTGACTTATGGATAAAGTAGCCGCCGCAAATAAGATCAACGAATTCCTGCAAGCTGTCGTTACACACGGCGGCCTTCATCTTAAGTACCGCATTGTCGTCGACCCGCCACCGCTGAGCGAGTGGGAGAAGCCCGAAGTCTTTGTCGATTTTTCCGGCCCGGATTCCGCGCTGTTACTGGATCGCGGCGGCGAACTGCTGCGCGCTCTGGAACTGCTGGCTTTTGAAATTCTGCGATTGCCTTCGGGCGAGCACGAAAAGGTTTCCTTCGACTGCAAGAACCAGCGCACGATGCGCCTACAGGAATTGCGCATGTCTGCGAGCGTGGCCGCGCAGAAAGTCCGGCAAACTGGTACGCCCTTCCACTTCGCACCGATGTCGTCGCGTGAACGGCGCATGGTTCACCTGGCTTTGCGCGATGAGGCCGATCTTCGCACCGAGAGCGATGGCGAAGGCCGCGACCGCTGCGTTGTGCTCTATCCCGCGGATTACAAACCTGCGGAAAAACCTGCGCGGCGCACCATACCGTAAAGCGAACGCGTCGCGGCGAAACTTATTTGGGATGCCTGGGTTGGTTTGAGTGGGAGGTTCTATGCGGCTCGCTTACTTCCTCAGCGTCATCTCCTTTGGAACCCTCACATTCCTGACTCTTGCCTGTGGCAATTCTTCCTCGCAGCGCGAACTGCAGACCGTCAGTGTCAGCCCTGCCTCGGTGGACGCGAAGAATTATCCGAGTGGGCAGGTGCAGTTCACCGCCACCGGCACGTACAACACTTCTCCGATAACCGTAACTCCGCTACAGGCAAGCTGGGGAGTTGCGCAGAATAACGCTCCGACCACTGGAGTTTCGATCAGCAGCGGTGGACTGGCGCAATGCGCATCTGGTGCCGTGGGAACCTACTCCATCGGCGCTTGGGATGTGATGCATACGAACGGTGCGACCTGTACATTGATTGGTCCGTACGGCGAGCCGGGTTGCAACGCCGTGTTGGGAACCGGACAATTGACTTGCCCATGAACGGGCCCGCGCTCTTGTAACATGAAGAGGATGGATTTTCATGGATTCATTCTCGTTGCCCTTGCTTCGGCGCTTTTATTTCCGGCGGGTCAAACCCAGCAACCACCAAGTTCTACCGGTAGTTCCTCGTCTCAGCATGCCCACAAGCCAGTTGTCAGCCCGGACTCGCGGCTGGACGTTGGCTCGGTAAGCAAAGACCTGTACCGCAATCAGAGTTTTGGTTTTACCTGCAAAATTCCTGCGGGATGGGTTTTGCGAACCGAGGAGTTGAACGCGCGCGATGAAGATGAATCGGAAGGCGAGGCGGGCAAATCGGTGAAGGACTCGGGCAGCGCCGGACGCGTGCTGCTTGCAGCATTTGCCCGTCCGCCGCAGGCGCGGGGCGAGGACGTCAATTCATCGATCCTGATTGCAGCTGAAAGCGCGTCGTCTTATCCCGGGCTGAAAGACGCGGCGCAATATTTTGGGCCGGTAAGCGAGGTAGCGAAGGCTCAGGGATTCACCGTGGACGAAGAACCCTACGAGTTTGCGGTGGGCACAAAAACCCTGGTACGTGGCGATTTTGAAAAGAACGTTGGTTCGCGTGCGATGCGGCAGTCGACGCTGGTGATCCTGGGGAAAGGCTATGCAGTGTCTTTTACGTTTATCGGCGGCACCGAAGATGAGGTTGAAGAATTAGTTGCCGGGCTGAGTTTTGGGGCAGCGGCGAAACCGCAGAGTCACTAAGAACATCCAGAGGGAATGGGAAAGAATTCAGTACGCTCCATGAAACTCGAATTGCCGCCGGGATCATTCAAAGCATATTTGTTCGACTGCGATGGCACACTGGCCGACTCGATGCCATTGCATTATCGTGCCTGGAAAAAAGCGCTGGGAGAATGGAAATGCGAATTCGATGAAAAGCTTTTCTATGCCTGGGGCGGCATGCCGGTGGCTGAGATCATCGCAACGCTGAACCGACAGCATGGATTGAACATGCCGGTGGAGGCCGTGTCACGGCGAAAAGAAAGTCTTTACTATGAACTTCTGCCGGAACTCAAAGCGGTTCCAGAGGTGCTTGAGCACGTAGAAGAATCGCATGGGCGAATTCCGTTCGCCGTGGTTTCAGGCAGCACGCGAGAATCGGTGACGGCGTCACTTCAGTCTTTGAAGCTGCTTGACCGCTTCGACGCCATGGTTTGCGCCGGTGACTATAAAAAGAGCAAGCCCGATCCGGAAGCGTTTTTGCTGGCGGCCGAAAAACTTGAAGTAGAGCCGCACGCTTGTCTCGTGTTCGAAGATACGGAGATGGGGATTCAGGCCGCGACGGCGGCGGGGATGGCATCGGTGAAAGTTCCGCAGCCGTGGGAACGGTAATGGATGAACCCAGAGCGCATTCGTCCGCTCAGAGCACCCCGTCGATAGGGATTTCTCGACTTGCCGTCGCTGACGCCCGGCTACACTCGGAATGACAAAGGGCGACTTTCCTGGATGAATTCGTTTGGCGCTCGACGGTTAATCTAAGGGTTCGGGCTCGAGGGCGATGTTGGTTTCGCCGGCTGCCTTTTTCGCAGAATATTTTTTCATCCACGCTTCCCAGCTTTTGCCGGCAGCGGTATCGCGCCCGGTAAAGGCAAGAGCGGCGATATCAGCGTAGGAGATGGAGATTTTTTCGTTCGAGTTCCTGGGATAGATGCGAACGAGAGATTCTTGCAGCGTGACGCCACTGCGGCGGTCGAAGAGATAGCCTTCGATCTTCGATCCGTCTTTGCGGGTGATGGTGACGTCACCGCGATAGTCGAAAGCCTTTTCAAGCGCAACACGAATTTCTTCTTCGCTGGCGAGTTGCGGAATCCAGCCTTCCAGTTGCTCGTGGGCTGTGCCAGGAGCCACTTCGAGGGTGTCGGGGTTGATGTGCGGCACGGCCTGTGCGGATTCGTGGTCGATGTGTCCGGATTCTTTGCCTGTCATGCTTAGGATCCTCAGGGGCTGAAGCCCGGATAAACACGCGCTTTGAGCGGCGCTGAAGCGCCGCTCTTCCAGCCCAGCACTGCCCAGGCTCCACTCCTACGCGTGAGTTTCCTGAGCGGCGTGAGACGAATCCGGGGTGGCGATCTGTACCAGCGGATGGACTGGCGCTACGTGATCTTCCAGCATGCGCAGAGCTTCTTTATCGCGATAGCTGGTGAAGAGGGTCGCCTTTACCGTTGCCAGAAATCCCTCGAGCGAACTGAAGGTCGCATTCACCGCCGACGCTTCGTAGCCGCTGTGCACCATGCAATTCGCGCAGGCAGGATTGCCGGACTCGGTTCCGTAGTTGCTCCAATTTGTCGTTTCCAGAAGCTCGGCGAAAGTTTCGGCGTAGCCGTCTTGCAGCAGATAGCAGGGCTTCTGCCATCCGAAGACGTTGTATGTAGGCATGCCCCAGGGAGTGCAGGGGTAGGTGCGCTTGCCCATTAAGAATTCGAGAAAGAGCGGCGAGAGATTGAAGCGCCAATTCTTCTTGCGGTTCGAAAGAATTGCGCGGAACATGCGGCGCGTCCGGGCGCGGCCGAGGAAGTGTTTTTGATCTGGTGCTTTGTCGTAGGAGTATCCCGGCGAGAGCATCATGCCTTCAAGGCCGAGCTCCATCATGTCGTCGAAAAACGCGCGGACGGATTTTGGGTCGGCGCCGTCGAAGAGAGTCGTGTTGGTGGTCACGCGGAAACCGCGGGCAAGAGCCTCTTTGATTGCGTCAACAGCAATGTCGTACCCGCCTTCACGGCAGACGGCTAGGTCGTGCTCTTCGCGCTGGCCGTCGAGGTGAACGCTGAAGGTGAGGTATTTGCTGGGCTTGAAAAGATTAATTTTCTCTTTCAGCAGCAAAGCGTTGGTGCAGAGATAAATATATTTCTTGCGCGCTACCAGGCCTTCGATGATCTCGCCGATCTGGGGGTGCATCAGCGGCTCGCCGCCGGGGATGGAAACCATGGGTGCGCCGCATTCATCGACGGCGCGGAAGCATTCTTCCGGCGAGAGATCCTTTTTCAGAATATGGGCCGGGTACTGAATCTTGCCGCATCCCGCACACGCCAGATTGCAGCGGAACAGCGGCTCGAGCATCAGCACGAGCGGATACTGCTTGCGCCCGGCGAGCTTCTGGCCAAGCACGTAGGACGAAACGGTCCACATTTGTGAAACGGGAACAGCCATTATTGGTTGGAAAACTCCTGCATTTAGTTTATCAGGATCGTGTTGTTAGATGGTTGCATACGGCGTAGAGGTGCCGAAGATGGAATCAATTTTGTAGATGAATTTTAGCTGGAAAATCGTATGAAAAGTAGCCATTGACCGGGACGATTCGGGGCGGATGAGGGGTCGAATTTCCTGCCTTCTTCGTGCTATAATTCATTAGTCACCGAACGAACCTAAGTATAAGAAATTTCAAGCACTTGAAGTGATTTTGCGGCTCGGAAGTCTCACCTCTGAAAAGTGGATTTACGAGCCCGATTTACGCTTGGCTTGACTTAGTCGCACGGTGAAAAATCGGGACATTCTCCACGGAGATGAATGGCCACTAAAGAGATCAATACCCCCATCGCGGAAACCAAAACAAAAAACGGAAGCGTGACCCCGATTACCGGAAGCACGACTACGGGAAATAATGGCGGCGGCAATAATGACTACACCGCCGATTCCATTAAAGTGCTGGGCGGCATGGAAGCTGTGCGCAAACGTCCGGCCATGTATATCGGCTCGACTGGCGAACTGGGCCTGCACCACCTGGTGTATGAAGTGGTGGATAACTCCGTCGATGAAGCGCTGGCTGGTTTCGCGACCAGGATTGAAGTCGCCATACACCTGGACAACAGCATCACGGTTATTGACGATGGGCGCGGCATTCCCGTGGACGACATGGTGATCGACGGAGAAAAAGTTTCCGCCGCACAAGTTGTAATGACCACGCTGCACGCGGGCGGAAAATTCGATTCCTCCACCTATAAAGTTTCCGGCGGATTGCACGGCGTCGGCGTTTCGTGCGTGAACGCGCTGAGTGAAGAGTTGGATCTGGAAATCTGGCGTGACGGCGCTACCTGGGAGCAGACCTACTCCAAGGGCGAGCCCACCAGCAAGATGAAGAAGGCTGGCGCGGCCAAGAAGCGCGGCACAAAAGTTCACTTTCTGCCTGACAAGAGTATTTTCACCGCGACCGAATACAACTACGACACGCTGGCCCAGCGCCTGCGCGAACTAGCATTTTTGAACAAGGGCCTGGTCATCACGCTCACCGATGAGCGCTCCACCGACCCGAAGTCGGGCGAGGCCAAGCACGCCGAGTTTAAATACAACGGCGGTATCGCCGAGTTCATTAAGCATCTGAATCGCGGCAAGCAGGTGCTGCATGAAAAGCCGATCTACATGGAAGCCGAGCGCAGCGGCGTAGTCATGGAAATCGGTATGCAATATAACGACGCCTATTCCGAAACCGTTTTCAGCTTTGCCAACAACATCAACACGGTCGACGGCGGCTCGCATCTTTCCGGTTTCCGCATGGCGTTGACGCGCACCATCAACTACGCGGGACAGCAGATGGGATTGTTCAAAGATGTGAAAGAAAATCTCACCGGCGATGACGTGCGCGAAGGCCTGGTTGCCGTGATCAGCGTGAAGCTGTCGCAGCCGCAATTTGAAGGTCAGACCAAGGGCAAGCTGAATTCCGATATCGCTGGTGTTGTGCAGGCTTTCGTCAACGAGCGCCTGGGCGCGTTCTTCGAACAGAATTCGACAGTTGCGCGGAAGATTATCAACAAAGCTATCGACGCGGCCCGTGCACGTGAAGCGGCCCGCAAAGCTCGCGATCTCACGCGCCGCAAGGGTGCGCTAGATTCCGGCGGTCTGCCGGGCAAGCTCGCCGACTGCTCCGAGCGCGACCCGAACCGTTGCGAATTGTATTTGGTCGAGGGCGAGTCCGCAGGCGGCACCGCCAAACAGGGCCGTGACCGCCGCTTTCAAGCGATCCTGCCGCTTAAGGGAAAAATTCTTAACGTAGAAAAAGCGCGCTACGACAAGATGCTGGCCCACGAAGAAATTCGCGCCATGATTACCGCGCTCGGCACCGGCATCGCCAAAGATGACTTCGATCCTACGAAAGTCCGCTACGGCAAAATTATTCTGATGACCGACGCCGACGTGGACGGCTCGCACATCCGCACCCTGCTGCTGACGTTCTTCTTTCGACACATGCAAGAGCTGATCAAGCGCGGCAACGTTTTCATCGCGCAGCCGCCGCTGTACTCCATTAAAAAAGGCAAGTCGATGCAGTACATCAAAGACGACGACGCCTTCGACAAAGTCATGCTGAAGCGCGCGGCCGACGGGCTGATTGTGCGCTACGGCGAAGGCGCGGCCAAGCTGGAGGGCGCGAACCTGACGCGCTTTATGGGTGTGCTGAAGGAGTATCTCAACTTCTTCGATAAAGTGAACAAGCGCCTGCGCGACGAGAGCGTCACCGAATTGCTGCCCAAGCTCGATCTCTCGAAGCACGCGGATTTTGAGGGCGACAAGAAAGCTCCGCCGAAGAAAATCGAGAAGCTGGAAAAAGAATTAAAACGCCTGCAGAAAGATCGCAAGTTTAAGAGTGTCGAAGCCGGCTTCGACGAAGAGCACAACCTGTGGGAAGTGAAATTTGTAAGCTCACAGGGCTCGGAGCACGTCATTAACTGGGAACTAGCTTCCAGCGCGGAGTTCCGTCAATTGCTTGCGAAGTTCAAGCAGATCGAACCATATCTGGAACCGCCATTCATTGTAGAAGCCGTGACGAAAGCTGGCGCGGCCAGCAGCAATGGTGATGAGGCCGCGGACGACGAAGGCGCTGACGATGGCGAAAAATCAGATAAGAAAATTGTGAAGGCCGCACCCAAGGCTCGCGCCGCAATCGAGCCGGTGGAGAAGGCGACCGCGCGCGAGTTGTTCGACTACGTGAAAAAAGAAGGCAGCCGCGGCTACGACGTGCAGCGCTACAAAGGCCTGGGCGAAATGACGGCTCCGCAGTTGTGGGAGACGACCATGGACCCTGAGCGGCGCACTCTGCTCTCGGTAAAGCTGGAAGACATTGCCGAGTGCGAGACCATCTTCACCACGCTGATGGGCGAAGACGTGGAAGCGCGGCGGAAGTTTATTGAAGAGAATGCGCTGGATGTAAAGAATCTGGATATCTAGAACTTCTTCGCTGCGGATTTACACGGAGCTTTTGGCGGCGGCTTGTTCCTCACCGGGGTGCGCCCGGTTCGGAATGACAACGGGTGAGTGGTTCCCGTAAGACAAGCAGTCATCCCACGGTTCGTTGAGTGGGGTAGGGATGCTTCGACTGCGGTTTCGCTGTCGCTCAATCCTCGCTCTGCATGACAGGCTTGTCTGGCGACAAACGTTCTTACCTCAGCCCCTCCACCAAATACAAATCCGCCAGCATCCGGTGATAGCCAAAGACGCAGGTTTTGGCGTCTGGTGTCATGTAGATGGGGCCGATGTTTTCCACTCCGGCGGGGTCGGAGGGCATGAGTTCCTTCCAGAGCGTGCGCTGGCCGGTTTTCAGGTCGAGGCGATAAACGCGGGCGGGCAATTCGCCCGGCTGATAGATGTAGAGGGAGTGGCCGTCTTCGGCCCAGGTGATGGGCTGTTCGCCGGGGTTGAGACCGCCGATAGGCTCGGGATTGCCGCCGGCGATGGGGTAGAGATATCCCTTCTGATCGGGGCCGATGCCGGCGATCTGCTGCGCGTCGGGAGAAAGCGAAAAGGCAGTGCCGTTCACGCCTTCGTCGGAAATCGCCTGACTCTTGCCCGAAGCCAGATCATAGACGTAGAAGCGCACGCCTTTGTTGGGTTCATCGGCAGTGAACAGAATCCGTTTCCCGTCGGGAAACCAGTGCGCCCAACTGTGATTGACGTTGTCTTTTGTGATATCCCTCGGTTCGCCGGCGCCGGTCGGGAGCAATTTGAATTGCGAGGGCGACTCCTGGGTCTGCGCGATCGCCCACTTGCCGTCGGGTGATAACGATACTGCGCCGCCTTCGCCGAGCAGAACGGCAGGTGAGCCGTCGGTTTTGCGAATGTATACCGCGTAGGTCAGGCCGCTGGACTTGGAATAGTCCAAAGCACCGCCGCCGCCCTCTTCATCGAAAAGCAGCGTCTTTCCGTCGGAGGAAAGATCTGCGGGATAGGTGTAATCGAGCCAGGAAAGCTCGTGCTGTTTGGGATCGTTAGCGAAGACGCCGAGCAGTTCGCGACGCCAATCGGCGCGAACCAGCAGCACACGGCCATCTTTCGCGATATCGAGCAGGATCAGAGCGCCGGGCAGGCGGGCCACGATGCGCTGCTTGCCGTCGAGCGTTGTGGCATAGAGGGTACGGTCGGTACCATAGCGGCCAGCAGTGAACCAGATTTCCTTGCCGTTTGGCGCCCAGGATACACCTTGAATTGTGAACCACTGGGAAGACAGCATTTTTTTGTGGCCGGCCGTGTCCACTACGGCCAGGGAGCCGCTATCGTCGCCCTGAAGGGGATGATCGGCGAATGCGATGAGATCGCCTTTGGGCGAAAGGCGCGGATGACCGATCCAGCCGCCGGTTTGATAGAGGGGTTTGCCTACGGGATATTCGAGGCGATTCATTCCTCCGTAGTCGCGGACAACGGCAAAGCTGGTTCCATCCGGCGACCAGTCGGCCCACTGCACATGTTCAAGAACTTCACGCGGAGCGCCACCGGCTAGCGGTGCGCGTGCCAGAGTGCCCATGCTCACCCAGGCTCCGATAGCCTTGCTGTGCAGCAGCACCGCCATCTCCGAAGTGGAAGAGATCGACATGAGCTGGGTATGGCTGAGGCCCATGGACCGCGACTCGGGAGCTTCCGGGCGGGCGGTGAAAACGTCGGTGGGATTGCCCTGCCATGCGGAACTATAGAGGATGGTTTGACCGTCAGGGGCGAAGCGGGCAGCGCGGATGCTGCCGCGGCGGAAAGTGAGCTGACGATAAAGTGGAGGCTCGGCGGGAGCAGTGGTGAAGTATAACTTTCCTGCGAATAGCCCGGCTCCGGCGGCGATTAAAAGTCCGAGAGCAAAAATTGGGGCGAGCAGAGATTTTTTGCGCTGGATTGGACGCGGCGCGACCGCGGCCACATTGATAGAAGCCGAAACTCTGGCTTCTTCGGCCACCACCGCTGTGCGCGAGGAATCGATCGAACGCTTTAGCCGTTTAAGATCGGCGCGCAGTTCCGCCGCCGTTTGGCACCGCATGTCACGGTCTTTTTCGAGGGCCTTGTTGATGATTTCTTCCAGCTTGGGCGGAAGTTCGGGATTTATCCGCAGCGCGGCGGTTGGCTGGCGGTTGAGAATTGCATCGGTAATTACCGCGGAAGTTTCTCCGCGAAATGGGACGGTGCCGGTTGCCATCTCATAGAGCACCACGCCGAACGAGAAAAGGTCGGTGCGGCCATCGAGTTCCTTGCCGCGCAACTGTTCGGGTGACATGTAGGCCACCGTGCCGACTGCGGAGCCGGGGCTGGTGAGGTCGAGATTGGAGGCGTCCGCCATGGTCTGCGAGTCGCCGCTGGTGGGCCGGGCGGCGCGCGAAATTTTCGCCAGCCCGAAATCGAGAATCTTGGCAGTGCCGCGATCGGTGACGAAAATGTTGGCGGGCTTGATGTCGCGATGAACGATTCCCTTGCTGTGCGCTGCGTCGAGAGCGTCGGCAACTTCAATGGCGATGGCAAGCAGCCGGTCGAACTCCATCGGCTTGCCTTCGATCAGGTGCTTCAGCGTCTGGCCGCCGAGACACTCCATCACGATGAATAATTGTCCATCGTGCTGGTCGATTTCATGGATGGTGCAAATGTTGGGATGGTTTAGCGATGACGCCGCGCGTGCTTCGCGGCGAAAACGTTCCAACGCCTGGGGATCGTGCGAAGAATCAGCGGGCAAAAATTTAAGCGCGACGAAGCGGCCGAGAACCGTGTCTTCGGCTTTATAGACCACACCCATCCCGCCGCCGCCAAGCAGTTCGAGGATGCGGTAATGCGAAACGGTTTGTCCGATCATGAACGAAGGGCCCTAGATAAGCGAGCAATGGAAAGCCACAGCGCAGTAATCTTAGGGACAATAAGCGGATTCGTCAATTAGCCTTATGCAGCGGTAGGAGCTTAAATACTGCATTTTAAGACACCGCAAAAAGGCGGAACGCGTGGCGCCTGTGTTCTTTACTTCGGATACCACTCCAGCAGACGCACCTCAATCCCTGTTCCTTCCAGCGCTTTTTGAAACACGGTGAGATCCGATCCGCGATAGTGATAGGGAATGACGATCTTGGGATGAAATGCTTTGACTGCGTCGGCAGCCTCTTCCGGCGGCATGGTGTAGGGCAGGTTCATACAGACGAAGGCTACGTCAATATTTTTGAGCGCGCGCATCTCGGGAATGCCTTCGGTGTCGCCGGAGAAATAAAATCGCTTGCCGCCGTAGGTGATGACGTAACCGTTGCCGCGTCCCTTGTCGTGAAAAAACTTGCCGGGAGCGGGGCCGCGCTTCAGGTTGTAGGCCGGTATCGCCTCGATCGTCCATCCCTGCCAGGTTTTCGTTTCTCCATTGGCGAGCGGCTTGGCGGTCGTAACGGTTGCGACCACGGCTGGCGGCGCCAGAATTTCCGTTTCCGGCTGGCTAATTGCCTTGATCGAATCGGGATCCATGTGATCGCCGTGAATGTCGGTGATCAGGATTAGGTCGGCCTTGGGCAGGCCTGAAAGTTTCGCGGGCTTGGCTGGGTCGAGATAGATGGTTTTGCCGCCGGCCTCAATCAGCGTGCTGGCGTGGTAAAGCGGGGTGATTTTAACCGGGCCCGCCGAGGTAGGGAAGGTTTGAGTTTGCGCGGCGGCAAAGGCCGTGGGCAGTATCGCAATCAGAAGAGAAAAAAGAACCGCTTTTAGCTTCATTCGTGACCTCGGGGTCGTTCGTGTATTGGCAAGGATAAACTATGCGGCTTACTTTGGCTGTCATTGCCGCGTTGCTGTTCTTCGACCTGCTATTGATCTTCATCGGCCTGCGCAGATTCGAAAGCAAGTCCGTAAGCTAAAAAGAAGAATGAGAGGTATGCGTAGCAAAAATGCAGGGACAGCCGCCCCCGGCTGTCCGCCGCGCACCGGGTGGCTGGCTTACGCCTATAGAACCGCTCACTCTGACTTCTCTTCCATCAGCTTTCCCTCGCGGAACGAAAAACGCTCTCGCTTACCTGTGGGCAGCGTGACAAGACACTGCATTACATCGCGTCCTGCCAGTTTGTATTCGTAACGGAGCGCCGTGCCGTCTCCGAGGCGTTGCTCAGAAACTCTTCCCCACAGATATTTATTTCGTACAATCACATTTCCCTTACCGTCGAGCACTGCGGTAAGAAGCCACGGATCAAAACCGGCATCGCTCATTAGCCGTTCATATTCGAAGCGGTAGAGAATGCCATTGGCATCCGCGACGGCTTCAAGGTGTCCGCTGGAGTCATAAGAATATTTCCGGATGTTTCCGGCATCATCCTGCGCCTGCGTAATCCGATTCAGGCCGTCGTAGGAAAATGCGATTTTCCGCCCGGAGGGAGAAATCAATTCCTCGAGATTGCGCACCTTGCTTCGCTTAAGCTGAATGCGGTTGCCCTGCGCGTCCACCATTGCAGTTGCGGCCCCCTGAGCGTAGCTGCGCGCGTTGTAGGCTTCTGGAAAATAGAACTTGCGACCGTCAAGAAAACTAAGCGTCCACCCGTCTCCGTTCCACGCAACCTGGGCGCCGTAAAATTCGGATGACGTTTCGCTGTGACGGAAAGCGGCATCGGCATAGCCCGTGCCTTTTGATATGCGGGGCATATGCACTTGATAGAAATCTTCGAGGTTCAAATCCATGTAGGTGTACGGAAACCTCGTACCGGTTGGGCAGATATCGTAAGGATGATTTGTTCCGATTCCAAAAGCATGGCTGTGAGAATCCCATGCGATGTAGGTTCGCGTAAGAGACAGGGGCATGACATCGGGAGCGAACAAATCGGTCTGACGCAAGATGAATCTTCCCGTATGCAGGTCGACAGCAAATTCGTTTACAGGCGATTGGTGACGAACGGTTGGCTTAATCAGGGAGATGGCTGTCTTGAACCTGGCAGGATTTGACCCGTCGGCCTGAGAAATTACCAGATAGGGATAAGAGCCGTCCCACAGCGGAGGCGAATCGGTGAATGGCAGCAGCTCGACTTTGACGGGATGTGGCTCCGGTTTATGCCACAACAACCAGCCTGAAGCGCCAAACAATAAAAGGACTAAGCTCCACTTCCAAAGGGGAGGCTTCCAAAACTCGCTTCCGGCATTCATGCGCTTGACTCTACTAGATACTGTTATGCAGTAGTATATATATTATTAAATAATGGTATACTGAATAAATAATGCCTCTTAGTATCAAGAGTTTAGAGACAGAGCGACTAGCCAGGGAGGTTGCGGCAAGAACCGGTGAGTCGCTGACTGGCGCCATCCAGAAGGCTCTGGAAGAGCGCTTGGATCGCATAAATCGCGAACACCGCTGCCGTAACGTGGCAAGCCTGCTCGGGGAAATCCTTCGGCGAGTGGATCAATTACCCGTACTGGATACCCGCAGTGCGGACCAGATTGTCGGATACGACGAGCGCGGGCTCCCGCGCTAAACGCATTCCATGGTGATTGACACATCAGCCTTGGCCGCGATTATTTTCGGCGAGCCGGAACGCCAGAAATTTGTGGACGCCATTCTCGCCGACGTGCGCCCGCTTGTCTCTGCCGCGACGATACTTGAAGCCGGAATCGTTGTGGAAGGCCGGCAGGGAGAAGCGGCGGGCCGCGAGTTTGATCTGTTTGTAGTTCGCGCTGGTTTGCAAATTGTGCCGTTCGACGGCGAGCAGGCCGAGATCGCGCGCTCCGCCTGGCGCAAATACGGCAAGGGTCGCCATCCGGCTGGCCTTAATTACGGGGATTGTTTTTCCTACGCGTTAGCGAAGACGACTGGCGAACGGCTACTGGCCAAGGGCACGGACTTCGCCAGCACAGATGTTGTTCTTCATTCTTAGCGAAGCAGACTGAATTCGCGGCGGGTAGGTCGCCTGTGTTCTGGAACTCAAACTGGAGGAATTCCGGACGTTTAATGAGCGGCAGGCGAAGACGCGAGGGATCAAGGTCTCTTGAACCGAAGTTCCAAGATTCATGCTCAAAGCCGCCGCCCTTTTCGGCCTTCAGGTGCTGATCAAAATCAGCAATCCAATCATTGCCAATGCTGCGTCGGTCATGACGGCCAGCATCAAAGTCGTAAGAAAGCGACCGTCGCTCCGCAGCTGTTCCGGAATGATGCTGGCGCGTTTAGCCACTACTGTGCGCGCCCACTGGTCTCCATAACGCTGCTCCTGATAAGTTTTTTGCATCGCAAGATATCCGATTAGGCCAAAGAACAGCGAATCGATAAAGTAGGCAAGCTCTCGAATAATGGCTGGGCCGATCCGGCAGCGGATCCCGTTTTCCTGAACGACCACCATGGAGAACGCCCGCTTGCCCAAAGTGCTTCCGTGCAGGCTTACGCAAATCACGTTATAGACCAGAAAGCCCAGCAGGCCGGAGACGAACCCGGTAAGGCCTACATGCCTGAATCTGGCGAGCACCCACGCGGGCATACGACCACCCGAGGCGGCGAGCACGAGAATGGAAAACAAAAATCCCGCCGAGTACGTGACACAGTAATGGAGAACATAGTCGATCAAGCGCGCCCCAGCGCGGGGCCAGAAACTGACGCCCGGCAGACCAACTTCTTGGGTAGCATAGCCGCCGAAAGAAAAAGTAGTCGAGGTGGTTGGAGAGTCGGGAAATTCCGATATCGGCGTGGACATCCGAATACTCCTTCGAGGATACAATCGCCTCGAACGCTGATCGAGGCGAACCTAGGCTCAGCCCATCGCCCAAACTATACACGCTCCGCAAGCAACCGACTCGCGAGGTGTGCGTCAGAGAATTTTGCGGAGCGCTTCTAAGGGGCAACCTAACGAGCTATCGACGAGCAGGCTGACCGTCTTTACTCGTCACTCTTCCTCTTCCTTCACATCGCCGCGCGCAGCCTTGGCTTTTTCAACAATCTTTTCCAGTAGTGCGCCCGGGACGGTGTCGTAGTGATGCATTTCCATGTTGAATGATCCACGGCCCTGCGTCATTGAGGTTAAGTCCACGCCGTATGTGAGCATCTCGGCCATGGGCACTTCGGCTTTTACGACGGTATTGCCGCCTTTGTTGTCCATGCCCTGGATGCGGCCGCGGCGGCTGTTCAGGTCACCCATGATGGAGCCGGCAAAATCGTCAGGTACGGTGATCTCGACGTGCATCACCGGTTCAAGGATCGTGGGTTTGGCCTGCTCCATCGCTTTTCTGAAGGCGATGCGGCCGGCCATCTGGAATGACATGTCGTTCGAATCCACATCGTGATAGGAACCGTCGTAGAGAATCACGCGAAAGTCGACGACCGGAAATCCTGCAAGATAGCCGCGCGCCGCCGCATCTTTGATTCCTTTTTCGATGGCCGGGATATAGTTCTTGGGAATCGCGCCGCCAAAAATATCGTTGACGAATTCAAATTGGCCGCCGCGCGGCATCGGCTCCATTTTGATTTTGCAATCGCCGTACTGGCCGTGCCCGCCGGTCTGTTTCTTGTGGCGGCCCTGGACATCGGCTTTGCCGCGGATTGTTTCCCGGTAGGGAACCTTCGGCGCTTTTAGAACTACTTCCGTGTGATACCGCTTCTTCAGTTTCGCTACGGTCACTTCGATGTGCTGCTGCCCGGTTCCCGCGATTAAAAACTCCTGCGTCTGCGGATCGCGAAAGAAGCGCAACATGGCATCTTCTTCCATCAGCTTGTGGATGCCGGGACCAAGCTTGTCTTCATCGGCGCGGCTCTTGGGCTCGATGGCGAAGGTGATCGCCGGCTCCGGCAGCTTCACGCGCGGGTATTGAATTGGCGCGGATTTATCGCCGAGCGTATCGCCGGTGAGAGTGTCTTTCAATTTCGCAACCGCGCCGATGTCGCCGGCATGTAACTCCGTAACGGGGACCGCCGTCTTTCCCTGCATGATGGAAATGTGCGATAGCTTCTCGGCCGAGCTGCGCGAAAAATTCTGTATTGTCGCTTCGTTCTTCAATACGCCGGAAAAAACTTTGAAGTACGAAATACGCCCGGCAAAAGCATCGGAAACGGTTTTGAAAACATATACAGAAACCGGTTCGGTATCGGTTTCGTGCCGTTTGGGTGCGTCTCCATTGCCCGAGGCACTTGCTTCACCCTGCACCCACTCGTGCTCGGAGGGAGCGGGAGTGTAGTCGACGATGAAGTCCATGACACGGTCGGCGCCCACATTGCCCAGCCCGGAGCTGAAGATGACGGGGAAGAGTTTGTCGGCGCGAATCGCGTTGTGCAGCGCGGGAATCAGGTCTTCTTCGGGGATCGTTCCTTTCTCGAAGAACTCCTCCATCAGCTTGTCGTCACCCTCAGCCACCAACTCGACGAGTTGCTCGTGCGCTTCCTGCACCTGTGCCCGCATATTGGCGGGAATCTCGGTCTCTTTCCCCTTGCCATTGCCGCCCAGTTCGTAGGTGTAGGCCTTCATGCGAACCAGATCGACTACGCCGGATAAATTTTTCTCGCTGCCGATGGGCAGTTCGATGGGAATTACATCGCGCCCAAACGCCGTAGTGAGCGATTCCAGCACGCGCTCGGCATTGGCGCGGTCGCGGTCCATGCGGTTCACTACAATCAGCCGCGGCGTCTTATATTCTTCGCAGTCGTTCCACACGCGCTGCGTGACTACTTCCACTCCGGCCACGCCGTCCACGACTACTATGGCCGCGTCCACCACGGGCAGCACCATTTTGGCCTCGTGGATGAACATGTTGAACCCGGGCGTGTCGATAATATTGATCTTCGTCTTGCCCCACTCCACATATGCCGCCGACGCGGCAATCGACATCTTGCGCGCGATCTCTTCTTCGTCATAGTCGGTGGTCGCCGAACCGTCGTCTACGCGGCCCAGCCGGGGGGTGGCTCCCGAGGTAGAGAGCATTGCCGAGACGAGCGTGGTCTTGCCGGCATGCCCGTGCCCTACAATCGCAACATTACGAATGTTTTCTCCGGAATAAATTTTCACGAGTAGGCTCCTTCGCAGGCGTGGAAACGAGAAGGCCCGGAAGAAAATGAGTGCAGTAGACAGGCCAGCCCAACATTACCCGCCAAAACCTTAGGATGCTACCACGCGGCCAGCGGAAGCCTCAACTATGGGTTACAGGAGCGGCGGCGAAACCGTAGGAACCGTTCCACACCTCAGTTGAATAACTGCCTACAAGCTATTGCCGGTCGTGATAGTGAAGCGCTTCCCAGAAACCGATCCAGATATCGAGCAGGCCGAGGCCGCTGCAAAGTCCGCGAAAAAAGCCGCTGGACATGAGATCGCGCAGCGAGGGGAACTGGAGCAGAATGTAGTTGTCGGTCCACTCGGGCGTCCAGGGAAGGATTACGAGTAGAACTCCTGCGATCGCGCTAATTAGAACGAACAGGAAGACGGAAGTACGGTGCAGCCAGCGTTGCAGGCCTTGGGGAGGGGATTCCGGGTTGGCGGAGGGCGATTCGAGAAATGCAGCGCGGGCATCCGCCGGCGCGGGTTGAGCGGAGAGAGAGGGCGCTTTGGTTGCGAGCGGCAATTTAGGATCGGTGGTCAACGGACGCTCCGTCGGCCTAACTGCGATTTTGCGCAGAGGAATTTGTCCTTTGCCGCACAGAAGGAATAAGGCACAAAACCCATCGGGTTATTTTACGACTTTTTTAGGGCTTTGATGCGCTCGGCGACGTCGCGGTAGTCGATATTGCGCCCGTAAACTTCCATGAAGTGCTTCGTAGCGGAGGGCTTGTCGCCGGCCATTTCGTAGGCCGAGGCGAGTTCGTAATGGAGCGCAGTGCGGGTTTCCTCGTCGACACCGGGAGCTTCCAGAGCCTTGTGGTACCAGCGCATGGCGGCCTCGGGAACGCCCTTGTCGAGGAAGCATTGCGCAAGCCAGGTATAGGTTTGAATAACCTGCGGAAATGGATGTCCGCGATCGATGGCCTGGCAGGTTTTTTGCAACTCGCCGATAGCTTCATCGAGCAAGCCCATTTCGCGGAAGGCGATGCCGAGGTTGTAATGCGTCTCGGGATCTTCATCTGTAGTGGCCGTACCGGATTCGAGATCTTGTTTTAGCTCGCCAAACATTTCGGCCAGATCGATGCCGGCTTCCTGCGTGAATGGAGATGACTTGGCTGCGGCTGGCGCGCTAGGAATGATCGGGCTTGGAGCAATCGGCGGTGCTGGCGGCTGGGGCGTAACCGGCGCGGCCGATTGTTGTGGCGCTGGTGCAGAGATCTGAGATGAAACTGTGGAAGCGCCCGCGGATGCTGCGGCTGCGCTGGCTGCGGCTGGTGCGGCTTTCGACTGAACCGGCACAGGCGCAGGCTTGGAGACTGCCGGCGGTTGAACTTGCGCAACGGGCTGTGGCGCAGGCTCGGGCTCGGCAACGGGAGCGCCTTTGAGGAAGTCGGGGCCGAGGGATGCTTCGAGATCGGCCACGAATTCACCCATGACTTCGGGCTGTTTTACGCCAAAACTTGTAGGAGCGGATTCGCCGATTGGCTCGAGTTCAGGTTGAGCGCCGGAGTCAGGTGCGTGCGCTTGTGGGGAAGCGTGTGGGAGCGCGGGTTCGACTTCGCGCGAAACGGTTCCGGGCAGGAAGTCCGTGCCAAGTGAGGATTCGAGGTCGGTGACGAATTCTTGCAGTGCGCCGGCTGCTGGAGCCGGCTCTGGCTCGGCCACCGGTTCAATGGTCGCCGTAATCTCTGGTTCAGGTGTTAACTCAATCGCCGGCTCGATCACCGGGACTTCGGCGGTTGGAGCTTCGGCGTTAATTTCGGGAGCAGCTTCGACTTCCGTTGCGGCGATCTCGGGCTCAGCAACCGCTTCTTCGACAGCGGCAGGAACTTCGACGTGCGCCGCGGGAGCTTCCTCGATCGTTAATTCAGCAGCGGGTTCCTCGATGGCGAACGCAGTGATGTCCTCGACCGGAGTAATTTCTTCTACCGCAGGTGCAGGCTGCGATCCCGCCTCGATTTCGGCGCGTAGCGTATTCAAGGTGGCTTCATCGCTGGTCAGAGACTGAAGCTTCTCGAATGCGGCGGAGGCCTGCTCGGGCATGCCGTGCTCGAGATAAAAGCGTATCTCTTCGATGGTTTCAGCGGTTTTTTCCGGATCGGCTGCTTGCGACTGGCTGGGTGCGGCATGCTGGGCGCTGGGAAGTTCATGCGCACCAACCGGAATTTCTTCGGCTTCCGCGGCCGGAGCCTCGATGGTGATGGCGTCATCCCACTCGGAAGAAAGATCGATCTCTGCTGGAGACGCTTCGGGCTCTGGTGCGGCTGCGTCGGCTGGCTGGTCAGTCTGAACGCTGAATTCCTGATCTGCGCTTTGCGTCTCCGCTGCTACCGAGAATTCAGGTTCGTCTTGTACGGTCGCGCTCGGCGCGGCGGGCCATGGGGCTGCCACCGCGACCGATGTTTCTTTCGCGGCCGCTTCGACTGCGGCAGCGTGATCAACGGTTTCTGCCGCCGGAACGGATGCGCGTTGTTCATAGCGATCGGCGAGTTCGCCGTAGCGCGTAGCTTCTTCGGGATATCCGGCTTCCGAGTAAACACTCTGTAAGGTGCGGCAGCAAACGCCGGCTTCGGCGAAGCGCGCGGCGCGCGTGTGCAGCGCGGCCAGCCGCTGGTTCAGGCGAAGATCGTTCGGAGCCTGCGGCAGGGCAGCCATGAGCGGCCCCAGCGCTTTGGCGGGCATGTTGTAGGAGATGAAAAGTTCGGCGTCGGTAAGCGCGCTGCGAACGGAGAGCGCGATTGCGTCGGAATAATGTTGATGAATCGAAGGAGCCGTCGCTTCCAGTTCGTCGACGATGACGGCAGCTTCTTCCGCGGAAATCAACCGTTCCGCGGAGGGTCCTCCGAGCTGGCTAACCACCTGCTGATAATTGTTCATGTGCAGGGCGTTGCCAGGCTCCATGGAGGCGAGCTTCTGATAGAGGTCGCGGGCGCGAGGTAAATCGCCCGTTTGCACCGACGCATGAGCCAATAGCTCGATGACTTCGGTGAGGTGCGTGGATTCCCCAGCTTTCTGAAAAAGATCGAGAAGCTTTTGCAGAGAAGCGGGGTTGTCGCGAACGTGGCCGATGACGGTATGAAGATTCTTTAAGACCTTATCGGAGTCTTCGGCAAGCAGGCGGTCGGCGTGCTGATCGTAGACCTGTAGCGCGTTCTCGTACTGGCCGGCTTGCATGAGGGCGTCGGCAAAAGTAGAGATGGAAGCCAGGTCGTTGTGAACTGTGAGCAACTTGCTCGCTAGCGTTCCGGCATCGGAGAGGCGGCCGCTCTTTAAATAAGCTTTAAGAAGATCGCGCAGGCCGTCGGGGTTCGAATCGAGATCGTGAACTTTTTGCAGGCATTCGATGGCCGCGTCGGCGTCGCCGGCTTCGAGCAGATTGCGGCCCTGCATGAGCAGAGCGTAGCTGCTGCCGGGATCGAGCGTAAGCATGCGCTGCAATACTTCTTCCGCGCCGCTGAGCGATCCCTTCGAACGTAAAGTTTCGGCAACCGCCGAAAAAATTTGCCATGCCTCAGTCTTTTTGCCAAGGCGGACGTAAACTTCCGCCAGCCGCACCCGCATGTTTGTGTTTTCCGGATCCATTTCCAGAATCTTCTGGAAGATGCGGACGGCGTTATCGAGTTCATTGGCCTTCAGGAATTCTTCGGCGACCTGCAGATATTGCGCGCGGGCGTCATTGAAGAGTCCCTGCTGGGTGTAGAGTTCGGCCAGCTTCAGCACACACTCGAGCGAAGGCTTGAGCTTGCTGATTTTTTTGTACATGGCAATTGCCTTGACCGTGAAACCTTGCGTGGCATAGGCATCGCCTACAGTCTTAAAACATTCGGTGGCTTTGTCGGCTTCGCCGAGGCGGGAGTAAAGGTCGCCGATGGTATTGGTGACGGTAAGGTCTTTGGGATCGGCCTTGGTGACCTTTTCGTACTCCGAGATAGCGTTCTGTATCTTGCCCTGCTGGACATACTTCTCCGCAGAGCTGAGAGTCTTCTGTTTGTTGAATCCGAAACCGAACGCCATATGAGTACCAAACTCCAGAGCCTGTTATGACGAAACGTGCGACTAAAAACTTGTACCCGGAAACTTCTTGTCTTAAAAATTTATGACACCTGAGAAACGTCGCTCCGGTGAACGTCGCATTGGCCAATTTCCTTTTTGGAGAATGGCCGATTGGACAAGGGCAATTGTACGGCTGGACGAGAGGAATCGCATGGTTACCAAGGGTTACCAAAAGGGAGTGTACGACTGTGTTACCAAGGGAATCAGAGGAGATAGCGGCGGGTATGATTGAACTGGAATGAAAGCATTTGGGCAGGGCACGGACCGTTAGAGTGCCGTAAAGAGGCCCTAAAACAAAGGCGTCGCTGCATTACAATCGCTCCAACCGAGCTAATAATTTGCGGCTTCGGGCTTTCATGGCTGGCGTTCCGTTCCGTGATGTTGTCTGGAGAATATCTACTACCTTGGGAACCATGTCTGGTTCATTCTGCGACAGGTCCGCCAACCCTTGAAGGGCGAAGGTCTTGACGATCGAACTGCGGTCATCCAGATAACGAATCAACAAAGAAATTGCGGCTTGCCGCTCCTTGGCGGTTAGCAGGAGACGTGGAACTATAGCCGCCAGATGCCAGCACAGTTCCGGTTGCGTAGCCTCATTCATCAAGTCCAAAAGCTCCTTCTTGTAAGGCGCGAGTAGATCGGGCCACTCTCGCGTAACTTTTTCGGTTGCGTCCGCGGCACGCATGCGCACAAGCGGATCTTCGTCCCACAGACCCTTGATGAGTGCGGGAAACAAATCTGGATTAGCGGAAACGGTTGCAGCCATTTCGTCGGAGCGTCCAATCGAGCGTCGATTTCCGCCCTTAAGCGCAGCAAGAATGCCCGTTGGCGGTTTCGTTAGCGACATAGGGGCGATACAAGAGCACTATGATATCGGGCTCGACAAAGAAATATGACCGAATCGCTAGCAAAATTCTTCCAGGCCAACTTCCAGGCCCACGGCGACGAGCGCGCCTACGGGCAGCGGCGCGGATATCGCATGGAGTGGTTTACTTACGGCCAAGTGTTGAGGATGGCATCTCGCTTTGCGGAAGAATTAGAGCTGCGCGGAATCGGCAAGGGCGATCGGGTGATGCTATGGGGCGAGAACTGCGCGGAGTGGGTTGCGGCGTTTTTTGGTTGCGCGTTGCGCGGCGTGGTTGTCGTGCCCATGGATGATGGGGCGTCCGAGGGTTTTGCGGAGCGGGTTGCGGCGCAGGTCGATGCGCGGCTTTGGGTTTGCACGCAGCGGCACGCGGAGGAGAGTATTGCCGGAGCAGTTCCTGTGATAACTCTTGAGGAAGTCAAAAGCCTCACCCCTTCGACAAGCTCAGAGCAGGCTCCGTCGCAAAGAACGCGACAAGGGCGGCACACCCAAGGCGCTTTTTCGGACGTCGTCATCCGTGGGGACGACATTCTGCAAATTGTGTTTACTTCCGGGACGACTGCGGAACCCAAAGGCGTCGTCATTACCCACGGTAATGTGCTGGCTAATATCGCTCCACTGGAGCAGGAGATGCAGCGGTATTTGAAATATGAGCGCTGGGTACATCCGGTGCGGTTTTTGAATTTGCTGCCGTTGAGCCATGTGTTCGGGCAGTTTTTAGGAATGTTCCTGCCTCCGTTGTTGGGCGGGACGGTGATTTTTCAGGAGGAGTTAAAGCCGTCGGAAATTGCGAGCACGATTCGCCGGGAGCGCGTGTCAGTGTTGGTGACTGTGCCGCGCGTTTTGCAGTCGTTAAAACAAAAGGTGGAACGCGATTTGGAGGATGCTGGGAAACTCGGGGATTTCCGGGGGCGGATGCACAGTTCGGAAGGGAAACACTTTCTGCATCGCTGGTGGATCTTCCGCGACGTGCACCGCATGTTCGGCTGGAAATTCTGGGCGTTTATTTCAGGAGGCGCGGCGCTGGATGCAGAGACGGAAGAATTCTGGGGACGGCTGGGATATGCGGCGATTCAGGGATACGGACTCACGGAGACTACTTCGCTGATCAGCGTGAACCATCCGTTCAAGTTGGGCAAGAAGTCGATTGGAAAAGTGCTGCCGGGGCGTGAGGTAAAGCTGGCGGAAGATGGCGAGATTTTGATTCGCGGCGGCGGGGTCGCCGCTGGCTATTGGGGAGGATCGCAGAAAGTGGTCGACGAACAAGGGTGGTACCGCACGGGAGATGTGGGCGCTCTCGATGATGCGGGCAATCTTTATTTTAAGGGGCGCAAAAAAGAGGTGATTGTGACGCCGGCGGGATTGAATATTTATCCCGAAGATTTGGAGGAGGCGTTGCGCCGCCAGCCGGAGGTGAAAGATTGCGTGGTGGTGGGCATTGAGCGCGGAGGAAACGCGGAGCCGTGCGCCGTGCTGATTTTGCGCGGAGTGGCGAGCGCGCGGGAAGTGGTAGAACGCGCGAACAGTTCGCTGGCAGAATTTCAGTACATGCGGATGTGGGTAACGTGGCCCGATGAAGATTTTCCGCGCACCAGCACGCAGAAGCCGCGGCGAAATGTGATCGCGCAGTTTGCCGCACGGGAGATCCTGCCCACGGGCGATAAGCGGGCCGTGAATGAGAGTCCGGTTGCGGAGTTAATAAGCCGCATTACCGGCAGGAGTGGGGCAGGGGTAAATGCTGGCGCGAAGCTGGATTCCGATCTGGGGCTGAGTTCGCTGGATCGGGTGGAGTTGATCAGCGCGCTGGAAGATCGTTATCAGGTGGATCTGAGCGAAACCCGCTTTAGCGCGGCGCGGACGGTGGGAGATGTGGAAAGGATGCTGCGCGGCCAGGCGCGGGAGCGGGCGCAGTATCACTATCCGGGGTGGGTTTTGCGATGGCCGGTAACGGGGCTGCGCTGGCTGGCGCATTACCTGCTGATACGGCCGGCCATGTTGCTGTTGGGCTGGCCGCGAATCGAAGGGCGCGAGAATCTGCGAGCGGTGGCCGGGCCGCTGCTGGTAGTTTGCAATCACATCGGCGATGTGGATGTTGGATTTGTGCAGACGGCGCTGCCCGCGAGATTTCGCTTTCGGCTTGCAACTGCGACTGGCGGAGAAGCGTTGGAAAAACTGCGCACGCCGGATGCGGGCAGAAATTTCATCGGCGAAATTTTCGATCGCGTGCAGTGGGCGCTCGGAGTGTCGCTACTGAATCTGTTCCCGCTGCCACGTGAAGCGGGCTTCCGGCAGAGTTTTGCCTACGCGGGCCGCGCGGTTGATCGCGGATATAGCGTCCTGGTGTTTCCCGAAGGCCGGCATACTACGGATGGCAAGATGAATCCGTTTCGTGCAGGGATTGGACTGCTGGCCAACAATCTAAGCATTCCAGTTTTGCCGATGAAGATTGTGGGATTGTTTGAAGTCAAGAAGGCGAGAAAGAAGTTCGCCCCGCCGGGAAAAATCGGCGTGCGAATTGGCCGGCCAGTGCGCTTTGCGAAAGGCAGCGATCCCGAGCAGATTGCGCGCGAGTTGCAGAGCGCTGTAGAAGCGCTGTAAACCCCCGAAAAATCTCAATCTTCATCTATATTGATGCCCGATTCGTCCGCGTGCGGATTGGCTTCGATTTTGAGGTCCGGCAGGTTCACTCCGGCGAGGGCTCGATTCAGTACGGGGAGATCTGTCATTTCTAGCGACTGCCAGCGTTTCATTACATCCGTCGCATCTCGTTCGGCGACGGCGATCGCTTCCAATTGCGCGGCCGTTGGTTCGGCATCCACCTGCCACACCTGGCCGTAGAGAGTTTCTACCTGGCTGTTTGCGCTGGTCAGTGTAATTTCATTGGCCGCGTCGCCGGGCTTCGACTCCAAGAGTTCATCAAGTTTATTTTGGAAGGCCTGAACGGCATCGTGAACCGCGCCGCTGGTTTGCGGGCTAAGTTTTTTAAGCGAATCGTTCAGAGCCTCCGCTTGCAGCACGGCTTTTGAGGTTTGATCCAACTGCATCGCCAACTTCATTTCCGGCTGGAATTTTTTCTCCAGCCCGGCCATGGAGGTTTTCACGCGCGGATCCATTTTTACGTTGAATGCAGCCTTATAACTCTTGCCTTCCACGGTGAGGCGGGCAGTGTAATGTCCGGGCAATGCGGTGGGGCCGAGCGGATAGCGTGGTGTATTCCCCGCTATGGCGGCGATGGGATATTCGTGGCGCGTGGCTTCAGGGTCGGCATAGTGCAGATGCCAGATCCAGCGATGCATGCCGGCATCGGCGGGCAAGGCGCTGAACGGGCGCAACCAGTAAAGAGGAATGAGTTGCTTTTTCAACTCTTCTTCGCTGGCGCCGGGTTTGTCAGCGCTGGAAAATTTGCGAACCAGCTGGCCATGAGAGTCTTGAATTTCAAGGGTGACAGGCGTGGAAGCGGCGCGC
>Ga0224568_1000048_pt1 | contig 34283 bp, 34 predicted proteins | sample CLU5metagenome_FD_182727 | JGI IMG/M metagenome (GOLD analysis project Ga0224568, IMG submission 182727) | Spruce litter microbial communities from Bohemian Forest, Czech Republic - CLU5 | ecosystem: Environmental > Terrestrial > Plant litter > Unclassified | place: Czech Republic: South... | reverse complement strand
AAATCCCACTCGTATCAGCCCGCCGAAAAAGGCCGGAATTCAATTCAACGCGGTCAGCGCCTACCCTACCGGCGGAGCCATCTTCGTAGGTCCCAAAGGCTCTATAGCCACTATTCCCTAGTTTCTGAGCGCATTCTTTGCGCGAAAGCCCATGCCCCAAAGTTCCCCCAATCCGGCCTCACATTTCGCACGGATTTGGAGTACACTCCTAACAACGTTTTGCTCTGTATGTTCGTCTCTCACCCAAACCTGGCTAATGATGTAAATCGGGCCATCATTCAATCCGAAATCGAAGGCGGAGTTTTTCTTCACGATCTCCCGCCCTCCACTGTGCTCGAAATCGAAACGATGCACCATGTCTACACCGCTGTTCTTCTCGGCGGCAGCGACGCTCTAATCTCCGGTCACCCCGAGTTCTGCCCGCATCCGGTTCAGGTCGCCATTGCCGGTTCCACCTGGGGCGGCTCCATGCTCAAGCTGCAATATGTCGGCCGTGGCATGCACCTCGAGTTCCGCCATCCCGAATACGACACCCCCATCATCACCTCGCCCATTCAAGAAATCCGCGACCACACAACGGCATAACGGTCGGCAGAGTCCTAATTTCGATTGTGTTTTTCTTCGCGATCTCTGCATCCTTTGTGATTAAAGGTTTTGCTCCCGAAATCAGGACACTGCCCGGCTCATTCCCATTGACTTAACAACTGCACCCTTCTACCATTCGCCAAGCCGGAAAGCCATCTCATGACAATCACCATCCGCGAAGTGAATCACGTCACCATCGTCGATATTCATGGCCGGATCACTCTGGGCGAGGAGACGGGAAAACTTCGCGACACCGTGCGCCAGCTTATTTCCGAGGGCAAAAAGAAAATCGTTCTCAATCTAGGGCAGGTCGATTACATCGATTCATCCGGGGTCGGCGAACTGGTGAGTAGTTTTACCGCGGTCCGCAACGCAGAGGGCGAGCTTAAACTTTATGGCCTGACCAGAAAGGTCCAGGACATACTAAATGTGACCAAACTCTACACCGTCTTCGACATCAAAGACGACGAATTCACGGCAGTAAAATCCTTCGATTACTTCTTTGCCAAGTAAACGTTTAGGCGGGATAAACGTGAAACCCGTCCCACTTTACTGCTTGATCCAAGTTATCAATCTGCGTTCTAACAGCAGAAAATTGCGTTCTGCTCCACCAATTACTCTCTTGATTCCTGGTTATTTCTTCCCTTAAGCATTTCCACCACGCGCTCATAATCATCCACGCTGGCGTACTCAATCACAATCCGGCCTTTTCCATTTCGGTCTTTGATTCTCACCCGCATTCCCAGCGTCCGTTCCATGTCGGTCTGAGCCGCGCGCACATTTGGATCCATCCATCGCGCGCCTCGCGCCTTTTTCTCTTCGCCTCCCGGCATTCCCAGCCCGTTCAGCTCGCGCACCCGCTCTTCCACCTCGTGCCACTTCAAATGCTTTTTGACGATCTCATCCGCCACCAGCCGGATATGCTCTTCTTTCTCCAGCGACAAAAGCTCTCTCGCATCGCTGAAGCTCAGGAGGCCGTCGAGCATGTACTTCATCACATCCTGGGGCAGACGCAGCAGGCGCATGTAGTTCGCCACCGTCTCCCGCGAAACTCCAATGCGCTCGGCAATCTGCACCTGCGTCAGCTGAAATTCTTTGCTCAGGACGCGAAACGCCTCGGCCTGTTCCAGCGGATTCAAATCCTCGCGCTGCACGTTCTCGAGCACGGTCATCTCGGCCGCCTGCTGCGGCGAAAGCCGCCGCACGATCGCCGGGATCGCATCCTTCCCTGCCATCTTCGAGGCGCGCAGCCGGCGCTCGCCGAGTACCAATAAATAGCGGCCCGCCTGCTCCGCGGGACGCACCACAATCGGCTGCACCACGCCGTTTTCTCTGATTGAATCCGCCAGTTCGCGCAGCATCTCTTCGTCAAATGCAGCCCGCGTCTGGTACGGATTCTTGTCAATCGACTCGATAGAAAGATTCGTTACCACATGTTGCGCGCTGGATGTTTCATGTGGCGCGGGCGTCCCCGCCCGCGTTGCCGCCATCTCCGGTGCAACAGCAGGCACAGCCGGAACGCCGCCCGGTTCACTGCTCGGAACCACCCGCGGCCCCGGCAACAACGATGCCAGGCCACGTCCCAAGGCCTTCCGCTTCTCGTCCTTCTTCTCTACCACCACAGCTGAATTAGCCATACGCTCTTTCCTTGGTGAGCCTGCATGTTCTTAGTCCTTATAACCCGCCGTCAACATATATCGACGCACATCAATCTTATATATTGATGACTATCGATATATATTTTAAGCGCTCCTGGCCTCGGCCGGATTTGCCGCCGCCATGTGCCTTCCCAACAATTCCTTGGCCAGGCGAATATAACTCTCCGCACCCTTCGAACGCGGATCGTACATGAGCGCCGGCTTGCCATGGCTGGGAGCTTCCGCCAGCCGTATGTTCCGCGGGATGGTAGCGGCGCACACCTTGTCGCCAAAGAAAGTCCTCAGCTCAGCCATGACCTGCTGCGCCAGATTGGTGCGCTCGTCCAGCATGGTAAGCACCACGCCTTCGATCTCCAGCCCGGGATTTAACGCCGCGCGAATGCGTTCCACCGTATCCAGCAGTTCGCTGATGCCCTCCAGCGCAAAATACTCCGCCTGCATGGGAATCAGGACTGAATCAGCCGCAACCAGCGCATTCAGGGTAAGCAAATCGAGCGCCGGAGGACAATCCAGAACAATGTAGTGGAATCGGTCTCGCAAAGGCTGGATGGCATCTTTCAACCGGAACTCGCGCCGTTCCGCCTCGACCAGCTCCAGGTTCGCGCCAATAAGATTCTTGTGCGATGGAATGATCCAGAGTTGATCGAGCTGCGTGACCGCCAGCCCCTCCTCGCCCGAGGCTGCGCCCATCAGCAGATGGTAGGTCGAAATCCGTTCCGGATCTTTCACCAGTCCGAGCCCACTGGAGGAATTCGACTGAGGATCGCAGTCGATGAGTAGAGTATTCACTTCCGCAGCCGCGAAAGATGCGGCTAGGTTAATGGCAGTCGTAGTCTTACCCACGCCGCCCTTCTGATTGGCAACAGCGATTACGCGTCCCATAAATTGTCGAGGAGCCAGAACCAAAAGCAGCATAATGCGCCACCGCTTTCGAATGCAAGATTCGAATCTGTGGGTAATGCAGAATGCTTGTGCAAAACCAAGTGAATGTTCCGATAGGAACATTCGCAGAACAATTTAGTTTAGAAAATTAAGGAGTGGCGAGAGTGCGTTGCCAAATGTTCCAGCCGGAACATTTCATTTAGAGGCAGGTAAATTCCTATTGCAGGGCGACAAGGCCAATTCTCTGATTATTGTTTCGTCATCCCGAAGGTCCCGCGTTTCCATCAGCAGGAGGAGGTCTCCTCCAACACACCCCGTTTGGACAAGCTTCGGTAGCACGTTTCCCAATGTTCCGACAGGAACATCGGTAATTCTCTCATCTCTACCCATCGAAACTTGGATGATCGAGATTTACCACCGATAAACCATAATTTTACCACTTTTAAAAATAAAATGAGGCTGAACAAGATAATGCGGTGCCTAAATCGCAATCTCCTCCCACTTGTTGGTAAATCAGATGCGCCCAGCCACGAGCAGCACCCGGATTTCAGATTTCGGCACCGGGACCGGCTCCTCCCAAATAAGCTGCGGCAACGCGACCCTGGCCTGCTCGACCTGAGCGCGAGAGATCAGCACGGCCAAACGCCCTGAAGGCGCCAATAGTTTAGCCGCGACCGGCAAAGTATCCGCGAAGCGCTCGACAGCCCGGAATGTGACTACCTCAAAGGTCCGGTTAAGAGTTTCGGCGCGTACATTTTGTATATCGATATCAGTCAATGTAAGTGCGCGGCTTACCTCCCGCAAAAATGCAGCTTTCTTGTGATTGGACTCGATCAGCGTAAGCGCGATATCGGAAGCCCAGAGTTTCATAGGAATTCCAGGGAAGCCAGCGCCCGAGCCAACATCGGCTACAGAAGAATGGACATCTTTCCGGCTGGTGCCAGGAAATAACCGGCGCGCGGCAAACAAAGATTCGCCGAAATGCCGCGTCACGATTTCGTCTTCATCGCGAATCGCGGTCAGGTTGACGCGGGCATTCCATCGCAACAGTAGATCGATGTATGTCGATATACGATCCAGATCAACGGCCGCTGTGTTCGCGGCAGCCTCGGAAGCATCTTTGGCCGGCGCGAGAAACGGGGCGAGAAGTTCAGCGATGCGAGCAGGCTGCACGATAGCTTACGGAAACTCCAGCGTTACGAATTTTGCAGTTGTCGATCCCGCATTCGTCAGCGTGCGCTTGCCGGAGAACCATTTCGAATCGCCAGGTTTTAAGTGGTCGGCTTTCGCCTTAGGGCTCGTGCCGTCGCCGCGAAGATCAAAATCATTTACGGCAACCAGCAAACAGCCGCCAGCTCGCGGCTTGGGAAAAACTCCGCCCGGCTGGAGTTCGAACTCGGAGACGCGAATAGCGTCTTTCACGAAAAGAATCTGCTGTGTGCCGCCTTGCAGAATGTTGAGTCCGCGGTCCTCATTTTGTTTTGTGTCCCACGGCGATGCAGCGCCGCGAAGGGAATCATCCTCGAGAATTTCGATGGTGATGTTGCGGAAGGGTCGATTTATGGGATTGCGTACGATATGCGCAAAAGTAGCGGGAGAAAAACGAGTTTCGCCGTCCCGCAGTTTCACAGTGGCCGGAGCCTTGTCCTTCACGATGTTGACGATCTCCGTGTCGCCCAGAGTCACGTAAACATAGTCATGCCGGTGCCAGTGCATCTGCGTTTCGGCGCCAGGATCGACTTCGACATCGAACACGCGCACCGACTTATTTTCCAGTACGAGATGATGATGCGGCTCCGCAGTGATTTCAACCTCGGGAGCGCCAGCTTGCGCCGCCAGTAGCGCCGCTGCGAGCAGAAGAACGAAGCGTTTCATGCGGCGAATTGTAGCACCGGCAGGGAACTATCTACGGAAACGGTTGAGCAGATACAGCACGAGAGACAGCACGGCACTCAGAATCAGCGAAGTGGCCAGGGGAAAATATACGGTTGTATTTTTGCCGCGATAGAGAAAGTCGCCGGGCAGCCGGCCAATAGGCAGATGCGCGCGCCCCAGCAGAATCAGAATTATTCCCGCCGCGAGCAGCACAACTCCAAAAACTACCAGCAATTTTCCGAATTCGGCCATTGTTCCTTCGCGCGTTAACCTGCAGCTTTCCGCGCACATCCCATGTGCTTTTTATAAGTCGCGCGGCACGTCCTTAAGTGCCTCCCCTCATGCACTAACGATTACTCGAAAACATGACGATCTCTGCCATAATCGCGTTAATCGGTATCCAGCCATGCCTGCTTGGGAAAAATTTTACATCTTCTTACTCCGCTCGCACCCAATTTCGCAACTAACACTAGCTTCACCAGCACTCGCGCCGCTCCCGTCGCCATAAGCCCATAGCTTTTTCAAGGAGGTTCGTTGTGACATCCCCCAAAGTTTCGGTCCTTCGCCTCATCTCCGCCGCCGTTTGCCTTCTCGCTGCCGGATCGTACTGCGCTTTCGCGCAAAACGTTCTCACCTACCACAACAACAACGCCCGTACTGGGCTCAATGCGGCGGAAACCACGCTAACCCTCAGCAACGTCAACGTCAGCACGTTTGGAAAGCTGTTCACGCTAACCGTAGATGGCCTGGTCGATGCCGAGCCTCTTTATCTCTCCGCCGACCCGATTCAGGGCAGTGGCACGCACAATCTTTTAATCGTCGCCACCGAAAATGATTCGGTCTACGCCTTCGACGCCGATAACGGTTCGCCAATCTGGCAGATCACGACGCTGAAGTCCGGCGAGACGCCCTCTGACGATCGCGGTTGCAGTCAGGTCACTCCCGAGATCGGAATTACCTCCACCCCGGTAATCAATCGGCCTGCGGGTTCGAATGGAGTCATCTATGTAGTCGCCATGTCGAAGGATTCTTCCGGCAACTACCATCAGCGCCTGCACGCGCTCAGCGCAACCACCGGGGCTGAAATGTATAACGGCCCGGTCGACATCGCGGCGCAATATCCCGGCACGGGCGACAATAGCTCTGGCGGCTTCGTGGTCTTCGATCCAGCCCAGTACAAAGAGCGTTCCGGCCTGCTTTTGGTCGGCAACATGGTCTACCTCACGTGGGCTTCGCACTGCGATATACGCCCCTACACCGGATGGGTAATGGGCTACAACGCGACCACGTTGGCGCAAAAAACCGTCATCAACGTAACGCCGAACGGCAACGAAGGCGCAATTTGGGGCGCAGGCGCTGGATTGACCTCCGACAACCAAGGCAACATCCTGTTCCTCGACGCCAACGGCATCTTCGATACGACCTTAACCTCCGGAGGCTTTCCCAGCAGCGGCGACTACGGCAACGCCTTCATCCGCCTAACCGCCAAAGGCGGTCTCGCTGTCGCGGACTATTTTGAAATGGATAATGGCCCGCAGGAAAGCGACGGCGATGTCGATCTCGGCTCCGGCGGAGCCATCTTGCTGCCCGCCATGAAAGATACTCTCGGCAACGTATGGAATCTTGCCGCCGGCGCGGGGAAGGACACGAATCTCTACGTCGTAAACCGCGGCAACATGGGAAAGTTCAATCCCAACACCAATAGCGCGATTTATCAGGAGCTCTCCGGAGCGCTGCCGGGAGGAATCTGGTCAATGCCGGCCTTCTCCAATGGACGGCTTTATTTTGGGCCCGTCGGGCAGCCGATTCTGGAATTCGAATTCAAAGCTGCAAGGTTGCAAGCGAGTCCGGTTGCGAAAACCACCACCAGCTTCGGATATCCCGGCGCCACACCCAGCATTTCTTCGAACAAAGGCGGAAACGCCATCGTGTGGGCTACGGAGAATACGAACCCCGCCGTCTTGCACGCCTACAATGGCACCACGCTGGTGGAGTTGTACAACACCAGCCAAGCCCCCAACGGCCGCGATCAATTCGGAGTGGGGAATAAATTCATCATTCCCATGATCACGAACGGCAAAGTTTACGTCGGGACGACCACCGGAGTTGGTGTGTTTGGATTGCTGTCGGATAAAGAAACAAAAAAGTGAAGTCAAATAACTGAGGATGCCCCACCCGCCGCGCATTTCGGCGGGTGGGCTGCAATGCCGCCTGCGCCACGCTCGTCCACGATAATGTCACAGACGTCGCGTGGGATCTGCACGGAACAAAAGCTTCACGCGCCGTTACTCCGCAATCTGAAACGCGGTCCCGGGTTCGGGAGTGGTATCCGAACCATACTGCGGAGTAGTCCCATACACATGACCTCCCAACAGCAGCACCGGAGTATCGGGAAAACCGTCGAGAGTCATGAAGGTATACAGCACGCTCTCCGTCCACGCGCCACCAGTGGTCGACGGCGGAGCTAATTTAAAGATCGTGCCACAGCCGTAGTTGCCCGCACCATCGCCATAGCTGCACGCATCGCCGCTATCGACATCGCCTCCGTAAGCCGTGGGACCATAGAGGTTGCCCAAGCTATCCATTGCCAAACCCGTGTCAGGAGTTGCGCCATCCTTGCCGCCGGTAAACTGGTAGAGAATATTTTCAGTCCAGCCGCCGCTACCACCCGAGGGCGGTACCAATTGAAAGACATTGCCAAAACCATATTCGCCGAAGTTATTGGCTGTGCCGTAAAGTGCGCCAGCTTTATCGAGGGCGGGAGCCCCCAAAGGAAATGCGCCGTCACCCGGTTCTCCGCCAAACGAATAAAGAGTACTTTCCGTCCAGCTCCCGCTGTTACCTGACGGCGGAGTCAGCTTATAGGCAGTCCCGCCATTCTCGGGGCCGCCGCCAAAAAAAGTTACGCCGTAAAGCGCCCCGGATTTGTCGAAGACGACCCCGCCCGATGGCTGCCAACCGTCGTTGCCACCTTGAAAATTGTATAAAACCTGTTCCGCCCACGCGCCGCCGGCCTCGGAAGGCGGCGTGAGTTTGAAAACGACGCCGCAGCCGGTATTGCCTCCATTACACAGGAATGCGCCGCCCGAACTGGTCGTTCCATAGAGCGCGCCATTTACATCTGAAATTAAACCTCCATTGGGATTTTCACCGCCCGCCCCGGCGAAGCTATACACCACTGTTTCAGCCGAGGGGCTCCCCGGAGTGAGTTGGTAGACAACCCCAAACGCTGACGAGCTTCCCGCCGTCCCAAATATCTTCCCAGTCTTGCTGTCGAGAAGCACGTTCCCATATGGGTTTTCCCCACCCGCCCCGCCTCTAAAGGAATACAGCACTTCATCCTGCCATGTGCCCCCCGCCGTGGAAGGAGGCGCCAGCCGATATACGACGCCGAAATTTAGTCCCTTGATATTGCTGCCGGAACTCGTAGCGCCATAGAGATTGCCGGCCTGGTCAGCAACCAATCCGCTGGAGGGACGCAGTCCGCCCTGATACTGATTTTGAAACCGGTGGATGAATGGCCCGGTTTGTGCAGCCGCAGGTATTGCGGCACAAAACATCAGCACGGAAAATAAGACCGCAACGATAGAGAGTGCTTGCGATGCGTTGATCGAGCTGAGCAGCCTTCGTCGCTTCATTGCATTCCTCCGGAGCGAAACTTGAAATCTCACGCAGCCTTGGCCAACGGCCCAGCGTGCCCCAATGCCTGGCGGCAAAGCATAGTCCACAGCTCCTGATTCTCGCAAGATGAAGCTTTTTGCAGATGGCACAAATAGAAGCCGACCCGCATTCCTGCAAGTTGCTGAAAAGTAACTCCAGACAACTAGTTTTCATTCCAGTGCCGAGGCTGCCCCACCCGCCGCGCATTTCGGCGGGTGGGCTACGATGCTGCATGCGCGACCGCCTTTGTCCGAGATAATGTTCACCCGTCACAGACGGCCAGCCTTTCCCAAATTACAAACGACCCATGACCACCGGACTTCGTCGCAACTACGGCGCAGGCTATCTCCACTTCATCACCACCAGCTGTCATCAGCGCCTGCCGCTGCTAGCCGAGCCAGAAAATCGCGATCTATTCCTGAAAGTTCTCGAGCAAGCGCGCCGGCGCTATCGCTTCGTTGTGGTGGGATACGTAGTCATGCCAGAACATATACATCTGCTGCTAAGCGAGCCTGAGCGTGGGGATCTCTCGCTCGCAATGCAGGTGTTGAAACAAGGATTCGCGCGAAGGTTGCTGTGCCAACTGCGCCGCAGCCACGACCCGCGGCAACGCGCATTGTGGGATTTCGCGCTGGAACAACAACACATCTGGCAGCGCCGGTTTTACGACTTCGCCGTGTGGACCGCAGCCAAACGACAGGAGAAGCTGCACTATATTCATCAGAATCCAGTACGGCGAGGATTAGTTCTCGAACCGGATCAGTGGGCCTGGAGCAGCGCCCGAGACTGGTTGCAAGGAGAACCCGGACCAGTCTTGATAAATGAATCCTTGCGCGCTGAAATGAAGATACGCTCCGTAGCTTGATACAGCATCCTCAGTTAAGGTTGTGCATGCGAAACCGAGTCGTCCCAACGAGTCTGTTTTAGGCCAGCCCCTCCTCACCGAGGCTGCCCCACCCGCCGCGCATTTCGGCGGGTGGGCTACGATGCTGCATGCGTGACGTCATCTCGCCAATTGGACGCCTTGGTAGAAGGCGAGGCTACAACCCGTCGTATAAAATGCCTCGAGTCTCCGAAGCCTAATTCTGACCGCCGTTCGCCAAATTGATTCGGAGTAGCTGGTTTGCTAAGGTCGTCGTCATGTCCGAGCGTGTCATGTCCGAGCGTTCCCCCGAACAGATAAGTGATCCGATACGCAAATTGCTCGACTCCCTTTATCGCGCGGATTCGGGACGAATCTTGGCAACTCTGATTCGCTTGCTCGGTGATTTTGATCTTGCCGAAGAGGCGATGCACGAAGCTTTTGCGGCTGCGGTGAGCCTGTGGCCGAGGAGTGGAGTACCCGGCAACCCGCGCCCGTGGCTGATTTCGACCGCCCGATTCAAGGCCATTGATACTCTGCGTCGACGGGCAAGATTTGATGCGTCGCAAGACGAGCTCGTGCACCATCTCGAAGCGCAATGGAGTTCGGCGGAAAGGTCCCCAGAGCACAGCAATGCAGAGGGCAGCCTTGAGGATGATCACCTTGAAGACGACCGTCTGCGCCTGATTTTTACCTGCTGTCATCCCTCCCTGGCGCCGGAGGCGCGCGTTGCGCTCACCTTGCGCGAGGTGTGCGGGCTGACCACCGAGGAGATCGCGAAGGCCTTTCTCACCACTCCGCGTACGCTGGCCCAGCGCATTGTGCGCGCCAAGGCAAAAATTCGCGAGACCCCGATTCCGTACGAGGTGCCGACGTCGCAGGAATTGCCGGAGCGGCTGGGCGCGGTGCTTCAGGTCATCTATCTCGTCTTTAACGAGGGTTATTCGGCTGCCGCGGGTGCGGAGATTACGCGGGCCGAGCTAACCGGCGAGGCGATTCGACTGGGCCGGTTACTGGCCGAACTCCAGCCAGAGCCAGAAGTCATGGGTCCGGAAGTGATGGGGCTGCTTGCCCTGATGTTGTTACAGGAATCCCGCCGCGCCGCGCGAACCTCTCCCACCGGAGAGCTGATTTTGCTGGAGAACCAGGATCGCTCGCTCTGGAACCGGGAGCAGATCGCCGAGGGAGTGGTATTGCTGGAGAAGGCCCTGAAGTCCCGCCGCTTTGGCGCCTACACTCTACAGGCGGCGATTGCGGCCGTTCATGCCGAGGCCTCCTCCACTGCATCCACGGACTGGCGCCAGATTACGCTGCTCTACGACCAATTGCTTCGAATTCATCCATCTCCGGTTGTCGAACTGAACCGCGCCGTGGCCGTTGCCATGTACGAAGGTCCGGAGCAGGGTCTCCGTCTTATCGATGACTTGCTGATGCGCGAGCAGCTCTCTGACTATTACCTCGCGCACTCTGCCCGCGCCGATCTGTGCCGCAGACTGGGGCGGATTCCGGAGGCCCGTGCTTCCTACGAAAAGGCGCTCGCCCTGGTGCAGCAGGAACCGGAGCGCAGGTTTCTCGCGAGGCGGCTTGAGGAATTGGGCTAGTCAGAAGAAGTCGTGGGTTGACACGTGTATGGTCGATACGTTCGTCCAATAGACTCGTCGTCGCGCTTCTGGCTTAATGGAGGTGCCGCTGGTAGGAGCAATCGTGAGCACCGCGACCATCGCACCTCACATATTACATTCGGCGGACACCGTATCGAAATTTGGAGTTGCCAATGAACGCCGTACAAATTGAACAAAAAAGTTATGAGATGCCCCCGCGAGAGGGGGTCAGCATCGCGCAGTTTCTCACCGTCGCCGACATCGAGCGATCGGCACGCTACTACGAAAAGGTCTTCGGCGCGAAGATTTTGAGCCTGGGTGACGGCAACGCGCCTGGGTACCTTCAGCTGGCGAATATTTGGATGATTCTGAACGTCGGAGGCGGGCCGACTCCCGACAAGCCGACGGTAACGCTCAGCGTCCCCGACCCGAATCACCTCAACAGCTTTATGAATTTCCGCGTTGCAGATATTCAGGCGTGCTATGAACTATGGAAAAGTCGAGGAGCGGAGTTCATCACGAAACCGATCCCCAAGTACGGCGAGATCCGCTGCTACATCCGCGATCCTGACGGTTACATCATCGAAGTCGGACAGAGCACCGATCAAGTCTACGGTTAAGGCCCGGCTCGGATGGGTGGCTCACCGGAGCTACCTCAGCCGTGCTCCAACACGACATACGATGCCCCACCCGTGGCAGTTTAACGGGTGGGCTGTGGCGGCGAACTTGCCCTCGCATGTTCACCGGTCGCAGAAATCGCCGCGTTCCTGTTTGATCGTTACAATGCCGGCAAACCTGCACGCTGCTCCGGCGCAGGATACTCCCAATTTACGAGACCCGCAGCGGCGCTTCCCATCCGCAAAATCTCTTGATTCAATCGGCATCGCGGCCCATGGTGCAACCGCCACAGGTGGGGCATCCAGCCCACAGATTTCTCTGGCGGGGATTAAATAAAATAATTCTATTCTGCTGTCGATTTTCCCTACGCGCGCCGACTATAGGATGAACGGTCGATTAGGATGAACCATCCAGCGCGCAAGGCTGCGCTGCTGGTTCCCAACAAGAGAAGAACTTAAGACCGTTATAGGAGAACTCATGCCGCAATACTTGGTTGCGATTCACCACCCCGACAACTATGACCCGTCTCTCGAAGGCGAAGCGATGATCCGCGATATCCATGTGCTCAACGAAGAGATGGATGCGGCAGGCGCCAGGTTTTTTGCTGGGGGCCTGGAATCGGCACCCAAGGCGAAATCACTGCATAAGCAGGCCGGTGGCAAGGTGCTCGTCACCGACGGGCCGTACCTCGAGACCAAGGAGCACATCGGCGGTTTTTGGATACTGGAAGCCGCTGACATGGACGAAGCGCTGGCGTGGGGACGCAAAGCCGTCGTCGCTTGCCGGGCGTCGGTCGAAGTGCGCGCCTTCCTGCCGATGCGACCGGACAAATAAGCGCCCCACTCAGCAGCGGGCATTGATAGAAAAATTCCATTCTCAGAGGAAAACCATGCGGAAAAATAAAGTTGGCACAATCGCAATAAAAAGCTTCGCGCTGCTGGTCGTGCTCGGTACTGCGTATCAAGCGATGACACAAGATGCGGCGAAGCCTTACTCGAGTATGGCCCCGCTCGACCAATACCTCATGACGGATCAGGGTGCCGAAATAGCCCTGGCGCGAAGTGCAGCGCCGGAGTCCATCTCACGCGATGCGGAGGTTCTGGTTCTTGGGCGCCATGGTTTCGAAACGGCGGTCCAAGGCAAGAACGGTTTCGTGTGTATCGTGGAGCGTTCCTGGACTTCCGCAGCCGATGCTGACTTTTGGAGTCCGAAAGTGCGGACCCCGATTTGTTATAACGCGGCAGCCGCGCATTCGCTCCTTCCACGCAACGTCAAAAGGACCGACTTGATCCTGTCGGGACACACGCAAGCTCAGACCGACGAGACCATCGCGACCGCCGTCGCCAAAAAAGAACTGCCGGCGATGGAACCCGGGGCCATGTGCTACATGATGTCGAAACAAGGATACGGCGGCGATAGCGTCAAACACTGGCCTCCGCACCTTATGTTTTATTATTCGCAGACCGACCCCGCGACCTGGGGAGCGAATCTGCCGGGTTCTCCAATCCTTGCCGTGAGCGACGAGCACGAACACATGACCGAGCACCTGACTATGTTCTCGATCGGCGTAAAACGGTGGTCGGACGGAACGGAAGATCGCTAAATGTTCGAAAAATGTAGGTTCGATCGAAGTGTGAACGGAGAAGTACAAAATCGAAAAGTACGGAGGAAGCCATGAACCGAAATCAAACACACAGCATTTTCCTGGGCACATTCGCCATGCTGGCCGCCCTGATCGCGGCGGTGTCCTTGCCTGCCGCCGCGCAAGACGCCGAACCGTCGGACGCCAAATCAGCGTATCCCGCCATGGCCCCGATCGAACAATATCTTATGGATCGCGACGCGGAAATCGCCCTCGCCCGCAGCGCCGCTCCAGATGCCATCTCCCACGACGCTTCAGTTATCGTCCTGACCCGTCACGGCTACGAGACCGCGGTCCAAGGCAAAAACGGCTGGGTCTGCTGGGTGGGACGCGGATGGCTGGGCATGTTCGATCATCCCGAATTTTGGAGCCCAAAAGTTCGCGCCGCGGATTGTCTCAACCCACCCGCCGCCCGCTCCATCCTTCCGTACGCCTACAAACGCACCGAACTAATTCTGGCCGGCCATTCCAAACCCGAAGTCATCGCCGCCATCAAAGCAGCGATAGACAAAAAAGAATTACCGCCTCTCGAGCCAGGAACTGTCTCCTACATGATGTCCAAGTCCTCCTACCTAACCGACAGCGGAGGCCACAATATGCCCCACCTGATGTTCTTCCAAACCGACAAAGACGGCACAGCCTGGGGCGCCAACCTGACCAACTCTCCAATCCTCGCCGTAAATTATTGGTACTTCTCCGCCGAAGCCTACCCGCAACTCAAAACCTTCCCGCCACTGTCCGTCTTCTTAGTAGGAGTGGAAAAGTGGTCAGACGGTACGCCTGGACCGAGCATGTAGCTCAGGTAAGTAAATGGGGGAAAACCGGGGACAGACGGAACGTTCCCCCGTTTATCCGCAAAAAAACTCGTTTCTGCTGTCGATTTTTCCCCCGCGCGACGACTATAGAATGAACGATTCAGTACGCAAGGCTGTGCTGCTGGTTCGAAGACCATTTTAGGAGAAGACAATGCCGCAATATTTGGTTGCTGGTTACATCCCCGACGACTTCGACCCGTCCCAAGTAAGCGAAGCGACGGGCCGCGAGATCCACGCGCTCAACAAAGAGATGATTGCTGCCGGCGTCAGGAAATTCGCTTGCGGCCTTGGGGCCACGAAGTCGCTGCAAGCGCAACCCGACGGTAAGGTGCTCATCACCGACGGGCCGTATCTTGAGACCAAGGAACACATCGGGGGTTTTTGGATATTGGAATGCGCTGACATGAACGAGGCGTTGGCCTGGGCGCGCAAAGGCGTCGCCGCCATCGGAGGGAAGGTCGAGGTGCGAGAGATCTTCTTCAATCCGGCCGAATAGAAAATCAGTTAGCGGTGCAGGCTGATCAGGAAGCGAGCCGGACGCGCCCATTCGGTCGCTGTCGCTCTCTCAGGGCAGGCTCCGAGGTTCGCGCGCTCGCAAGATCCTTCACTGCGCAAAAAACGCTCGTTCAGAATGACAATCGAAAGGAGACTCGCAATGAGAAAGCTCAGAATTTTCGAACATATTTCGCTGGACGGCGTGATCCAGACCTCGGCCGATGAGAACAATTTTCCCTACAGTGACTGGTCAGGGCCGTATCGCACCCCGGCTGGCAGAGAGGCACTCCTTGCGCGGTATGGCGAGAAGTTCGATCTGCTGCTGGGCCGGCGCACCTACGATGGTTTTTCGAGCTTCTGGCCGAAGGCGCCGAGCAGTCCTATGGCGGACCGCCTCAACGCTGCAAAGAAATATGTCGTGACCCATCGGCCGGAAAGCCTGGCGTGGGGCCCATTCGAGGCAGTTGGACCGGAGATCGTCGAGGGCATTCGCCGCATCAAGTCGCAGGACGGCCCGGACGTGCTCCTCATGGGCAGTTCCACGCTGACATCCACCGTGCTCGAACACGGCCTTGCGGATGAGGTTGTGCTGCTGGTCGATCCCGTGCTGTTGGGCGTGGGGAAGCGGCTCTTTGCAGAGGGAACCCCAGCGCGCGCATTCGAGCTTGCCAACACGACGTCTACGGCTACCGGCATCGTGGTCAATTCCTACAAACCTGTCGGGCCCCTGAAGAACCTAACGAAAAACCAATAATGACATTACGTCACCCAGCGGAGATGCGTTATTGACACAGGTGTTCACTGATCGGTAGCCTGCTTGAACGGGGAAAAAGGGCCGCGCGTTTCTCCCCCGGACCGCTTATAAATTCCCAGGCATACTCGAGGACAATCGATGAACTCTCGCACTCGTTCCAGGATCTACATCGCAGTAGCAACCAGCCTGCTCAGCATCGCCGGGCTTCCCTCCATGTTGGCGGCGCAGTCCAGTGATTCCGCAACCGCCGAGGCTCAGGCGCGCCAGGCCTGGCGCGAAACCATGCACCATGTCGACACCTACGATACCGGATGTTTCCATGCTTCTTATCCCAGCACGCAATGGGAGAAGGTGGAGTGCGGCAATGCACCAGCCTATCGGTCCGCGCTGCCGAAGATTTCCGGCAATGAACCAACGGTTGCCGGGAACTGGTTCGACTATGTCGCGCAAGCGCCAACCGGGCACTTGCTCAGCACGGCGCTTGGCAGCTTTCCAAAAATAACCGGCGTGACCTCGGAAAAGACCGTCAACGTTCAATTTAACGGTGGCTTTAGCGATGGACTCACAGGCCCCAACGAGTACACGTTGCAGGTCAATACGAATTTTGCCAACACGGCTGCTTGCGATGGCTTCACCTATTGCTTTGCCTGGCAGCAATATGTCGTGTCCACGGGTGGGCCGACGCAGGTATTTATCGAGTATTGGCTGATCAACTATGGCGTTCATGATGGCAACAAAGATATTTGCCCCAGCGGGTTCGAAGATATTGGTCAGTCTTTCTTGTTTGGCGGGCAAGGGGATATGTGCGTACAGAATTCCCCATCAACCACCATCTACCAAAAAGGCCCAATTCCGATTACCAGTCTCGCCAGCCTGCAACTCTCGGCTTCAGCACAGGCCAATGGAACGGATCGAGCTACGGCTACCTATAACGGCCAGGCTTATGCCGCAACCGTAAAAGATTCCTGGACGGATATCGCGAGTGGATGGACCCAGGCGGAATTCAATGTGGTCGGTGACGGCGGCGGAGCGAGATCGGATTTCAATGCAGGTTCGTCGGTCACCGTCAAGATCGCCCTGACGGATGGATCCACGAGCACACCGACGTGCGTGCCGCCTGCGAAAATGGAAGGCACTACCGGCGAAACCAACAATCTAACTCCACGTCAGTGTGTTGCTAAGGGTGGAGCGACGCCTTATATTGAGTTCTTAGAGTCGAACTAAATATGGAGTCGAACTAACTACTCTCCGCTCAATAGTGTCAATAATAAACAAGCGCCGAAGCTGGAAACTTCGGCGCTTATTTCGTTAGGTATATAGTTGCCGGCGGGTTGGTCACCGATGGTATCGGTAAGCTGTGTCAGCCCCCATGCCTGCCAATCACCAAGAGACGGAATACCTGTCAATCACCCATAGCCACGTTCCATCCTTCTGGCGCCGCGCAACTTCAGAGGTCACGGTACCATTACGGCTGCGCGTCGAGGTGAGGGCCAGATCGCCGCAAATGAGCGCTGGCCGCTGTTCCCCGAACTCGAACTTTCGTTTTTCCGGTCCAAACCCCGTAACCTGGAGTTTGGTAAAAAACTCGTGAATGGCCTCTTTGCCACGCAGGAACGTTCCACCGCCAATGTCGACTACCGCGTCTGGCTCGAACAACGCCGTCATGCCGGCAACATCTCCCGCGTTCTCTCTCGCTACCAACAATCGCTCCAGATCCTGGGGATCGTCGGCCGGCTCTCTTGTCGTTAAATCATTCATCGTGATACTCCGTGGAGCGACGCCTATATTGAGTTCTTAGAGTCGAACTAACTACTCTCCGCTCAATAGTGTCAATAATAAACAAGCGATCTGTCTTCCTGGCTTTTCTTAATTCTGAAATTACATTGGTATCCAGGATGTACATTAGCTCAGGTCCGCAGACTCGTGAAGGTTTCCCCGCAGACGTGGCGGCTCAAATTCAATCTCAGCGGCTGCTGGCATCGCCAATAAGTCCGCAACGCTCTTTTGTCCCCCAGTGATTCTTTGATACTCCTCCACCGTGAGTAGCACGTGGGACGGGCGGCCTCTATCCGTGATAAAAACGGGACCTCGCCTGGCGGCTCTCTTTGCCCTGCTCGTGTCCTGATTAAACTCTCGACTCGACAATTTTGTAATGCTCATGGTTACCAGCCCTACCAATGTAGCAACGTGGCTACATGTATCAGAAAACTTTGGCTTTGCATGCTCTAGAAGAGATCGGCCAGACCTACCACTAGCTACATTTCCAGCCCATATTTTTGCGTGGGTCGATACGTTCGTCCAATAGACTCGTCGACGCGCTTCTGGCCTAATTGATGTGCCGCTGATAAGCAATTTAGGAAACAGATTCGATTTCAAAGAGGAAAACAAAATGACAACTAAAGGAAAAGTCTTAGTACTAGTCTCAAGCGGTCGCGGCTTGCCCTTGAAAGATGGCGGATACTACAAGGGCGCTGGCTACTATCTCAACGAACTGACGGTTCCGGTTCGCGCCCTGATGAAAGAGGGCTACGAAATCACTTTCGCCAACCCCGAGGGCAACACGCCCCAGGTGGATGTGAATTCAGAGGTAGCCGGCTTCTTCGGCGGGGACGCGGCCAAGCTTCAGGACTATATGTTATTCCGGGACGGCCTGAGGGGGCTCAGGGACCCCGCCCGCATCAAGGATGTCATCGCATCGGGCCTGGATCAATATGACGCTGTTTTCGTCCCCGGCGGCCATGGTCCGATGATCGATCTTCTCGATGATCCTGACGCTGGCGCCGTGATGAGACACTTTCATGAAACATCCAAGCCTACCGCGGTGCTCTGCCATGGCCCGATTTCACTGCTCTCGGCGCTTCCGAATTCGAAGGAGTTCGTCGCGGCCCTGAGTGCGGGCGATGCCGCCGGAGCACACGCAAAGGCTAAAAGCTGGATCTATGCCGGATATAAGATGACTATCTTTTCGACAGCGGAAGAGCAGCAGCGGGAGCCGCTTGAGATTGGTGGCAAGGTACTGTTCTACCCGGACTTCGCCTTGAGTACGGCGGGCGGTGATGTAAGTGTGCTCGCTCCCTGGTCGAGCTATGTTGTTCAAGATCGCGAGCTGATCTCAGGTCAGAACCCGTTCTCTGATCAAGCGCTTCTGAAACTTCTTCTACCGGCACTGGATGCGAAGAAGAAGTCGGTTTCAGCGGCTTAAGAATCGTAGGGAAACTGGGGACAGACGGGACGTTTTCCATTTTTTCGGCAACGGAAAATTAGTGAACGCCCCGTCCGTCCCCAATTTTCACCCAGGAGGCACGGATCCGGGACGAAGTCGCGGGCAAGGTTGGGCGGCGGCAATCGACAAGCTGCCGACGGAGATCAAATGATACAGATGATAATGGAAGCAGGATGGGCATTTGGGAAAGGAAAAGATAAGTGACCGAGTCAATTCTGCGATCGATAGACTCACCCGAGCGGCAAGCCGAGGCCTTTCCCGTCCTAACCCCTAGCCAGATCGACCGCATCCGGCCGTATGGCACGGCGAGAACAGTTCGGCTCGGAGAGATCCTGTTCGAAGCCGGGGATCTGGGTTTGCCTTGCTTCGTTGTGCTTTCAGGAAAGCTCGATATTGTAATAACCAGGCTCTCCGGCGAGCACGTATTTGCCACTCATCATCCGGGCGGTTTTTCCGGAGACATGGTCTTGATCTCCGGGACCGGCTCTATGGCCCGTGGACGTGTGGCCGAGTCAGGAGAATTTATTGAAGTTAGCTCCGGTGCCTTGCGCTCGCTCATCGCGAAAGACGCCGAACTCAGCGATATCTTCATGCGCGCTTTTATCCAGCGACGCCTCGCGCTCATTGCGGGCGGCATGGGCAACGTCACTATTCTGGGATCGCGTCACTCGGCTAATACGCTGCGGTTGCGCGAGTTTCTCATCCGCAACGGACAACCGCACGCATATATCGACCTGGACAGTGACACGACCGCTCAGGAGCTGCTCGATCGTTTTAATGTGAAGATCGACGAAATCCCTATTGTGATTTGCAGCGGAAAGGCCGTGCAACGCAACCCCACGACGCAACAGTTGGCTCACTGCCTGGGGCTCTCGGGCAAAGTCGATGAGTCGCACATTCTCGATGTCGTCATTGTGGGCGCTGGTCCGGCCGGGTTGGCGGCGGCGGTTTACGCAGCCTCAGAAGGCTTAGACACTGTCGTGATCGAGGCTGACTTTCCCGGCGGACAGGCGGGCTCGAGCTCAAAGATTGAGAACTACCTTGGCTTCCCCACTGGCGTCTCCGGTCTGGAACTCACGCGCCGTGGCGTTGTTCAGGCGGAAAAATTCGGTGCGCAGATGATGGTGGGACAGCGAGTGGTCAAGTTCGAATGCGATCAGAGGCCATATCGGCTCTCGCTGGAGAATGGCGATATTCTGCAGGCTCGAAGCATCATCATCGCCACAGGAGCACAATACAATACGCCGAATGTCGCCAACCTGAAGAAGTTCGAAGGAAATGGAATCTATTACGCGGCCACATTCATGGAATCACAGCTCTGCGGGGGTGATGAGGTCGTCGTCATCGGCGGAGGGAACTCGGCCGGCCAGGCAGCCATTTTCCTCGCGGAAACTGCCCAGAAAGTTTATATGCTGGTTCGCGGAAAAACGCTTTCGGAGACCATGTCACGCTATCTGACTCAGAGGATCACAAAGCATCCGGTGATCGAGTTGCATCTGCAGACTGAACTGGTGTCATTAGAGGGCGAATCGCATCTCGAACGGGTCACCTGGCTCGACCGGTCGTCAGGGGAGAAGACGACGCGCGATATCCGGCACGTTTTCGTGATGGCGGGTGCGTCACCTCGTAGCGACTGGTTGCGTGGCTGTATCGTCCTTGATCAGCAGGGCTTCATTCTTACAGGACGGGACCTGGATCCAGTTCTGGCCAGCGCTCCACAAAAATGGCCTCTTGGCCGGTCGCCGCAGATGCTTGAGACGAGCTTGCCGGCAGTTTTTGCAGTTGGAGACATCCGCTCCGGAAACGTGAAGCGGGTTGCGTCAGCCGTTGGCGAGGGTGCGATCTCCATTCATCTTGTGCATGGCGCGCTGGCGGAAATATAAGGTCGACGAGGCGAGCCCAGGATGCTTCGTAAAGAAGTCAGGGGCCATGCACACGCCCCCAATTTTTTGCCGAACGAAAATTAGTGATCGTGACTGCACTGATTTTAATCACGATTACACCGATAGACAAACTAGGTGTGTTGTGGTACCTTTACCCAAGCTGTTGTCCGGCAACGCAACAACCCTCCTCCGCATCTCACCGATCCATTTCTGAGAGCAAAAAATGACTGTCGTCGAGTTCGGTCAGTTTGTGCTTACCATTGCCGTACTGCTTTTTGCCGTGCATGGCTTGGGCTATCTTGCCGAGCGCTTGAAACAGCCGCGCATCGTAGGAGAAATCCTCGCCGGCGTTTTGCTTGGGCCCTTTGTGCTGAAGGTGGTAGCGCCCGCAGCATTCTCCAGGCTCTTTGCTTTTTCGCCCAGCGCGAATACAGTCATGAGCTTTCTCTATCAACTCGGCTTGATTCTGCTGATGTTCTGTTCTGGAGCCGAGACCCGCCGTCTACTGGCTAAAGAAAATCGAAAAAGCACCTTCTTATTGCTCACCGTTTCCGATCTCGCGAGTTTTGCCTTGGTGCTCGGGTTGGGCTTCGCGGGCCTGATACCACTGCATCTGCTGACCGGGATCTCGGGTCAGCCGATTCCGACTCTGCTCATCGTCGCGATCGCTACGGCAGTCTGCTCCATTCCCGTGATATCGCGGATCTTCTGGGACCTTGGAATCATGAGGACGCGCTTCGTAAGCCTGATCCTCGGTTACGCGTTGCTGGAAGATCTCGCATTATGGGTGGCGCTGGCCTTTGCTACAGCCCTGGCCAAGTCTGCGGCCGTGACCCAACAGTATGTCGTCAGCACGGTTGCGTCTCACGTGATCGGCACCCTTATCTATACGTTGGTTGGGTTGTTAATTGCGCCGGGACTGCTGAAGCGGCTTAGCAATGCGAGTGCGAATGTGCTTTATAAGGCTTCTCCCGTCGGTTACGTGATCGCCGTATTGATGGTGTATTGCGCAGTAGCGGCAGTATTCGATGTGAACCTCCAGTTTGCCGCGTTGCTGGCCGGCTATGGCATTGTGGGAGGACTGTACGGTACCCAGCGAGAGCGCTTCCTGGCGCCAATGGACGCCATCTCCAAAGTTTCCTTTGGGGTCTTTGTGCCCATCTACTTTGGAATCATCGGCTACAGGCTGGTATTCGGGCGACAGTTTTCTTTCGCGATTCTGCTCGTGTTCTTGGTGGGTTCGTCCCTGATTTCGATTTTTTCAGCGGGACTGGCGGCGAGGCTCGGCGGTTTTCGCGGGCTTGATGTTTTTAACATCGCGATCGCCACAAACGCCCGTGGTGGGCCGGGCATCGTGTTAGCCAGCGTCGCCTATGACGCAGGCATTATCAATGCGGCCTTCTACACAACCTTGGTGATCACTGCCGTGGTCACTTCGCAGATGGCGGGAGCGTGGCTGCGCTTTGTGCTCTCGAAGAGTTGGCCGCTACTCTCGACTAATCCCGACGAAACCTGGAAACTGGGCGAGTTTGATTCTGGGCCAGTGCTGCCACACGGTGCCGAGGGGGTTCGCGTGTAGGGCCTGAGAAAACTCGCGGGAAAAAAACCTGGGGGACACACAGAACGTTCCCCAGTTTTCTATACACCCTCAGCTGGCTCCCACAGCTCGATCTTATTGCCATCCGGATCTTTCACCCACGCAAAGTTCCCGTAGTCGGGATATTCCGCGGTCTTTTCAATCTCCACACCCTTACTCTTAAGATGGGTGAGGACTTCTTTCATGCTCTTTACTCGATAATTAATCTGGCCCGTTCGCGGCTTGTCTTTGAGGTCTTTATCGGCGGGCATAATCGCCCACGCCATCGTTCGCTTGATCTCCGGATTTTCAACATCCCGGGAGTCAAACGTTGCGTAGACTGAATTGCACTCGGCGTCCTGGCCTACAGATTCGATTCCGAGGCACTCGCGATACCACGCCGCCAATCTCTTCGTATCGTTGGAAAACAGAAAAACGCCGCCAATTCCGTCGATCATAGGTTTCTCCAATCCGATTCCCCCACTCCTTAATTTATATCTCGCATTTATATCTCTGCCGGCTTCCGCACCGGCAGGCATAAATCTAATTCAAAGTGCGACCAATCCATCGCGCTTTCTTTGTCCAGAAAAACCTCAAGCGCCGGTGCATGCTCGGGTTCGTAGGCACTATGGATAAGCCAATCTCGGTAAAGGTAGTCCCAAGCCGTAGCTACCTTATGGATATCGCCGGAAACCTTGATGGCGGCGTATCGCATGGCCGGCATCTTTAATTTCGACATTCCCAATTTCGACATTCCCTCCCTGCACTCGAAGGGAAGCGACGACGCAAGGCAGACTTCGTATCGATAAAGATGCTTTGGCGTCACGTGCGGATCGTCCACCGACATTCCGAAAAGAGTTCCTTGCGAAAACACATCTTTATTCTGCGACTTGGCCCATTCGATCACTGTCTTGAGCGCAGCCAGTACTCTGTCCATCTCGAAGGCATTCTTAACCCGAATATAGGCGATCTGCCGCTCGGGAAGGTCGATCAATCGCACCGGGAACGCAGCTTTCTTTTCCTCGGCACTCATATCCTCCCCACTCACGTGAAGACCATATTCATCTTTCGGAAAGAGTTCTTTGCGAATCTTGCTCTTTTTGATCTCGCCGCTTTTTCGAAACTGGCTCGGCGAAGTGTCGTAGCCGGAGCGGAAGGCCCGTGAAAACGTGGCCGACGATGAAAAGCCGCAATCCAGGGCTATATTGGTGAGGCTCTGTTCGGAATAACGAAGCAGGCGAGCGGCCTTTTCCAGGCGAAGCCGGTTCGTGAAATGATTCAGGGTTTCGCCGGAAACTGCGGTAAAAATCCGGTGAAAGTGAAATTCCGAGAAGCAGGCAACATCAGCCAGCTCAACCAGCTTCACCGGGCGATGCAGATTCCCGCGAAGATAGTCGATGACGCGGTCAATTCTTTGGACGTATTCGGTTTTGGCCTGCGTCTTCGCTGTGGGCACGGGGTCTATTGTAATTGCGCGGGAGAATGCCCAATTAAGTGGATGGCTAAAGTCGGCATTCGTGCTAACGCAGCCCCAACCGGAAGTGTATGAACATTCGGCCGGGTGGGCTATCATCAGCTTGGGTGCGGCGCGTCAGGGCCCGAGGAGTAATTCCATGATGAATCAATCTGCATCGTTGATCGACGAACAGCTCAGGCTAAACGATTCCGTAGCCTTCTTCTTCAAAAGCAACGAGGAGCGCCTCTCGTTCGTGATTCCCTACATGATCGCTGGATTCCGGAACAACGAGCGCTGCGTCTACATTGCCGTCGAAAATACGGTCCCGGAAATTCTCGCGGAGTTTAAGAAGGCAGACATCGATATTGACGCAGCCACCGCCAGCGGCGCCCTAAGCGTCGTAACGAAACACGATACCTATCTCCGCAATGGAATTTTCGATCCGGCGAGAATGATTGCCGACCTGGACGGAAGCGTCAGGTTTGCGCTCCAGCAGGGCTTCTTCGGCCTGCGGATTACAGGGGAAATGTCGTGGGCCCTGGATTTGCCTTCCGCTCTAACCCGGCTCTGCGAATATGAACAGGAACTCTACCGCCACTGGCCGTCCCAACTGACGGGGCTGTGCCAATACAATGAAACGCTTTTCCCCCGCGATGTGATCGAAAAGATCGCGAACTGCCACGCTGCAGTTGTCCGCGACGGAAAGATCGTGCGTAATCCGAGACATATGCCAGCCGAGAAGTTGTCGGCGTAGCTGGTGGCCTTACGTGGATTCCGCCAGGGATCCTTTAGCCCGATCGGCACAGAGGGCATTTGCTTGTCTCCTCAGTCGATCTCCCAATTTTTGCCCAAGGAATTGAAATAAAAATAGTTCGCCTCGGCTGTCGATTTTTCCCCTACGCGACGACTATAGGATGAACGATCGAGAGGATGAACGACCCAACGCGCAAAGCCTCTAACTCTCACAAGCCCTGGCACATAATAAGGAGATAGGACAATCCAATGAGAAAGTTAATCTACGCCATCAACACAACCCTGGACGGCTGCGTCGACCACACCAAACAAGCTGTCGATGATGAAAAACTTGAATATTTTACGCACCTCGTGCGAGAGGTTGACCTGCAGGTCTTTGGGCGTAAAACCTATCAATTGATGGTTCCCTATTGGCCTGATGTCGCAAAAAGTAAGTCTGAGACAAAAGCCGATACCGAATTTGCCCGGGCCTTCGTCTCCACCCAGAAAGTTGTTGTTTCCCGATCATTAACCAGCGCCGAAGATAAAGATACGAAAATTATTCGTACCAACCTTCGCGACGAAATCCTTAAATTGAAACAAGAAAAAGGCAAAAATATTTTGGTCGGCGGCGTAGATGTTTCTTCACAACTGATAGAGCTTGGCCTGGTGGATGAATACCGTTTTGTCGTTGGGCCAATCATCGCTGGAGAAGGCAGACGGTTGATGGAAGGCGTCAACCTGCCGCAGAAATTACAGTTAAAACTTGTTGAGTCAAAGGTTTTTGAGTCAGGAAGTGTTGCGCTTCGTTATTTGAAACAGTGACGGATAAATCTGATAAGAAGAAACGATAAAAAGAAACGAAAAGAAGAACGAGGAGAAGAACAATGAAATACATCTGTCTAGGCTACTACGACAAAGGCGAATTCGAAGCCATGCCCGAGAGCAAGCGAAACGCCATGTTCGACAAATGCTTTGAATACGACGACCATCTTCGCGCCAACGGGCATTGGGCTGGCGGAGAAGCGCTCCAGGGTACGGAAACCGCCTTGACCCTCTCTTGGAAGAACGGCAAGGTCGCCACTACCGACGGCCCCTATGCGGAGACCAAAGAGCAAGTCGGCGGCATTCTCGTCCTGGAGGCGCGGGACATGAATCATGCTCAACAGCTCATCGCGCAGCATCCAGCGCTGGAGTACGGCAGCATTTTCGAGATTCGGCCAGTGGGGGATATGAGCGAAATTATGAAAGCCAGCGAGCGGCGGCGGGGAAAGAATACCTCGCGATGAGGGTGGCCACGAGGACATGCGTTCCTCGTTTTGCCAGGCCTAAGTGAAAGATATCTGAGTTCTACTTCAGCACAGTAATCACCTTCACACCCTGGTGTGGCGAAAGATGGCTTACATAGCCGACTGCGCCGGAAGTTACCGATACATATTCGATTAAGGCGGCTTCGCTATCGAAGGATGGAGGCATGGAGCCTTGTCCGGTGAAAATTGCTTTGCGCCACTGCGCGCGGAATTCACTGGGGCCTTCGCCGCAGTAATTTTTCAAAAACACTTCATGCGCCGGGCCGCCTTTCAGAATCACCGGCACGGCGTGGGAGCCATCGGGGAAGCGGGTTTTTTCTCCGGTGAAAATCGCATGAAGGTCGGAGGCCGAAATGCTCGAGGCTGGTACGCTGGTGTTAGCGACGAAGACGACATCCTGCGCGCGCGCTGCTGAGCAGCAAGCGAAAAATCTGAATAAAATAAAAATCCAGATTGCATAACGCTCCGGGTTTTTCCCCGCTCGAAACATGGCGTCAGAAGCTGAATCCGATTTTGGCAGCGAGAATGTTCGAATTCGGCTGCAAGCCATTGGGATTGTCGCTGGTGTAATAGCCGAGCTCGGTTCCGTGCAGGAAGTGATCTTCGATTTTGGCGTAGAAGTAATTATTGAAATCGTAGCGCGCGGAAATCACGAAATCTTTGGAATAATTTTGCGGCAGCGACGTATCGAGTGCCCGGTTTATGAAATGGCTGTAATAACTCCCCACCTGGACCTTTTCCGAAATGCGGTAGCTGGCCATGGCATACCAGGAGCGAATATCGTACGGCTGCGCAATCTTGCCCAGCGGGGTCGTGATGAACTGGGTGGATGGGATGTGGCTGTACTGCCCGGAAAACGACCACTTTCCCCGATCGAATTGAGCATACTGTGCCTCGCTGTGATAAGTGGGGATGTGCAGGGTCACTTCGGGAGCGGTTCCGTCGAGAGCTTCAAAGGTAATGCTGGAGCCCACGGTGAGTCCGTGCACGAAGGAAAGCCAGCGCAGGTCTCCGCCATACACTTTTCCGCCGGGGGCGTAATTGAACACAAGCCCCTCATCGGAAAGCTCTTTGATGAATCCACCCGTCAAATCAAGATTGACGTGGCCCACATATCCGGTGTATTTAATTTTTCGGCGATGATCGCCCAGTGAGAATTGACCGTAAACATCCACACCCAGGTGCGAGAGAAAAAAACTTTCATTGTCGGCCGAGTAAGTTCCTTGCGGCAGCAGGCACCAGAGAAAGATGGAATCGACATCCTGAGAGTCGTTGTACAGGCCAACGACAGTTTTTACCTTGCCCGCTCGAACTCCGAAGTGATCGTTGACCCTGTAGTCTCCCGACGCCCAATCGACCTGAATATTGGGCCCGCCAAGTTCGCCCAGTTGGTACATCTGCAACTGTATTCCGATGCGAAGATTGTCACTGGGAGCGTCAATGACGCTGATGGCCCCGTGTGTCCATTGCAGGCTGCCGGAGCTGGTGTCTGCGGCCAGGTAATTGTTGTTCGTACTGAAGAGAAAGCCTTGCGTGGCAAAGCCATGGATCTGAATGTTCGACAGGTCCTGCGCGTGCAGGTCCCGGATGAAAACGACGATGAAAACGACGATGAAAGCGAAAATGCAGTAAAGCGGTAGCCATCCCCGCCGGGGTGTGATCACGCATCTCATGGAGTTTGTATCGGCGGGAAACGGCTGGCGCTTTAGGCTACTTCCAGCTTCTACAAAATTTCTGCAGGTTGGTTATTTCGTTACGAACACTGCGCCGGAAACTTTATTGGAATGCTCCACCTGGGCTGCTGTTTGATCCCGCTGAGGCATTTATGAGATGGGTAGTAGACTCCTAGTATCCCCATGGTGCTACAGGATCAGCTCGGCTTCCGCTTCCAACCCCCCGAGCGCCGCGTCTGGACCGTCCGCGCTCTTGTCGCCGCCGTGCGCACGCACGTAGAGCGCGAATACGCCGACGCCTGGGTGGAAGGCGAAATCTCAAACTATCGCGCGCCCGACTCCGGCCATCTCTACTTCACGCTCAAAGACGGCAACGCGCAGATTCGCGTCGTCATGTTCAGCTCCAAAGCGCGGCTGCTGCGCTTTCGTCCAACGGACGGCATGCAGGTAATTCTCCGCGGCCGCGTCACCATCTACGAAGACCGCGGCGAACTGCAAATCGCCGCCGAACACATCGAACCCAAAGGCGCGGGCGGACTGCTCATCGCCTTCGAGCAACTCAAAGCGAAACTGGAAGCCGAAGGCCTGTTCGCAACAGAGCGCAAGAAAGCAATCCCCGCTCTACCCGCACGCATTGGAATCGTGACCTCTCCGCAAGCCGCAGCTCTCCGCGATATCCTGAATATCCTTCACCGCCGCCATCACTCGGTGAATGTGTTGATCTATCCCGCGCAAGTGCAAGGCGATGCCGCGGCTTCGGAAGTGGCCGCAGGAGTCCGCTACTTCAACCAAAAACGCTGCGTGGAAGTTCTCATAGTAGGCCGCGGCGGAGGCTCCGCCGAAGACTTGGCAGCATTCAACGACGAAGGCCTCGCCAGAACCATCGCAGCCTCAGAAATCCCGGTGATCTCGGCAATCGGTCACGAAACCGATTTCACGATTGTAGATTTCGTTGCAGATCTCCGTGCCCCAACACCCTCGGCCGCCGCGGAACTGGTGATTCGCTCGCGGCTGGAAATCGAAAATCATTCGGTAGGCATGCGCGAACGTCTGGTGCGAGCGATGGAGCGGCGTTTGCTCGAGGCTCGCCATGCGCTGACCGAGCGGGCGCAACATGGCGCATTTGCGCGCATGATGGATTTGATCCGCCAGCGCCAGCAAAAGCTCGACGACTCGACCTACCGCCTGGAGCGTAATCAACGGCAGCGGTTGGAACAAATGCGCCGCCGTTGGGAATTGTTAGCGGCAGCCGTCCGTCATTACGACGTTCGCCGGGTGCTCGCTGGAATGCGTGGGGAAATGGAGAACGCGGTTGCTGCCATGAGCGCCGCAATGCGCAACCAACTGCTGCTGAAAAAACTGCGCCTCGAGCGCATGGGCCGGGCGCTTGAAACCCTTTCGCCATTGGCAATCCTGGAGCGCGGCTACGCGCTGGTTTTCGACGGGGAAGGCCGGCTGATCAAAGATGCGGCGCAAGTAAACAGCGGCGACGAGATAAGGGCAAGGCTGGCACGGGGAGAGATTCGAGCCACGGTAACAAAAAGCGATCGCAGGGAATGACGCGGAGCTGATAATTTTTCATCCGCCATACCGCCAACTGGCTGCCCCACCCGTCGTTCTTTTCGACGGGTGGAAATTCATTCCGATCGCATCAGACACGCCGAAGCTGGAACCGGATCGCGGACTCATCGTCTACGGAATTACTGTAAAGATCGTACCGTCGCTGTATGCGCCGCCATAACTGGTTGTTCCGTACAGGTTGCCCGCCGCGTCGAAGACGACCCCGCCGTTGATGCCCACCCCATTTTTCGCGTTCGGAGTGAAACTGTACAACGTGGTTTCGGTCCAACCCGCGCCGGTCACCGGGCTAAGCTCATACACGGTTCCACATCCGGTTGTGCAATTCGTGCCTTTGATTCCGCCCTTGCTCGCGGTTCCAAACAAATTTCCATTCGCATCAAAGATCAGGTTGGCAACGCCGGGATTGGTTCCATCCGCGCATTTGGCCTGCGCGCAAAAATTATAAAGAATGCTGTAGGTCCATAACCCGTTCGCGCCCGGAGAGAGTTCAAACACGTTGCCGCAGCCGACGCCGTCTCCGCACTGCGACAAGTTCGCGCCGCCATTAGCATTCGTCCCGTAAAGATTTCCCGCCGGGTCGAAGATCAACGTCGAGAGAGACAGACCTCCGTCCGTACAATTTACTTGCGAGCAGAAATTGTACAAAGTGGTCTCTGTCCAGACTCCATTCGAAGACGTGATTTGAAACACAGTGCCACCGTTATCCCTTCCGCCTGTTTCAGTGGTGCCGTAGAGGTTTCCGGATGCGTCGAGGGTGATGCCCACATCGGGGTAGCCTCCGTCGGTTTTGGTGTTCTGGAAACTGTGCAGGATAGTTTCTGACCACGCGCCGTCAGCCCCGGGCGTTAGTTCAAATGCGATTCCACAAGCACGGCTATCGCAGGTTCTTCCATGAGTGCCACCATAAACCGTCGTCCCATACACGTTTCCACTAGCGTCAATCGCCAATTTTCCTTGCGGATAATATCCGTCCGTTCCCCCGGCGAAGCTGTGCAGGATCTTTTCCGTCCAGGTTCCGTTGGGATCGTGAACCAGTTGGAAAACAGCACCCTGACCCTTGGGGCCGCCAAAAAGTGTAGTCCCATACAAATTTCCGGAGGCATCCATGGTTAGGGGGGAAGCAGGCTCTGCGCCATCGCCTTCTGCACCAAAGGCGTGGAGGATTTTGCCGCTCCACGAGCCGTCCGCAGCGGGGGATAACTCATACACAGTGCCAAGGAGATGCAAACCACCTCCCTCGGTTATGCCGTACATGTTGCCGGCCGGATCGAAGATCACTCCACTGCCGGGGTCGGTCGCGCCATTGTTGCTGGCGTTGAAGTTATGTACAACCGCCTCGCTGCCGGCATAGGCAGGTGTCGCAATCGTTAAGCATCCGATCACAGCCGCAAACGCCGCACCCATTGCAAAAATCAAGCTATTCCTCAGCATAGTCGTGTCCTTTGGACGGTAGAAAAGTATAGTCAATCGGGGGATGGAGCCTGACTTTGATTGGCACGAAGTATAACCTCGCGCTGGAAGGGGGTCAATCGGGATCGGCCCATCGTAGCCTCATTGCATTCACGGCATGTTCGAGCCTGGTTCACGCCGTCATTATGGCAGTGCAAGCCTTTCAGAATGCGAACGAACGCGGCCATCTACTGAGCGATATACCTGCGCTTGTCATCGTGGGTGTCGCCCTGATCGCGCCGGCACCGGCAAGGCAAACATCGTAGAAGTTCTCAATTGCCGCAATTAGCCGTTGTTCTCAAGTTCACTACGCGGCATGGACTTCAGTGCATTTTTCTGCACCAAAGAAAGTCCATAATCACGTTGTCCGATCCCTTCGCTGCACGGAGAATATCCAACATGAACCGCCTCGCCTTCGGCTTCGGCCTGAGTTTGTTTCTGTTGTTCAACCTTTCAGCTACTGCGCAAGAGAACAAATCGTCTAACGACGATGCGTCCGCAGTGCGTGCCACGGTAACCAATTACATTGAAGCCTATTACAGCGGCGATGCCCGCCGAATGGAGCAGACGCTGCATTCGCACTACCTTAAGCACATGATTCACGGAACAATTCCCACACGGGAGAAGACCGGCGAAGATATGGTGCAGGAAGTACGCTCTCACGGCCCCGTGGATCTTCCCCAAGCCGAAAAAACCGAGCGGGTCAGCGTGCTGGATGTGGCGGGCGACATCGCGTCGGCGAAACTCGTCACACCTGGCTGGGTGGACTACATGACGCTTGCGAAAGTGAACGGCGAGTGGAAGATTCTTTCGGTAGTACAGCGAATCGGATGACCATCCCCGAGGTCAGGATCCGCCTTGCTGATTGGTGAGCCCCGCCACCGAAAGCATGAACAACGAATCTCTTGATGCGGGGATTTACCGCACAAGCCGCTCGGTAAGTGCATGAGTAAGAATCAACACCGGGCTGTGCGCCACCGAAACCAACAACGAAAGCGCAACCACAAACGGAATTACGAACCAGGTGCGAATGTGTACGCGCCGCGACTTGCTTGCTTTATCCCAATCCAGAAGAAACGCGATACGCTCGCTGACCGGGCCGGCCACGAAGGCTGTGCCGCAGGCCGGAGCAGCTTTTACGGGAAGCAGGCGTGAAACCTTGATCAAGGCTCCGGCCAAGTCAAGGGCATCGCGCTGATTTGAGACGGCTGCGGCATCGGCGGCGAGTTCCGTGGCTTGCGACCATGCCCGCTCCAGCCTGGCCATGCCGGGAAAAGGGCAAAAACTGAAGATGAGCCGCTTCAGGTTATCGCGGGATTTCATGTGCGCATGTTCGTGTTTCAGGGCCATGCGAAGTTCGTTGCGGCTTAACAGGGCAACCGTCGCTTCCGAAACCAATATTCTCGGATGGCGGACCCCCACGATGATGAGCGGGGGACTCTCGCGCCGGGACTGAACGGCGACGGCGGAATGGTCATTGACTTCGAGAGGGCGCGCGCCTTCCAGCCAGTAGCAAACGGCTCGCGCCGCCCGGGTTTGGGCTGCGATTGCGCGGATGATGCCGCAAGCGATGGTAACGAGAGCGCAAAACCCGAGCGCGAGCGGCAGCGTGCCCAGGCGCTCATGCTGCATAGTCGCGCTGATCGGTTGCGGCTCCAGCTGAAAGGAGGGTACGACCAATGCGAATGTAATGATCAGGGAGGCTACGAGCGGAAAAATTCGCAGCCCAAAAAGAACAGTGGCGATGCTTCGCTGGGCCACACGCAAAGGTCGCAACGGGTGCCATACCGTCCCTACCAGCACCGAGAGCAGCCAGTACAGTAGGAGGAAACAATCGAGCGAAACTATCACCCTAAGCATGGCAAACATTGGCGTTGCTCCCAGCTTTTCTTTCTGGACATTTGTCCTTGTCCTTCAGCTGCCAGCGGTTGTGTTTGACCAGGAGTTCGAAATCATTGGCAATTATAGGCCCGACGCATCGGCTACCGCCACGGTCATCGCTATGCACCGCGTAAGACTCTCGACTCCAAAGCGGCAGCGATCATACACCCTTGATGCTGGTCTAAGGGGCATCCCAAAACCCCAGGAAGCGCATAATTTCCTGATACAACCCATAGTCGATTCGTTCCCTGGTAAACGCTTAAATCGTATCCGGCTTATCGGCTCTAATCAATTGACTTCTCGTGCTAGTTGGCGAAAACAGAGAACTTGCCCACTGGTTGTTTTCGGTAACTTACAACGCACTTTCCATTGAATCTCCCGCAGTGCATTAGAATGTAAAGTTCACCCTTGGAATTGCGCATGGGGAAAAGGCAGTGATGCAACTAACGGCGCCATGGTCGAGAGTGTCGCTTACGGTACTCGACATTCTACTGGTAGCGCTCATCATCTACGAAGTGCTGGTGATGATCCGCGGCACCCGCGCGGCTCCCATGCTCGCCGGATTAGCGGCCGTTGCCGTTGCGTTCTATCTGGCGCGCATCGGTGAATTGGTCACGTTGAACTGGCTGGTGAGCCATCTGCTGCCGTACGTGGTTTTCGCGCTGATTGTGGTTTTTCAATCGGAGATTCGGCACGTTCTCTCCGATCTCGGCCGGCGGGTAAGCTTTCTGCGCGGAACCGCTGCGGAAGGCGACTCCTATGACGACATCGTGCTCGCGGCTAATTTATTTTCCCAGCATCAAACCGGCGCGTTAATGGTAATCGAACGCGAAATCGGATTGCGCACCTACATCGAGAGTGGCGTCGCCATGGACGCGAAGCTTTCTTACGATCTGCTGGCCACAATTTTTCGTCCCAGCGCGCCTCTGCACGATGGCGCAGTCATCATTCAGAAAGACCGCCTCGCAGCCGCCGCCTGTTTTCTTCCTCTCTCCATGAATCCGATCCTTTCCACGCAAATGGGTACGCGCCATCGCGCAGCTATCGGAATTACAGAGGAGACCGATGCGATTGCCGTGATCGTCTCAGAAGAATCGGGCGCAATCAGCATGGCCGTGGGCGGCAAAATAGAACGCGATCTTACCGTGGAGCAATTGCGCGAGCGCCTAAGCAGCGAATTGCGGCGATACGTCTCTCCCGTGACCTTGCCGACGGTGGTGGCTCAGAATGAAGAATCCGATGCCGCTCAGGAATCGCCGCTGCGCGCCGGCCCGCAGATGGGTGCCGACGGCGATACAGATTCGGAATTGGAGCGTCCACTGTGAACTTCCTGCGCCGCTGGGTGCTGCACAATTTCTGGCTGAAGTTGTTATCGCTTCTGATCGCGACCGGCCTGTGGCTGGCGATCTCGCCGGACCAGGAACCGGCTGAAGTCGCAGTGCGCGTGCCGATTGAGTTTCAACACGTGCCCCCACATCTGGAAATCAGTTCGGTGACCATCCCCGAGGCCCAGATTCGCGTGCGTGGACCGGAACGGCTAATTCGCGATCTGCGCTCCACCGACATTCACGCCGACCTTGACCTGGCCGACGCCACGCCGGGAGAACGAACTTTCGATTTGACGGCGCAGCAGATTCGTCACCAGCGTGACCTGCACGTAGTGCAGGTGGTTCCCGGGCAGGTGCATCTCAGCTTCGATACGCGGCTCACGCGCGACGTGGAAATTCGTCCGCGTGTCACGGGCAATTTTGTAGAAGGCGAGCAGATCGCCAAGGTTCTTGTCGATCCCGAGCGGATCACCATCACCGGGCCCAAGCATCACGTGGAAATGATGGATGCTGCCACGACCGATCCCGTGGACGCATCGGGGACGACGACTCAGGCGTCATTTGTAACCAATGTTTATGTCGCCGATGCGCTGGTACAGGTGGTGCAACCCACGCCGGTACGAGTGACGGTAATCATGGAAAAAAGCCCGCCGGCAGGGAAAAGCCATTGAGACGCTCACCGCAGTTTTTATCACTTCCATCTTTTCGATAAACTCTCATCGTATGAACCAGAAAAATCTATGA
>Ga0224568_1000047_pt1 | contig 34757 bp, 31 predicted proteins | sample CLU5metagenome_FD_182727 | JGI IMG/M metagenome (GOLD analysis project Ga0224568, IMG submission 182727) | Spruce litter microbial communities from Bohemian Forest, Czech Republic - CLU5 | ecosystem: Environmental > Terrestrial > Plant litter > Unclassified | place: Czech Republic: South... | reverse complement strand
CGTCCGGCATCCGAAGGGTTTTCGCTACTGTGCGTTTTTTTATTGTCGAACCACCACAGTTCACCCTCACGCATAATCACTTGCTCATCCTCGCAGCGCAGTGTCGATCCATTTTGGCTACTGATTACCAAATGATATCGATGCCGCGCAGCGTAGTAACTGCCCTCGTCGATATGCGAATAAACAACACTATGCGGTAGCAATCGCGCATAGAGGGCCCGGCCTAACGTACCGTCGAGATTACTCGCTATGGCTGCGAGAGTGCGCATTGTATGCGGGAAGTGAGCTGAAACGCGGCTTGGCCCGCTTCGCTGAACATCGTTTAGGGAAACACTACAATCCTTCGGACGTAAAGCGCGGAGCAGAAAAATCGACTGAGTATGTCGCTGGACGCTTATCCGCTTTTGCCTACCCTCATCCAAATACCACGCCGATTCGTTGGCTTCAACCTCTTGACGCAATTTCCCCACAAGAGGATCCAGCCACCGCAACCCAATCTTGTAGAAATTTCGCAGTTCACCAATCGGTAATGCATTTTCGTCGAATGCAGCGCACATACAGACAATCCCAGCCCCCGACGCCCAGAGGTCCATCGAACTCCGTTTCGGAGAGGTGCAACAGAGTTCTATAGCAATCAGTAAGAACAGTCAAGACGGCCCTGATTCAGGCAGTGGCTCAGTTTGAAAAAGAGCCACTACCCGCTGTACGGCACACCAGATTATGATCGAGTAACTCGCGTGGCGAGACAAGAAGGCTAGCCTATAATCGCGGATCATGGAGCGTAATTCCGTTCTTTCAATTAGGAGTTCTTCCAATCCATTGACGAAAATGCTGACCCTTGTCGGTATTGTCGTGGTGATCGCTGGTCTGTATTTTGGGCGACAGGTTCTGATACCGCTAGCATTGGCGACGGTTCTTGCCTTCCTTCTTCAGCCCGCGGTGGGTTTTTTCGAAATGGCGAGAATTGGCCGCGTTCCCGCCGTTCTCGTGGTCCTAACCCTCTCTTTTGCTTTACTCGGCGGTCTCGGATGGCTCGTTACCGAACAACTATCCCAAATCATGGATCAGGTCCCTAGCTACGAGACGAACATCCACAACAAAATCGAGTCGATCCGAAAAAGGGGAAATAGCGGTTTTGGCAAAGTGACGGCTACTGTAAATGATCTGAGCAAGGAACTCTCCGCCGCTTCCCAAGACGCAGTTAATAAAAAGTCGGCTCAAAACTCAGGAAATCGTCCGATCGCAGTGCAGGCCACCTCTGCCCCGCGAGGGGTAAACGACTACCTGCGTGACATGATCGGTCCTTTAGCAAATATCTTGGAAATTGCAGCCATCACTGTGGTCTTCGCTTTATTCATCTTGATAAAGCGTGAGGATGTTCGAAACCGCATGATTCGCCTGGCTGGGGCCGGCCAGTTAAATATCGTGACGCAGGTCTTGGACGAAGGGTCCAATAAGCTTAGCCGTTTTCTCTTGCTGCAGGTGTCAGTGAACGCAGCTTACGGAGTGCTGTTCGGTTTGGGTGTCCTTTTGATCGGAATACCTCATGCATTCTTGTGGGGAATTCTAGCGTGTGTCTTGCGGTTTATCCCGTACGTAGGCACTCCCATTGCGGCCGGTTTTCCCATTGCGATGGCATTGGCAATCTTTCCCGGCTGGATGCAAGTCTGGCTCGTTTTCTCTCTGTTCGTTGTGCTGGAGCTCACGATCGCGAACGTGATCGAGCCTTGGTTATATGGTTCTCACACAGGAGTGTCCTCTTTGGCAATCCTGGTGGCTGCAGTTTTCTGGGGAATGCTTTGGGGGCCTGTGGGGTTGATTCTTTCGACGACGCTAACAGTTTGCCTAATACTCATGGGTCGCTATGTGCCCCAACTCGACTTTCTCGAAGTAATCTTAGGTGACGAGCCGGTGCTGTCTCCTCAGGCGCACTTCTATCAGCGCTTACTGGCGCTGGACGAAAACGAAGCGCAAGATATTGCTGAAAACTTCCTGAAGGACCATCCCGTGCAGGAACTATATGACTTGGTGCTCATCCCGGCACTCAGTCTGGCTGAACAGGATCGCCATACGGATGCGCTTCCTGAGGGCAGTGCGAAATTTATCCAAGAGACTGTAAGAGAAATCATCGTCAAGCTTGACGATGCGCCGTCCGAAAATTCGAAAGTCGATGCAGATGGGGCTCAGACAATCAGCCCAGTAACGTTAAATGGGTCAGGACTGAGAATTATTTGCATGCCGTCGCGAGATGAAGCCGACGAGATCACTGGCTCAATGTTAGTGCAGCTTTTGCGGCGTTCCGGCCATCATGCGAAGGTCTTACCGATTGGCACAGTCAGTGAAATGCTCGATGAAGTAGAGAAGGAGGGCGCGAACTTTGTCTGCGTTTCAGCACTGCCGCCGTTTGCCACTGGACAAGCCGCGCCACTATGCAAACGCCTACGAGAACGCTTTCCCAGCATAAACATTGTCCTTGGATTGTGGGCCTATCCAGGGGGCATGGCAAAAGCCCAGCAGAGGGCGGGAACTCATTGCGCTAACTCGCTCGCAACCTCACTTCAGCAAGTGATCGCGTTGATAGCTGCTAATAGCCAGCTTGAAAAATCCTCATCTGTTTAATACCCGATCTGGCCACCCAGGGTACAGCATCCTCTGTAGAGACAGGCGCACGTTATCGCGTACGCTTGCGGAGTCGATTTGAAACGCGATTTGCTGTTCCCTTTTCTCCTCGACGATGAATAAGGAGCAGCTTTATGCCACTACACCACGGTTGGTCACAGTTGGCAGTGTGGCTCTTTGCGGTCGCTCTTGCAGCAGGGCAGAACACCCGACCGCTCGCAGGTCCAGAAACATCCACGTCCACTCCCGATACTAATAAGAGCAAACCTAGCGCGGGTATTCCGCGAGCGACTGCTGAACAGCGGAAGAAGGACGATCCAGCGGATCGACGAATCGCTCAACGCATAAGGCTATCGCTCACACAAGACAAGTCATTGTCCGTCTACGCGCATAACGTGATTATTGTGTGTCAGAACGGCATGGTCGGGCTGCGAGGTGCAGTCAGATCGGAAGCTGAGAAACAGAACGTGGAGGAGAAAGCAGCAGACGTAGTTGGTAGCAATCATGTCGCGAGCGAACTTGCGGTGACGACAGCTCAGAACTGATTCGCGCAAATCACCAAGGAGAGGACATGTCGGGCAAGAACAAGGCAGTTTTCGGAATTTACCTGGATCGGACTGGTGTGGAGCGTGCTGTTGAAACCCTGAAAGCCGCAGGTTTTTCTAACTCCGACATATCGGCGCTGTTCCCGCAGAGTGAAGGCGCTCACGACTTTGCTACCGAAAAACACACCAAGGCGCCCGAAGGGGCGATGGCCGGAGCCGGAACGGGTGCGCTGCTAGGCGGAGGTTTGGGATGGTTGGTAGGAATTGGATCGCTAGCGATACCCGGGCTCGGGCCTTTAATTGCGGCGGGCCCAATAATGGCAGCTCTAGCGGCCGCCAGCGTGGGCGGAGCGGTTGGGGGTTTGACGGGCGCTCTGATCGGGATGGGAATTCCCGAATACGAAGCGAAACGCTATGACGGGCGAGTAAAGGACGGCGGCATTTTACTGTATGTTCATTCGGACAGCCCCGAGGAAACGAAGCGCGCCGAGAAGATTCTGGAAGCAATCGGTGCCCAGGATATCGCGTCGGCGAACGAAGCCAGCGGCGAGATCACGGGAGTTGGGCTTCAGGTGGCGTAGGAAGGTCAATAGGAGAGACAGATGTTCAAATTCAAGTTTCTTTCGGCGGTCGTCTTGGGAAGCGTGCTCGCGGGCACCTGTCTTGCGTCGCAACCACAAACAGACCAGAGTGCAAAACAGGATATGAAAGACGCAGGCCATTCAACCAAACAAGCGGCAAAGGACACTGGCAAAGCCACCAAGAAAACGGCAAAGACCGCCGGCCACGATGTAAAAAAGACCACGAATAAGGCCGCCAACAAAACAGCGAAGGAAACCGACAAGGGCGCTCAAAAGGTCGAAAACAAAACGCAGCCGAATTAGCCGATATGGCCAAAGATAAACATAAAGCTTCCAAATCGAAACCGGCGTCTTTTGTGAGTGACATCCAAGCCATTCGCAAACGCGCGCGTAAGCACATCGAGGACGGCGCGGTCACTGGCGGCTATAAGGGTGATCGAAAGACCGTCATCAAAATCCTGAATGAGGCGCTGGCGACCGAGATCGTCTGCGTCCTGCGATACAAACGTCATCATTACACCGCCAAGGGCATTCACTCTCTGGCGGTTGCCGAGGAATTTCTTGAGCACGCCAACGAAGAACAAGGACATGCCGATAGGATCGCGGAAAGAATTACCCAACTCGACGGCGAGCCGAACTTCGATCCGGCGGGAATTCTTACGCGAAGCCACTCGCAATATGTCGCGGGCGACAATTTAATCGAGATGATCAAGGAGGATTTGATCGCGGAACGAATCGCGATCGAATCTTATTCCGAAATCATTCGCTACCTTGCGGATAACGATCCGACCAGCCGCCGACTGATGGAAGAAATTCTGGCGAACGAAGAAGAACACGCCGAAGAGATGAAGACTCTGTTGGAAGCGTTGGGAAAGAGCGAAGGCAAGTAAGAGCTAGGAGAAAGCTATATGAGAGCAGTGATTTTGGTAATCATTATTTTGTTGCTTGTCGGAGCCTTGCCAACGTGGCCATACAGCGCACATTGGGGCTACTACCCCAGTGGCGGGCTGGGGTTGGTCCTGTTGGTTGTGTTGATTTTGGCAGTAATGGGTCGAGTGTGAGTCAGGCTTTGCGTCCTGGTCTGATCTCCGAGGTCTCGCTATTCATGCTCGCTGATATCCAATGAGAAAAAAAGCTGATCCCCCAGAAGCATTCTTAAATTCGGTCGCTCGTACGGTGGGACACATTGCGGGTTCGGTGGCGAAAGCGACACACGAACTTGTCGCACAGAGTTCAGGCGTGCTGCCGACATCGCTCGCCAAAACAGAGACGCGCCGCAAGCGTGGTAAGAGCGCAACTCAAATGCGACAAGCAAAGAAGGTAGCAGCCCACCCCCGTCGCAAATCTTCCAAGAAAACAACTGGAGCGCACCGCCAAACGCCGAAAAAGAAGCGATGAGAGGAATTGCAATGCAAACACAACCCAACCGTACTGGAGGAACTTATGAATAAAGATCAGGTCGAAGGAAAAGTGGAGCAGGTGGTCGGAAAAGTGAAACAGGGCGTCGGGGAGGCAGTGGGCAGCCAAGACTTAGCAAATCGCGGTGTGGTCGACCAGGCGACCGGTGCGGCAAAAGAGACTTGGGGCAATGCCAAGGACGCTGCGAAACAAATACACGATGCTCATAAAGAGGAAGTCACTGAGAAGGCGGACGAAACCCGGCACAGCATCAGTGACCGCGTGGAGAAAGCAAAAGACAAGGCAAACGAAAAAATCGAGGATTTCAAGCAGCGGCACACCGCTTAGAGCGTTTCGATAGCAGTTACACGCCTCTCGCGCAACCGCGCGGGCGGCGACACCCAGAAAGGGGCTATGTTATGGGACAACCTGCAGTTTCACGACCTGTTGGCGAACGCACCAGCAGCTTAATGGAGATGCCTGCGCGAAGTGACGCTTATTCCTCCGGCGTTTCCTGGCCGGCGGTGATTGGCGGCGCATTCGTCTCGGCGTCTCTGGGATTAATCCTGTTGACGCTCGGCACCGGACTTGGATTTTCGTCGGTCTCGCCCTGGTCGAATGCCGGCGCATCGGCATCAACGATGACCACGGTTGCGATTTTGTGGCTCATCCTGACTCAGATTATTGCTTCCGCGATGGGCGGTTATTTAGCAGGCCGGTTGCGCACCAAATGGACTCAAGTCCACACGGACGAAGTCTATTTCCGCGATACGGCTCATGGATTTCTAGTTTGGGCTGTAGGATTGGTCATTGCCGCGTCGGTGCTCGTGTCGGCTGCAACAACCTTCGCTGGCGAAAGGGCTCGCTCCAGCACGGCTTCACCTGCAGTGGCAAATTCTGAGGCCGCAGCCGGTTCCAACGCATATTTTGTCGACATGCTACTCCGCGCCACTCCCTCAGCGGCAGCGGACCGTAACGACATCACGGAACGAGGAATGGTGCAGCGGACCTTCGATCACGCTCTGCTGCAACGCAGTCTTCCACCGGCAGATAAGACTTATCTTGCGCAAGTGGTGGCGGCCCGGACGGGAATGAATGCACCTGACGCTGAAAGCCGGGTATCGGACGTATTTGAGCAGGCACAAAGTGCAGCGGACAAAGCAAGAAGCGCGATTGCCCGTTTTTCTCTCTGGTTATTTGTGGCGCTTCTTTGTGGAGCTTTCTGCGCGAGCTATGCTGGAACCATTGGCGGGAAGCAGCGCGATCACGTGCCAGTTTAGTTAAATCGGTCAAGTTGCAGTAACAGTTATGAGCAAAACTCTTGGAGGTTGCGAATGCGATCAATCCTTTTGTTAGTTCTTGGCGTACCGATCCCAATCATCATTTTGGTTGGATTGTTCAGCCATTTCTAGAGTGTATTCCAGGAACACGCAGTTCGAGGTCGGAGTTCGATATTTCTCGACACATCCGCGCAGCCCTTCCAACCTCAGGGTTACCGGGTAAGGCGAAGGATGGTCGGGCACAGGAAATCACCATGCGCAGAAATCGCTTGCTTCGTTTGATATTTTTTGCTGTCGCTCTATTCAGTGCCTCGGTTGCGGCCCAAGCTCAGGTCCGTATTACGGTCGCCTTCGGACCACCGGCCCTCCCAATTTACGAACAACCGCTTTGCCCCGGTGACGGCTATCTCTGGACCCCCGGCTACTGGGACTGGGCCGACGCCGATTACTATTGGGTGCCCGGCACCTGGATCATGGCTCCGGAAGTTGGTTTCCTCTGGACTCCGCCGTGGTGGGGTTGGGATGGCGGCCTCTTCGTGTTTAACGAGGGATACTGGGGACCGCAGATCGGCTTTTACGGGGGAATCAATTACGGCTTCGGTTATTTCGGAACTGGTTTCTACGGCGGACGCTGGAATAACGGGCACTTCTTCTACAACAGTTCCGTCACGAACGTGCATGTGACCAACGTCTACGACGAACACGTTGATATTCAAAATAACAGCCATGTGAGCTACAACGGCGGACAAGGAGGCCTTGAAGCGCGGCCAACCTCTGCCGAACAAGCGGCTTCCACCGACCGTCATGTTGGCCCGGTCGCGGCGCAAACTCAAAATTCGAATGCGGCACGCGGGAACCCGGACCTTCGCGCAAGCGCGAATCAAGGCAAACCGCCAATCGCTGCCACAGCTCGTGCCGGAGAGTTTCACGGATCTGCCGTAGTAGCAGCTCGCGAAGCTGGAGGCGAATATCACGCTCCTGATAATCGCGCTGGGTCTTCAACTGGAGCGCATAGCACCGCCGTCCATCCTAATGACCTCCCGCCAATGTCGCCGGCAGCCTCCAATTCTGGGAATGCGAAGAAGGACCAGAAATACCAGCAACAGCAACAGAAGCTGATGGATAAGCAGAATCAGGAACGTCAGAAACTTCAGCTGCGGCAGGATAAAGAGCATGCTCAAATGACGAAACAGCACGCCGACCCAGGTCAACAGCAGCAGACGGAGCAACGACATCAGCAACAGACGCAGGAATTGCAGCAAAGGCATCAAGGCGAAATGCAAGAGCTGCAATCTCGTCAAGGAAGCAGTCGCCCAAAATAATCAAGACTTGATTTATGATAGGCCCCGCTCTCTGGTTTTCAAGGAGCGGGGTTTCTTTTGTCCACGGAAAAAGCACGATGCGAGCCGAAGAAGAATCGCGTCGGAGTGGGAGCGATTAGGATTTACTCTTAGCAGCATTGGGCTATTGCTTACTCTGCATCCAATATCAGCGAATTTTTCCCAGAGGACTTGTGGCGACCAATGGATCACTAACCCGTTTGCTATGCAAACCTCGCAACCGAAAGATGGTCCTGGATGCGCGCAGGACGCTGAAAATGGCGCGGTCGGCTCACGCATATGTGCGAGGAAGCACTGTTCATTTTTATGAGTGGCTGGAGTCAGACAGCGGTAAGCGCGTGCCGAAAGGGCCTCCGGTTTGGATCTGTGGCGATTGTCATTTGGGAAACCTCGGCCCACTGGCGAACGCGCATGGGCTTGTTAGAATCGCCATTAGGGACTTGGATCAAACGGTGGTCGGCAATCCCGCGCACGACTTGATCCGACTTGGGCTTTCCCTGGCCACATCGATCCGCGGCTCGGATTTGCCGGGAGTCACCACCGCCATTGTTCTGGAGCAGATGGTAGAGGGCTACACCGATGCCCTCCAGCCTCGTGGAAAACGCCAGCAACATATGGGTGCTCCGGCAGCTGTGAGCCGTGTGTTAGAGAAGGCTTTTAGACGCAGATGGCATCATTTGGCCGAAGAACGGATTGAAGACGTTACTCCCCAAATTCCTTATGGCAAGAGTTTTTGGCCTTTGTCTTCCATTGAGCGGAAGGAAATCAAAAAGCTCTTTGAAGAGTCGGATGTTCGCCAACTGATTACTTCACTCAAAAGTCGCAAGGATGACGACCAACTGGAAGTCTTGGATGCGGCTTTTTGGGTGAAGGGCTGCAGTTCGTTGGGTCGGATGCGCTTTTCGGTTCTGGTGGGAATCGGGAAGAGAAAAAAACGCAAGAACGACGGATTTTGTTTGATTGATATTAAAGAGGCTGTCGCTGCAGCCGCACCCCGATACAGCAATTGCGACATGCCAAAGGACAATGCAAAGCGAGTTGTCGAGGGCGCGCGAATGCTATCGCCCTATCTGGGACAACGCATGTTGTCGTGGCGATTTATGAACCGCTCTGTTGTGCTTCGTGAGTTGCTTCCCCAAGACTTGAAGTTGGAAATGGATCAGCTCACCCGCGGCGAAGCAATTTTGTCGGCTCGATACCTGGCAGCCGTTGTTGGTAGCGCCCACGCATCTCAGATGGACGTAAAAGCCCGAAATGAATGGCGCGCTGCCCTCAAAAGGAACTATTCGAGGAAGCTTGATGCGCCGTCTTGGTTATGGTCCAGCGTAGTCGAACTGATCGCCCGCCACGAAACGGCTTATTTAGAACATTGCCGCCGCTATGCGTTCACGACTCGGTAGATCCGTTTCGGTCGGTGCGGGGTATGCATCCACCTAGCCCTGTGAGCTTGCCTGCTTCCTAGCTGACTTTTCGATCCTTCTTTTGGCCGTCGGCAAACAGCATACTTTCGATCCTTTCGATCAAATGGTGCGCCATGGCGGATTTTGCCAGAAATCCATGAGCAGTTGCATCTTCGGTTTGCCTCCGTACAATCCAGGGATCATTCTGGCTCATGATAAGAATCAGCGATTCGGATACATCTCTGCGTATGATCTTGGTCGCATCGATTCCATTCATCTTGGGCATCGAGACGTCCATCAGTATGAGATTGGGTCGCAATTGTTTCGCTTGCTCGACGGCCTGAACTCCGTCCTCGGCTTCTCCGCACACTGACAAGCCCTCCCGCGAATTGAGCAAACCGCGGATGTTCTGTCGAATCACCTGATGGTCGTCAACGATCAAAATTCTGCACATAAGCAACGTCCCGAACTTTATTGCTTTGAACAAGATGTAATATCAACGTATTCGGATGGTAGCACCGATGCAATACAGTGTTTTCATCCGTTCAGTCGGAACGACAAACAACTAATTGAAACGCTTTTCGCCTGCCCCTTCAGCCCTAGTTTTTCTGATAAAAACGCCGCCCTCGAATTTCATCTCAGGGGCGGCGCCTCTTTAAAGAAACATGCCCAAACTTAACTATGCGGCATTGCGGGATTTCTTTTTCGCTCCGGGCGCAATCTCAGGCTTCTCCGCCTCTTCTTCACCGCTATCAGCGTTGTTTGCTTGAGCATTGATGTCGCTCGACAGGTCGGTCAGTTTCTCGTCTGTGGCCCTCTCTTCTTCCAAGGTCTCATTGAGCAGATCGACGTGTGCGGATTCTCCGAGTTCTTTCGCGAAAGCGATCACAGTGCCATAACCGGCCATTTCATAGTGCTCAACGCGCTGCGCCGCGCCGATTAGGGCGGCATCCAGTAGCCCGCCTTCGTACTCCTCGACTGCTTCGGATCCCTCTTCGATCAGCCCCTCCATGCCCTTGCACTTCTTTCCCTTGGGACTTTCGCCGAGTTGTTTGAAAATCGTTTCCAGGCGCTCAACGTGTCCTTTGGTCTGTTCTAAATGTTCGGTAAAACCCGCGCTCAATTCCTGAGATGTCGCGGCTTTAGCCATTTTTGGCAGAGCCTTTACAAGCTGATTCTCCGCGCTGTAAAGATCTTTCAGTTCGTCGATATATAGCTCTTTCAATCCCTCTTCAGCCATGACACGTCTCCCTTGTTTGAATATGCATGCGAAAATTAGTTGCGGAAAATGATTCCCGGGTGGCCGGTGGAAAAAGATGACGATCAAACGTCACGAAGAAACTGAGGCGCTTAGATTATCGCGCAAGCACTGTGCCAACTGATTGGATGTTTGAGACATCGAAAGTAAGTCCTTCTTATCAAACTTTCCCGAGTACCTCCTCTTATGCCGATCCAACGAAAAACACAAAACTCCAGGAAGTCCGCCCAGACGACTGGCGGCGCGACACATCAACAACCCGTGGCGCCAGACAGTGTCCTCACATCAAATCAGGGTCTGCAAATCTCTGATAATCAAAATTCATTGAAAGCAGGCGATCGCGGACCGACTCTCCTCGAGGATTTCATTCTTCGCGAGAAGATCACACATTTTGATCACGAGCGCATCCCCGAGCGCATTGTCCACGCGCGCGGAGCTGGCGCACATGGATATTTCCAGCCCTACGCATCGATGGCGAAGGTCACCAGTGCTGCGTTCCTCTCCGATCCTAAAGTGAAGACGCCCGTCTTTGTGCGGTTCTCAACAGTAGCGGGTGAGCGCGGCTCGACCGACTTGGCGCGGGACGTGCGGGGCTTTGCAGTAAAGTTCTACACTTCAGAAGGTAATTTCGATCTCGTCGGCAACAACATTCCGGTCTTCTTCATCCAGGATGCGATCAAGTTTCCAGACTTGATCCACTCGGTCAAGATTGAGCCGGATCGCGGCTTCCCTCAGGCAGCCTCTGCCCACGACACGTTTTGGGATTTCATTTCATTGATGCCAGAATCTCTTCACATGATCATGTGGGTCATGTCGGATCGCGCCATACCGCGATCGCTACGCATGATGGAAGGATTCGGCATTCATACGTTCCGGCTGGTTAATGCCGACGGCGACAGCCAGTTTGTGAAATTCCACTGGCGTCCGAAGCTGGGAACGGCCTCCGTCGCATGGGACGAGGCAGTGAAGATCAGCGGGGCCGATCCGGACTTTCATCGCAGGGACCTCTGGGAGTCGATTGCATCGGGAGATTTCCCAGAATACGAGCTAGGATTGCAGATTTTCGACCAGAAGACCGCGGATCGCTTCGAATTCGATGTACTCGACGCTACCAAAATTATCCCGGAGGAGTTCGTACCGCTGCAAATGGTTGGGAAGATGGTTCTCAATCGCAATCCCGACAATTTTTTCGCTGAAACAGAGCAGGTGGCTTTCTGTCCGAGTCATATAGTGCCTGGGATCGATTTCTCGGAGGATCCTCTGCTGCAAGGGCGACTGTTCTCTTATCTGGATACCCAATTGAGCCGGCTCGGAGGACCAAATTTCCATCAACTTCCGATTAATGCGCCGAAATGCCCCTTCGCTAACCTACAGCGAGACGGCATTCATCAAATGCAGGTGCCGATCGGGCGGGTCGCCTATGAACCAAATTCCCTCGACCCCGACGGACCGCGAGAGTCGACAGAAAACGGTTTTCGGACCGCGGATCGTCCTATAACAGGCGGCGCTTCGCGAGTTCGTTCTGAAACTTTCGCCGACCACTATTCCCAGGCGCGACTGTTCTACAGGTCAATCACGCCACCGGAACAGAAGCATCTCGCACAAGCAATCACATTTGAATTATCGAAAGTTGAGACTGAACCGATAAGGCTAAGGATGCTGGGGCACCTCGCCCTGATCAACGAAACGCTTGCAGAACAGATTCGGGACGGTCTTGGTGTTTCCGGGCGGGTTGAAAAGATTACACCGGCAAGGAAACCGATTGATCTTGAGGAAAGCCCGGCGCTGCGGTTGTACGGCAAATATAAGGACACGCTAGCGGGGCGGAAAGTTGGCCTGCTCCTGGGTGCGGGTTTCGACGCTGACCGAAAAAAATCTCTCATCGCCGCCATTACCAAGGAAAAAGCGAAGGTCGCGGTTGTAACTTCGAAAATCCAAGGGGAAATCGATGGCGAAGGGACCCTGCATCCGGCCGATATGGCCCTGCAAGCTGCTCCTTCGGTTCTTTTCGACGCCGTAGCAGTGCTAACGGGCCCGGGCGGAGATAGGGTCTTGGCTCAAAATCCGGACGCTGTCTCCTTCCTAATGGACGCGCTTAGGCACTGCAAGGCAATTGCTTGGGGAGGCGCTCCGACGCTTTCGGAAAAAGCGGAAGTTGAGGAAGGCGATGGGCTGATCAACCTTGATGAGAAATCCGGCGTGAAGCAATTCGTCGATGCCGCTAAAGTCGGTCGATACTGGAACCGGGAATGACATTCAATCCATCTTGGCGTCTTCAGTCCAGTAGCAGAAGACTGCGGTTGTAGAGGACCCCAAGGGTCCATGGCGTACCGGTACGATCGATGCCTCTCGGGATTTTCGGCGCTGGCTTCTATTTAGTAAAATCATTTCGTGACGGCGTTCGCGGAGACATTCAAAGCCACGGTCCTAAACGAGGGTCTTGGGCTGCGATGCGATGGTTGAATGCCGGTGTGTCTTATTGTTTTACAGCCATTTTTGCCTTTGAAGGCGATTCACTGCACAACATCTGCCTCATCGACAAAGAAGACCCAAAGATCACCCCTTGCGCTGATCAACCGATTCTAGAGTCTTATTGCGCTTACATTCACCGCTCCCGCGCTCGCTTTGGTTTCGAGAACTCGGTTGCCGATGTGAGGGTGGAAGGGCACCCGAAGCAACAAAGATATCAGAGCTGCTATGGTATTCCGCTCGTCGCCGCAGATGGCAAACTGTTAGGCACTGTGTGCCACTTTGATCGCAGTCCGATGCCGGTGTCCGATGCTGTCGCGACCGGGCTGGACGATCTGGCTCTGTTAATCACCGAAGCGCATTTTCCAAAAAATACGTACATATCACCGTTTCCAGTATTCGTCGGGCGTTGAGAATAAGGAAAAGTGGTCGCGCTCACTTTGGTTTCGGCGATGACCAGAACTTGTTCCATTGGGCATGGTGCTCTTAATTCCAAGCGCCTGCGCCAACGAAAGTTTATTTTCGACCGGCCTCTGCCGTGGGAACCCACAACAGAAATTATGGTCCAATAAGGGTCCACGAACTGTTCCCGAGGGTCATTAAAACGCTTTTGTAGCGTCATCCGTGCCGCGTGTTTTCAGTTAGTTACGGTTGAAGATTTCGCTGTCACGGTTGCGGTTAAACAATTTATGCGAATCAATACCGCTCACGCACTTCGCAAACAGTACTGAAAACGCTGCCCTTCACCCGTTGTCTGAGAATCAGAAACGGTACTTTCGCCTCAATTCGGACGCGGCTTCGCATGCGGGGGCCCCTGCCGATGTCGAAAACACAAGGAAAGTAGACCAGCAAGAATCACAACGCAATCATTGAGAGGACAACCCCGCCCGAGTTTCGCCAAGATCGTGAACTTGCGAGACATTGAACTTAGAGGACAGATTAGTTGTGCCCGATCTTCACGAATCCTGATCGACTACCACTGCGATCTCACCGCTTTGATTAGCAATATCGGCCGTCATCACGTTTCCCTGTTGCCGGCAAAGCAAATCGAACTTCACGTCACCAACTTCCAATCCAACAATTCTTAACTCAGTTAAAAAATATGGCAGCCCTGGATTGCGCAATCGCAACATTCCCTGCGGAGCGTCGATTTCGATTCCGAGAGCCGCCTTCAACAAGAGATATACGCTGCCAGCCGCCCAGGCTTGCGGTGAGCACGCCACCGGATAAAGTGTGGGGCCTGCCATCCCAGGTCGCTTGTGAAATCCGCAAAATAATTCTGGTACTCGATACGAATTGAAGTGCAGACTGGCGGCGTAGATCGCCGAGAACACCGCCATTGTGTTCGACTGCAACCCGTAGCGCGAAAATCCCAGGCTGATCAGCGCGTTGTCGTGTGGCCACACTGAGCCGTTGTGATACGACATGGGATTGTAACGAGCCTCACCGGACGCCACCGTCCGAACGCCCCATCCTGAAAACATGGAAGGATCCATGAAGGTCTGCGCGATCCTTGCCGCCCGCTCGGGAGTCGCCAACTGTGTAAACAAAGTATGACCGGCGTTCGATGTGCGAACGCGGCACGGACGCTTCTCGCCGTCGAGCGCCAGCGCGTAGACCGATAAATCCTCACACCAGAATTCCTGATTGAATTTAACCTTCAAGGCCGCAGCGCTGAGTTCAAGTCTGGTAGCTTGCTCCTCTAATCCCAAGCGCCTGGACAACTCTGCCACCGCTAACTTTGCCTGGTACACGTAGCCTTGAACCTCGCATAACGCGATAGGGCCATCCGCCAAAGTCCCGTCTGCGTGAAAAACGGAATCGTGCGAATCCTTCCAACCTTGCTGCACCAGCCCGTTCTCGGAATTGCGCCAGTATTCGACGAATCCGTCATGGTCGCGATCACCCCATTGATCGACCCACTGAAGGGCGGCTTGAATGTTGGGCCAGATTTCGTGAATGAACTCCAGATCATTGGTGCGCTTAAAGTACGCATGAGCCAGCACCAGAAACAGCGGAGTAGAATCAACGCTTCCGTAGTAGCGCGCGAAAGGAACTTCTCCGAGCATGGCCATTTCGCTCTTACGGGTTTCGTGAACTATTTTTCCCGGTTCAGCGTCGCGGCCGCGATCTTCCTCATGGGCTTGAGTCTTCGCCAGATGGTGCAGCACCCCGCGGGCGATTTGCGGCGCAACCCAAAGGCATTCAAGAGCAGTGATAATGCCGTCGCGCCCGAAAACTGTCGCAAACCAAGGGATGCCCGCATAGGGATAATTTTTTTCCGGGTTACCGACCGTCAGCATGATCAGGTCGGATTCTGAGCGTGACAGCCAAGCGCCGAAATCGCGGTTGCCGGTCTCAATTCGCGTGGAATGCAGAAGTTGCACCGCAGACGGGTCAGGAATTGCTGCGGCACGTCCTGATCCCGTTGGCCGGCTCTCGCCGCGTAATTGCTTGCAAGTGATCCCCACTTCTAGACGGCATTCGACCTCCGGATCGAGATGCAAGCGGAAGAACGCTTCGTTTTCCTGCAAAGTCTCGGGTATCCGCGAGAAGTTAATATGAGTGCGGCGTTGCACGTGATCCAAACCTTCATAGGCCAGGATCACTTCGCTTTTTTGCACGGTGCTGGGTAGCACTTCGCCACATTTTTTACGCTTTGTCCCGCGCACTTCAAAGATGTCGGCGAAGTCAGCTTCAAAGTAAAACGTGATCGGAAAATCAACCGCCTCGGCTCCGTAGGTGAGCAGTCGAAACGACTGCACACAATGATCTTCATACATAAAGATGTTGCGGTAAATGTGGACCGTTCCTCCCGGCCTCCGCCGGCCGCCCAGTCCCGGTTCATCCTTATTAGTTAGATCAACATGTAGTGAGCCGTAGTCCTCGCGCACCGAAGACGCTAGCAGCAAAGGCTGTTGATCTTCCACATACAGAACCATGCGAGATAGATGACGAGCTTCGGCATGATAAAGGCCGAAGGCAAGCGGCCGTATCGCCTCAATATCGCCGTAGCGATTGAAGACGCCGAAGGTTTCTCCATACTTCAGTACCCGAGTGCGATCGTCGGCAAGTGCTGAAGTCGCGCGAACGTAGTAAACGTTATCGATAGCGAGAACGTCATTGGGGATTTCGACTCGTTTCATGGCACCAGCGAAGAATTTATTTGAATAGGGACGGGCGCCAGAGCAAGCGGTTCTTGTTCCGTCAACCGATGGTAAATGTCCACATAAGCCGCAGCCATACGGTCTGCGGTAAAGCGCTTCTCGAACGCAGCCCGGCAGCTCTTGCGGTCGAAGGTGCGGCACTTTTGAATCGCGTGGGCTGCCTCCTCTTCGGAATCCACGATGAAGCCAGAGACACCCGGTTCGATGATTTCTGGAACGGAGCCGCAGCGAAAAGCGATCACCGGGGTTCCGCACGACATGGCTTCAATCATAGTTAGGCCGAAGGGCTCCGGCCAATCGATCGGGAATAAAAAAGCAGTGGCGTTGCCTAGAAAATCTGTCTTCTGGGTTTCGTCGATTTCGCCAAGATATTCCACCCCTGGTGATTCCAGAAGCGGCTTAATCTGTGAGTTGAAGTAAGGCCGGTCCACGACGTCGATTTTTGCTGCAATGCGGATTTTCATTCCCGCCCGCAGGGCAATTCGAATGGCGCGGTCGGGACGCTTTTCTGGCGAGATTCGGCCAAGAAAAGCAACGTATTCCTCGCCGCTTCGGCTAGCAATATAGCGCGCAGGATGCAGCCCGCGAGGCAGGCCATGGTAAACGTTTCCTACCCAGCTGGCGAAAGAGAGAGGCGCACGTTGCGCGCGTGAGATCGACACCACTGGCGTGCGGCGAAAATGACGATAAAGTGGTTGCAGGTCTGGAATATCCAGCCGGCCATGTAACGTGGTCACGGCGGGCAATTCCATATTTTTCGAAAAGGGAAAATGAAGGTGGTCGATATGAAAGTGAAGAATATCGAACTCCGTACTGCGTGAAAGCACTTCGTCGAGCAAGATCGCGTAATGGGCCAGCGGATCGATGCATCCCGATAATGTACGCAGCGAGTGTTCACATGGCGCAACCAGCGTCGCCTGGGTAACTGAATCGCCGCTGGCGAACAGGGTCACCTGATGTCCCTGATTGACCAGTTCTTCCGTCAGGTAGGAAACAACTCGTTCGGTGCCACCGTAGTGCCTCGGCGGTACGCTCTCATACAGTGGAGCAATTTGCGCAATTCTCATGGGATGCAATCCTCGAATTTCTTCTCCAGTTATCTCCGACTGTAAGCAAGGATTTCCTTTTTCGCCATCAGCACATTCCACTATGTCCGTAAGGATAACGTGGTAGGGGCTAACGTTGTCACAGGCGCAACCTTTTCCCAATTCAGGCAACGAGCTGCCGCGCGGAACAGCGTCTGGGTCATTCATGGACTGACGGGCCGAGGCAACTCATAGCTCACAGCTGCCGTTGCGATGAACCTGATTCCGTCCGGACTGCAGATTAACGTCGAAAACCTTGCGAGCGTCGCGGGGTTGGCTGAGTCAGCCATGACAAGCGAGCCTTCCTACTCACTGACGGTCGCATCGGATTTCTTCTTCGGGACAGCTTCCGGCGTATCCGACACTTTGATAAATGCGTTGTATCCATTTTTAGATCCCGAGGGTGCAGGTAAGCCGCCGACTATTCCGAAGCCAATTACGCCTCACCCTAACCCTTTCAAGCAGGATCAACATAATCCAAAGTGGTGGAGGTAGAAGGGTTAGCTCGCCATATATGCGGAATCCTGCGCAGGATTAGCGAATCTCTGCCACCGCGTGTTCCAGTGCAAATCCCTCAAAGCCCGCTCCAGGTATGGGGCTGGTGTTCTGCCGCCAGACTACCATCGTTGGACAGTGGTTTCTTCAACCCAGAGTTTGTTGCCGGCGGGTCGCAGTGTGATGGTCGCGATGGCCCGCGTTTTGAGTCTAGGTATCGGTGTCTTCCAGCGATCCAGCAACCATTTCAGTCTGAAGTAAAGACCAACATTGTTGCAGCGCAATGTGACATCGAGTATGAGCGGGTCCGCCACTCCATAAAAACCCGCATCAGTATGAGGTTTATTGTGAAAGCGGGTTTGGCTTCAGGGTTACATCCGCTGCAAATTGCAGGTGCCGACGAATTGACGGCATGAGTGCGAAAGCACTTCGACCGCTTGGCGATCACCGCGCGATGTTAGCAGAGCGCGCAATGCGGTTCAAAAAGATATCCTTCTCGTAGTGATGGGCGTCTGTGAAGAAGTCAGCGAAAGCGAAAATCGAGCCGCGCCGCTTCGAAAGTACGCGTGCGTGGCTCGAGTGCTTTCGAGCGTGATTCGAACTAGGGCACCAGCTTGAAAATCGTTCCATTCCCAGTAGGGCCGCCATATGCAGTGGCACCATACAAGTCGCCGTTTCTCACCACCACACCGAAATTGACGTACTCGCCGTCGCTGCCATCGAAGGCATGCAAAACAGTTGCCGTCCATTCACCACTTCCGTCGGGTGTCAACTGCAATACTTGACCACAGCCGTTGTCGCCGCAAGTGGGATTAACGGTTCCTCCGGTCGCCGTCGCATACAAGGCGCCCGAGGGACCGAGGCTGAGGGATGTAATCTGCGACACGAACGATCCGTTATAGATAATTGAGAATTGCCCCTTGGAGTTGACCTCGAAGACTGCCGTCACGACGTTGTCAGCGGTTCGAGAGATGCCGTATACAGCGCCGGCAGAGTTTCCAACAAGCCAGTAGGGGTTTTGCCCGTCGCTTCCGCCGGTGAAGCTGTACAGAACTTTTTCCTTGCCGGAAGGAGTGACTTCGAACACGGTTCCGCAACCGGGGCCGTTCTGGCATGAACCGGTGCCGCCAGAAATCGTGGCTCCGAAGAAATTTCCGGAGGAATCGCGAACTAATCCACCCGCTGGATCGTTACCATCCGGTACTGGGCCAAACGAGTAAATGATCTTCTCAGCGCCTGCCGAAGTGATTTCGAAGATTGCTCCCGTGAAGTTCGCGCCACCATCGAAGGCCATACCAAAGAGATTACCCTCGGATTCGAAGACCATGTTTCCGTTGGGGCCCGCGCCATCGTTTGGCCCGCCCTGGAACTCGTGTAAGACTTCGTACTTGTTAGTGCTGAGGTCCAGGGAGAAAACGAATCCACAGCCGAGGCCCTCTGGACAGGCAGTATAGTCGCCGCCATAGTTGGACAAACCGTAAAGCGTCTCTCCATCCTTGCTGAGGCTGTAACCGCCCGGAATCTCCGCTTCGTTTCCCAAAGGCACGGAGAAGCGATGAAGTACAGTTTCCTTTGCTTCGGGTGAAAGGCCGAAGGTAAGGTAGCAAGGGCAATCACTTCCGTACGCAGCGGTCCCAATCAACTCTCCGCTGGGCGTAAGGATGAGATTGCTGGGACTGGCCCCTGCATTGCCTCCCCGAAACGCGTAGAGGGTTGTGAAAGTCTGACCGTGAGCGGCTATTGACGCAACCGTGCTGATGGCAATAATTATGGTCGCCGCCAAGCGCATGGTTGTAATAAGTTGCTGCTTCGGTGTGGCATGCTGGTTCGAAGAAATAGACAGGTGTGGCATAAATACACTCCTCCTGAGTTGGTCCCTTAGCTCGAAGCGGAATCAGACCAGGCGGGTAGTCGAACGAGTGAGGTCGCACACTTAAGAGTACGGAAGACTATAAGAGGGTTGCCGACCTCTTCCAGATGGGAGAAGACGCTATGATTATCCCTTTCTCCTCCAATGCTAAGGTCAACGGAACGTCCACGCGGTTTGCTGATCCAGCACGTTTTTCTTTCGCCCTCAGGGGCGAAGACGGCCACCCATTCCCACTTCCTCTGAAAACGTACGACAAAATCTTACATGTGCTGAGAAGGTCGTTGGAAGCAGCGAAGGTCGACAAGACGAAGAACATCGATGGACCTGGCGACTTGATTGCGGGCGGGCCGTAAACCATTCGACGGCTCCGAGCGCAGATTTAGTGAAACAGTCGCTCGCGAGCGTCGGATCTCAAGTTCGCTGGACGGCACGACTGCTGGCTCCCGGCCAGGGAAGGAGGCGTGCAAATGAACAATTATCGCGTTTCTAGACTTCGTATTGCACGCCATCCCAACAATTCTCATCCAAAGATCAGCCAGATTATTAGCGTATTATTTTTCGCAACCATTTCCGGGCAAGCATCGAAAAATCGGAACTCGACGATTAGGCTGCAAGCTAGATGAAGGCTCAACGATCCAATAACCCCGCAATCTTGTTTGATCTCGATGGAACGCTCATTGATTCGGTTTACGAGCACGTCATGGCGTGGGCTGCTTCGTTGCGAAGTGTGGGTATCGTTGTACCAAATTGGAAGATCCATCGTCGCATCGGCATGAACGGCGAATCCATGGTCCGGCAGTTGCTTCGTGAACTGGAAGTTCATCACCGGACAGTTAACGTTGAACGACTTGAAGAAAAACACGATGCTGCATTCAAGAAAGCGACCGGCGAACTCCGGCTCCTCCCTGGAGCGCGAGAGTTGCTTCGTTACCTGAGTCAATACGGTATCCGCTGGGCAATTGCGACAACGGGGGACAGAAAACAGACAAGGGGTTCGCTGCGGGACTTGGAGATCTCAACGCCAGCCGTAGTGATCACTGGCGACGATGTCAGGAGAGCTAAGCCCTCTCCCGATGTATTTGTTCTCGCTGCGAAGCACCTGCACGTGCCGATCGAAAACTGCATTATCGTTGGTGACAGTCCCTGGGACATGCTTGCTGCTGGACGACGGAGAGCGCTCGGCGTGGGCCTTCTGTCAGGAGGCTACAGCAAAGGGGAGTTGGAGGAATCGGGAGCGTTTCGCGTCTACGCCGATCCGGCAGAAATGTTATTGCATATTGAAGATTTAGGCCTCCCGGGCAAATGACAGTTGCTGACACCTCGTTTGGCTAGCATGAAGTCGCGCTGGATTCGCGGCAGTAGCAACCAAAACTCTGAAGCAGCATTGAACTGTCGCACGGCGCACACGGCGGTCGAAATTCGGGATCTGCGCGGTCCTTGGCACCAATGCGCGCAGTCGCCTTGATGTAAAGCAGGGCAAAGTGCCTGTGACAAAGACTCACGAGGACTCCCCCAATCGAATACAGAAGAACATTGACTTTGTTTTTTTAATTTCTTGCCAACTTCAGGGTATCGCGGCTGCATCGAAGATGTTCAGTGTTTAACGGGAAGAAACCGCATTAAATCTCATGCCTCAATCCCCCAGCGCAACGATACCTCTTCGAAAATTTGGACGCGCCGACGCCGAGGTCTCAGCGCTCGGATTTGGCGGCCATCACTTGGGTGAGGCCCCGGATGAGAAGACTGCGGTAGAAATGGTTCATCGGGCGATCGATGGTGGAATCACGTTTTTCGACAACTGCTGGGAGTATCGCAGAGGAAAGACGGAAATATGGATGGGTGCAGGCTTGAAGGGCCGCCGGGACAAGGTATTCCTAATGACCAAGACCTGCCCTCACGGACGGGACGCCGAGCTCGCGCTTTCGATGCTGGATGAATCTTTGCGCCGCCTGCAGACTGATCATTTAGATCTTTGGCAGGTTCATGGCATGGCTTTCGACAACGATCCAGAGCTTTTCATTCGCCCCCACGGGGCTGCGGAAGCCCTGGAAAAAGCCAAAAAGGACGGTAAAGTCCGCTTTGTGGGATTTACCGGCCACCACAGTGCCAAAGTTCATCTCAATATGTTGCAGACGGGATTCCCATTTGACGCCGTCCAAATGCCGTTGAATGCCTTCGACGCCAATTTCAAGAGTTTCGAGAAGCAGGTTCTTCCGGAGCTGAACAAGCGTGGCATCGCCACGCTAGGTATGAAGCCTTTGAACGGGCATGGAGAGGCTATCAAAAATGGTGTTGTTACTGCGGAAGAGGCTCTGCGTTATGCCATGAGCCTGCCTGTCGCTACTACCATCACTGGCATGGACAGCCTGGAAGTGCTCCACCAGAATCTGCAAATCGCTCAGAATTTCAAGCCGTTCGAAGAATCCGAGATGCAGGAACTGCGCGACCGGTGCAAGCAGGATGCCGCTGATGGTCGGTACGAGCTTTATAAGTTATCGCTGAAATTTGACAACCCAGAGGCAAGGTTGGCTCATGACTTTCCTCTAGACACCCAGCAGTCCGAAGTCAAGGACATGCTCGGAGCTCAGCAAAATACAGGCCATCCATTTCCGGAGAAGCAGTTCTAAGACAAAAATAATGACAGACTCTTTCGAATGGAATCGCCGGAAGTTCATCAAGAGCGCTGCCATTTTGGGTGCGTCGCCTTTCGCCTCCGGAGGCAGCATGGCGCTACAGCAGAATACCGCATCGCAACGTGACGTGTCGGGAGTCGTTCCCCGAAAACCTCTCGGGCGCACTGGGATACAAGTTTCAGCGATGGGACTAGGGGGCTATCATCTTGGCTCGGCTGAAACTGATCGGGAAGCCAATGAAATCGTGGCGAAGGCGATCGATCATGGCATCAATTTTTTCGACAACGCCTGGGAATACCACGACGGCCTTAGCGAAGAGCGACTTGGAAAAGCGCTCAAAGGGAAACGTGACCAGGTAGTGGTGATGACCAAGGTGTGTACGCATGGTCGCGAGAAAAAGACTGCAATGCGAATGCTGGAAGAATCGCTTCGCCGCCTGCAAACGGATCATTTGGACATTTGGCAGATTCACGAAGTCGTCTATGAAAATGATCCGGAGTTGATTTTTGCTCAAAACGGGGCCGCCGAAGCCTTGTTAGCAGCGCAACAACAAGGAAAGGTTCGTTTCATCGGTTTCACCGGACATAAAGATCCAGAAATCCACTTGAAGATGTTGTCTCACAATTTTCCGTTCGACACCATTCAGATGCCACTGAACTGCTGTGATGCGACTTTCCGCAGCTTCGAAACCCAAGTTTTACCTGAGGCCAACCGCCGAGGCATAGCGGCCCTGGGCATGAAGAGCCTGGGAGGAAGTGGTGAATTAGTGAAATTCGGGGCTCTAACTGCCGAGGAGGGATTGCGCTATGCGATGAGTCTGCCGGTCGCAACCACTATCAGTGGCATCGATAGCATGCAAGTCCTAGACCAGAATCTCCGTGTCGCGGTTGAGTTTCAGCCTTTCGACGCTTCCCAAATGCAGCGCCTACGCGAACAGTGTCGTCTTTCAGCGGCGGATGGCCATTTGGAATTGTTCAAGATGACCAGCAAATACGATGGTAAAGTCGGGCGCGAACAACACCATTTTCCCACTGTGGAACAACTTCCGCTTTAGCCTGAATTCTGCCTACGCGGATTGGTTTCCGGCAGGCCGAGATCGGGCGAACCCTTCATTTCCGCGTTTCTTCGAAGAGATCCGTTTGGCCGGAAAAAGCAGCTGGTCTCAACGACCTACGTTTTCCCCGGTGCGGCGTCAGCCACCCGAAAGGATCCATTATGAAACTGTCTTTTGCGCCCATTGAGGATTTGCGCACGCTCTATGTCAGCAATCTGAAAAAAACTCTGATATGGAGCGGAAAATCCCGAAAGCTCTCCCCGACCTATGGCTTGGGCTTTCCGCGACCATCTAGAAGAGACAAAAGGTCATGTCAGCAAACTCCAGGGCCTTTTGCGGATGGAACATCGGCGGAAGAGGAGAGAAGGTTACACATTCCGCTGCGTGCTCTTCTTCGCAAAGCGAGCACGACCACTTACGGAGTGGGCTACTTTCATTTTTCTCCTACAACTTCATCAAAATCCATCGTACACTTCGCACATCTCCGGCGATGGCTGCTGGCGTGAAAGATCGGCTGTGGAGCGTAGAAGATTTGATAGCTCTCTGGGAAGCGTATGAATCTCGGAGGCGGAAGGAGCGGTAGCATGAGAGTTGCAATCACGATAGTCATCGTTCTGCTTGCTGCTGCGGCAATGCTTGCACCGTTCTTGATTGACGGGCATCACTGGTTTCCGCGCAAACGCAAAAATTCAAAGTAGCCCACTACCCCACTTACCGATCTCATGCACGACACCTGCTTGCACCCATATTCTCGTCACCGCTCGTCCTAACTTTGGTTAAGCCGCCTTTACATTGCTCCCGGAGTCGTGTCTGCCAACCAAATCTCGCCGCAAACGCTCGACTTGTGCCGCTGCTTCTCTGATCTGCTCAGCACATTCCTGCCCGTGTCTTGGAAGAAATCCTCCATAAGTCTCCAGCAGCAACCGGGAAATCGTGTTAATGGTACTGATATCCGAACGCGCGGGACCGGAAAGGGCAGACGTTAGCTTTTCCAGTTGCGAATCTCGCACGCTTAGTTCTCGCTCCGTGTGCGCTGAGTGTTTTGCGAGCGCCCGCACATGTTGACCCGTCAGCCCGAACAGGCATGCCGCCAGTACGAGCAACACCGAATTGGCAACGATGGTTACTCGCACTGCATGTTTCAGTGCGGCAATCCTCCCGCTATCGAATCGCGCGAAATTGTTGCTTTCGGCTGACGATAGCGAGGAAACGATGCGGCGAATCTCATCCATGTAGCCCTCGCCTTCGTTTGTATCCATCAGTTTGAATGATCGAAGGCGGTATCCCTGTTCACGCAGGCCAATGGAGTGTTCCATTTCTGCCTGCTTTGATTTACCCAGGGTCTCCAATTGCGACTCCTGCAGTTGATCAGTGTGCGTCCGTTTGGCGAGAGCCGCCCGAAGATCGTAGAAATCGCTTTCGATTCTGCTCTTCGCATCATTGTATGGCTGCAAGTAAGTAGGATTATCGGTAAGCAGGTATCCGCGCTGACCTGTGTCCATATCGGTCAAATCTCTCAGAACGGCAGAAACTTGCGCTTGGATTGCGGAGCTTTCGAGCGTGAGGGTCGCGTTATCCTGCATACGTCTTAAATAGCTGACGCTGAAGTACGCATTGCCTACGATGAAAGCAAGTAGCACTATACTTCCCATTTGCAGAGCAACTTTTCGAAGCATTCTCGGGCTCCCATTTTACATTCTTACAGGATAATAGGCTGTTTCACGCAGAGAATGCTTGATCACAGAGGAAGAAACGGAAATATTTGTCCAGAGAGCGAACTGTGCGTCCAGCCCATCAAAGTGAAAATGCTTTTTGCCATCAAGCGTCTATGGAAGGCCGTGGATAAGGCCGAGCGTCCACGGCGCTACTGCGAGCGGCAGAAGCCAGGAAGCTCATGCCGACCTTGCGTCGACGCAGAACTCCGTTTAGATTAGTCCACGATCCGCACTTATCAACGCGGGTCCTGTTGTGCGCTTCGTCACTCAGGGTCTCTGTCGCTGCTGCTCTACGATAAAATCTTGCGATGAGAAAACCGGGCCCAGACATGAGACTCTATCCGCATCCGTTCACCTGTGCGCACTGCGGAGCCGAAGGCATCCATAAGTCTCCGACGGAGATGATTTTGATTACGCGTGCGAGATGCGAGCAATGCGGAACCGAGGTCACAATTGCCAACAGCGCCGCCCAGTCCTGAACGCCACGGAAGAACGTTTTCGCAGGGTCTGATCGGGAAAAAAAGAAAGGCACCTTTGCCAAGTTGTCTTTCGGCATCGTGCTGGCGTCCCCCTTGCTGAAGCACCCGCGTAGCGAAAGAAGTGATTACGGCACCTCGATCCACACCCGAAGAAGCTAACAACAGCAGGAAAAATCGGTCGATGAGATTGGCATCAAGCAGTTGCGGACAGAGCGTTGAGTTTCCCCAGAGGACAATATCCGGCCATTTCTCCGCTTTCACCTTCTTCAACTCGTCAATGCTGCTCAGTTTGTGGCTGTTTTGCGAGCAGAACAGCGCTGCCTGCTCTACCTCCGAGCCACGCTGCTGGCATCGTTCCATTAGCAACGGCTCCGACAATCCTTTCGATAGGTTACCTTGCCGTGAGAGCCTTGAAGTGTGTCGTTGAGGTCGGCCAGAGCGGCGCATTGCGCGAATATCCAGTCTACCGCCAGGGAGCAGAGGTCGGAGGCCGTCGACTATCAAGGTCGAACACTCGCGGCGCTGGATTACTACCACTCGCAGACGACGCCATGGTCGGCGACATTCCTACAAGAAGCGTTCGAACGATCTATTCACGACTCGGAGATTGGTTTGCATTGCTGACTATCGCTGGCTTTCTGGTCTTGATTGTCGCGTCATTTCTTCGCGGGACAGACTTCCCTGATGACGCAGACGACTCGGTTCGATGACAACGCAAAAATGGGGACTTCAATTCTTTGGATTGCCTTAGGGCACACTCTTGGCTTAACCAGCAATTGGATATTCTCCTTACGGTCGTGGCCAGGTTCACGGCGGGAAACTTGATTTTGAAATCACGACCGCGCTTCTTAAGCAGCTTCTTCTTCTATTAATTTGCCGCCACAGATGGGGCATTTCGCGCTTCTATAAGCGCGTCGTAGGGTATCCTGCTTCCCTAAATCGTCAGTCATATGCTTGAACGCAACCGCAAAACCGAATTTATTGCCCCACTTTACGATTCCAAGCTCACAACGGTGACATCGTTTCACAGCCATAAAATCCGGGGCGGAAATAACGCCTCACCGTCTACGGTTTTTTATCGCCCCAAGCTCCTTCATTGCCTGTTTTAGGGAGCGACAGCACGAACCATATTCAGAGGACGAAATTTGTTGCTTTGAATAGCTTTCCGTAACCCTCGCGAGTTCCGTCGTACACCACTCCATTTGCTGTTGAACGTAGCTCTCTATTCGCGGGGTTGTTATTTTTTGGCTCATATCGAACCCTGCACCAAAGGACTCCAGGTTCCCCCAAAAAAAATCGGTGCGGTCCCGTTTAATTGCGCCGAACGCCAAGCTCCAAGTGTCCACATGTTGTCAGCGCAATATCGCTGCCAACCTGCTCAGCGATAATTATCTGAAAAATGAGGACATACAGCCCTAGCAGTAAGGCGCAAGTGCCGAAACCTTCGGCACCTGCCGAAATATCGGCAGATTTCCCCTAAAGTCTGAGCAAAAGTTGCCGATAGGTAGGCACAGGAGGCACCATGACTGCCAATCTTGTTCCTGCCGCTCAGTACCTTCGGATGTCTACCGAACACCAACAATATTCACTCCCAAATCAGTGCGCGAGAATGGAGAGTTACGCACAAGAAAAGGGCTTTGAGATTGTCCGCACCTATTCCGACCCGGCGAAAACCGGAGTTGTACTTAAGCGTCGTTTGGGACTTCGCCAGCTATTGCAAGATGTGGTGAATCCCGAAGAACGGGGTTACAAAGCAATCCTGGTCTACGACGTAAGCCGATGGGGACGTTTTCAGGACTCAGATGAAGCCGCGCATTACGAATTTCTCTGCAAGTCCGCTGGTGCTCCGGTTCATTACTGCGCTGAAACGTTCGCCAATGATGGAAGTCTCGCAAGCCTGATTGCGAAGGCGCTCAAGCGGACGATGGCCGGAGAATACAGCCGTGAACTTGGAGTGAAAGTTCTGGAAGGCCAACGGCGTTTAGCCAGGCTAGGTTTCAAGCAAGGTGGAATGCCAGGATACGGATTGCGGCGAATGCTGCTCTCGGGCGATGGTACAAGAAAACAGTTGCTTGAGAACGGGGAGCGTAAGAGCATTGCGACCGACCGCGTTATCCTCGTACCCGGTCCAGCACAAGAAGTGCAGATCGTTCGAGAAATTTACCGAATGCTGATTTCGGATGGTCGCACAGTCTATGGCATCGCAAGAGAATTGAATCGAAGGCAAGTGCAATATCTCGGAAACTCGCCTTGGGACTACCAGGCCGTATACGGAATCCTTTCACATCCAAAATATGCTGGTTGCCATGTGTACGGTCGCACTTCCCGAAGGCTTTACACGCCAACTGTGAAAGTGCCCAAGGCCGAATGGATTCTGGCTCCCGAATCATTCGAGCCGATTGTTACGGACATGACGTTCGCGGAAGCGCAACGGGTCGTGCTAGACCGAACAATTAATAAATCAGATGAGGAACTGCTTACTTGTCTGCGGAGCTTGCTTCTCCGTGAGAAGCGGTTATCGCTGCATCTCATTCAGAACTCGCCGGACATACCTTCGCCCTCAGCGTATCGGCAGCGTTTCGGAAGTTTGCGGAGAGTTTACGAATTGATCGGCTACGGTAGACCCGATAGTTTCGGACCGATCGACCTGCGACGTCGAACCCAAGCACTCCGCGAAGAGTTGATAACTGAGATTGTTGCGCTACGTCCATCTGACGTTTCCGTCATACGAAAGGGTGGAAGATGGAGAAGCCGCTTGCGATTGAGAAATGGAAGAATCGTGTCGGTTATTGTGGCGCGTTCGGTACGCCCTTGGAAAACGGCAGTACGATGGTGTATCGACCCTGTACTGCACGAACGCAGGTACATGACATTATTAGCACGTTTCAACGTACAGAATGATGCGTTTCTGGATTATCACGTCTTTCCTAACATCGACCGGAAGAGAAGATTTCAGATTAGTCTTCGCGACGCATGGCTGGAGCGCGGTGTCGCCCTTAAGCATTCATCGCAGTTCTATGAAGCTGTGGCTAAAGTTGCTTCCTATTCCCCTATGAGATAACCAAATTGATTTTTAGTGGTGTTTGCGGCATGAGAGTGGCGGTACCAGACAGTCGGGGTGAACCGCCTGACCGTGCTCTTCGGTTTTACAGTCTTCGAGATTTACAGACTCACCGGAGATCGCACATATTTAAATCTTCGGCGCTGTGAGTTTTTGCATAAGGCACCTTAATTTACGGCAGGAAACCCCGACTGAAGTTGATCCGTGGTTTCCTTTTTCTACTACGCTTCGCAACCTTCGCAATAGCGACAGTTGCTTCGATGACAACGGCACGGTGCAGCGATCGCGGACCTAACGGGAATTAAGGAGGACTACAAGAACCGCTCTTGGAGCCTCATGACTCTTCATATTGCCATCCGATTCTTGGGTGCGAAGAGTTATTCGGATGCGTTGCCGCGGCTCTTGGAGGCGCCTCCGAGGCGGTGAACCGATCTACCCCATGGCCGGGAGGCGGTAGTTCGCCGCCTCCCCGTCACATTGCTACTCCGGCAAAACAGCTAAGGCCCCGGGATTCCCAATCGTATAGGGCGAGCCGGGAGCTTGGCTAAAGCTCGTGGGCGTCACCGTAAACACGAAAAGCTCGTTGGATGCCGCGGCGAGCGCGTAAAGATGATTGTCATTATCCCAAAAAACTTGCACGATATTGTCAGTGGTCAACAGGCCGGTGTATTTCGTGATCGGCTTGGCGCCATTGTAGTGGAAGATCTCCAGCCCGTTCTCGCCAGCAACGGCCAGCAGCAGCCCGGAAGGCGACGCCCATACATCGGTAACGGAGCCCACATCCGTAGCGAGCATATTCTTGTAAGTGCTAGTGGTCGTCAGGCTGCCCGTGCTGTCAGCAGTGAAGATGCCGAGCTGCGTGGGTCCATCGATCGTCATATCATTATTCGGAGTGAGTGGAACCGCAATCTGGTACGTCATGTTTGGCGCAACTGAGCCGGGACAGTAGGCACCCTTGTTCGGGGGCGCAGCCGGGATCGGCGGGTTAAGATTCAAATCGGTCAGCGTTCCACCGGCGCCGCGGCTGAATCCATAAAGGTACGGATCACCGTGATAGCACGAACCTCCGTATGCATATTCATCGTTCGCAACGAAGCTGAGAGTCCCATAAAATCCTGCGCTCAGCGAGGTAGCTCCGGTATAGCTGAGCTCGCCGGTGCCCTGGTCGACGTCGAACGACTGATAGGCGTTGTTCAAGCCACCGTCAGCGTTATAGTCCCAGTCATAGAGGGCTTCCCCGGTATGGTCGAGGAACAGCGCGACGGGCCCGCCGCAGTCGCAAGAGTTCAGTTTTTGGGCATTGATCGATGAGACCTGCTTCAGTGAACCGGTCGGAGAGATGGAAGAGGTATAAATGTCGATGCCGTTGCTGGTGAAGAACCACTTGTCGGTCAGCGCCATCGCCGTACCTTTCGCGGAAAATGGCGAGCCGGCAACTGGGTTCAACTTTCCGCTCGAACTCACCGAGTATGCGTTGATTTGATATTTGCTGCTGCTCGGGGAACTGGAGACATATACATACGCAACAGACGAACTTTGCGTCACTTGGCTGTCAAAAGAATTTGTAGCGTCCTGGGCGAATACCCACGGGCTTGACAGTACGAGGAAGGAAGCGATCAACTTGGCATTGGTTTTCATATTTTTCCTCTTAACTTCTGTATGGCTGTGCTGTATTAACTCCTGGCAGTTGCACAGGGCTTGGACCGCTTGCGGTCGAGACATCAGATGCTGTGGACACGGCGGCTGTTGGTCTTTTCGGAAAGGACTTACTGTATGCATTCCTACATGGTTTTGGCGGGCCGTGGCTTCACCGCATAGCTTCTACGGTATTCCGTGCAGCGCGGCTTCAGGACTACCCTCGCGAAAAACTACACCGGCTCAACTGGACTGCAGGCGGATTTCCCAGAAAAGCGCGACGAAAATCCATTCATTCGCGAAGACCGCCAGGTCACAATGGCGGATGTGTGGACCGATGTTGACGGAATCGATCACTCCGCCAAGGAACGCTTGGGCTATTCCACACAAAAGCCATTAGCCCTGCTTGAGCAACCATCTCGGCTAGCAGCAATGAGGGCGATCTGATCCTCGACGCAGACTGCGGCTGTGGAACCACGATCGACGCTGCCCAGAAGTTGAAGCGTAATATGGATAGAGAGGGATTGATACGGTTATGAGTGTGCCATCCCCGTTAGACTAGATTTCAGACGTCCCACGTAGATCAATGACACGCTCCCGAATACCGCTGAGGCCGACACCGAAGTGTTCTGTCTGGGGCCCTTGCAACAATTCAGCAGGCACTCCTCGTCCAAAATCTCTTACCGTGAGTACAGCCCTGATAGTTGATTTCAGCCGAACTTCAACTGAAGGACTGGCTGAGTGGCGGTGAACGTCGTGAGACTCTCTTGCAAAACGCGGAGCAAAGCAAATTTTACCAATTCCGGCAGCCGCTCAATTCCCTCATTAGTCAGGTGGAAAAGACGTATTTCATCTCCCCGCTGTCGTTCTTGTCCATGACTTCATTCGCGCGGATTCTTCGACCCCATGCATGACTCTTTCCACATTGACGGCATCTTGGAAATTCGCATGGAATATTTCATGGCGCTCAAGCGATTGCAGGAAATCCGCGAGAGTGAAAGTGAACGTGTGTTCATATCCAAGGATGTGTCCTGGAGGCCAGAACTGCGAGGTGTAAGGATGACTCGGGCCGGTCACTAACACGTTGTGGCTGCCCTGCACTTCCATCGTGTCCCCGCCTTCAAAGACGTGGAGGCGATTCATGTCTTCCAAATCGAAGCGGATTGCTCCCTTCGCCCCGTGAATTTCAAAATAATTGCGATTGCGGCAGCCGATTGCGTAGCGAGTTGCCTCGAAGCTGCCAACACTACCATTGGCAAACCGGGCGAGCATCAATACGGCGTCATCTACTTCGCGGTTTGGAGCAAAGGTTTGCATCAAAGCTGAAACTTCGGCGATGGGGCCATTCAACATCAAAGCCAAATCGATGGAGTGTGACAGAAGATCGCCCATGGCGCCGGAACCGGCCTCAGACGGCTTGAATCGCCAAGCATCCGATCCTTGTGGTTCCGCTCCCCAACTTTGCAGGTAAGTGGCCCTGTAGTGATATATCTGCCCTAGTTTCCCATCTTCGATCAATTTCTTAGCCAGAGCAATTGCGGGCACGCGGCGATAGTTGAACCACACCAGGGTGGGCACCTTCTCTGCCGCTTCAGCCATCTGTTCCGCTGCTTCTATCGACACAGCGAGCGGCTTCTCGCAAAGCACAATCTTGCCTGCATGCGCAGCAGCGATTGCGATCGGTGTATGCAGATAATTCGGAGTGCAAATATCGATAACGTCTATGTCTTTTCGCGTTACTACAGACTCCCAATCGCTGGCGACTTCGTTCCAACCCCACTGAGTCGCCATCGTCTGAAGTTGCGGCTGATTCCGTCCGCAGATCACCTTCAATGCGAGATTGTAGGAGCACTCGCAGAAATGACCGACTTGATGAAAGGCGTTGGAATGCGCCCGCCCCATGAATCCGTATCCGATCATCGCAACGTTCAGATTTTTCCGAGGTCTCATATTTACCTGCTCAAAACTTTGCGAAAGGCGTGCACAATGTCTTCTTCATCCTGCCGGGTAAGGCACGAAGGAATTGCGAGCAGGATACTGCGTTCAAACAGACTGTCGGCCACCGGGCAACTACCTTTTTGGTAATTGCTATTCGAGGCTTGATTCTCCGCCAGCTTCCATGGCGATCCCTTCCGGTCCACGCTGGTTTTGTTCACCAGGCTGGGAATATTAAAGTAAACATGAAGGCCCCAATTAGTCATTACAACGTTGTTGACTCCTTGCGAAGAGGTGACAATGCCTTCTGCGCGCAATGCCTGATTGATTTTTTGTGCGCTTTCCGCGGTCTCAAAAGTCGAAATCAGAAAGCAGCTGGTGTCGCCGTCCACGTCGACGATTTTTCTCAGCCGTAATTGAGGAAACCCTTCAAGTGCCCGACGAATACGGTACTTGCTGGCATGCATCGCGGCAATGATTCGCGGCAACTTCCGGAGTTGAACCCGCAAGATTGAAGCGCGTAGTTCGTCGATCCGATAGCCTCGCCCCCACAAACACAGATCAAGATTGTCAAAGATAGCCCGGCCGTCGTCGTCGCGAGCATAGCCTGTGTCGTGGCAGGCAAAAGCCCTCTTGTAGAGACTGGAGTCGTTGGTGACAATGGCTCCGCCTTCTCCGCTGGTCATGTTCTTATTCATCTGGAAACTGAATATTCCCATGTCCCCAAATGTGCCCACCTTTTTCCCGTTGACGCTGCCTCCGGCGCATTGCGCACAATCCTCGAGAAGAAACAATTTATGCTCGTGCGCTACTTTGAGAAGTTCGGGAACGTCAGCCGGTGCACCACTCATGTGAACAACAATGATTCCTGCGGTTCGCGGGGTAATCGCTTTCGCAACAGCTACAGGATCGAGGGTGAAAGTCTCATCAATATCGGCCAGCACCGGAATTGCGCCGAGATTCACAACCGCGGCGACCACCGAGACCCACATATAGGCGGGAATAATCACTTCCTGCCCAGGTCCAACACCCAGCGCGGCGAGTGCGACATGCAGCGCTGCGGTGCCGCTATTCACGGCTATTGCACGTGCCACACCTAAAAATGAAGCGAATTCCGATTCGAATTGTTCTGCTTCCCCTTGCAGATCAATGCCGTAGTACCGGAAGGGCGAACGACTGTTCAGAACCCGCTGCGCGGCTTCCATCTCCTCCTCGTCCATGTAGTGAATCCCTGGAAATTCCAGGGGAAGAGGCTCGGTTCGGACAGGCGTGCCACCTTCGATCGCCAACTTTTCATCTATCGCCATGGGATTGTCCTGCGTGAGTTTCATTTCGTCACCTTAATTGATTTATCGATCTTGATCTAACTTTTTACATTGCTTGTTGATCGCTGTCGCGCTCTTGCCGCTCCATAGTGCAGTCGTGATAGATACCGCTGGCAACTTCAAGCGAACCTGACGATCGTGAAATGCCAGTCGAATTTCCACGTCGTCGCTCTTGCTGTTCATCAGTTCAGCGACGAACCCGCCATCTGGGGTTTTGAACGCCATTACGCGTATACCATCGAGCGACCCTGTAGTCTTGATGCGCACGTCTCCCGGCCGCACGAACTTGCTGAAGTGCGCGAGATAGTAGTAGAGACCTGTATAGGTTACTTTGCCTGAGTGCCGATCGACGATGACCACGGGATGCTGCACATTGGGGTCGGGATTGCCATGGATTTCCGACACAGACCAAGGACCGCCCCTCTCGTCCAGGATCATGTTCCAGTAGATCCACGCCGATGTATCGGCTTCAAGATCGGCGAATATCTGGTTGCCCCAATAATCGCCGTCGCCGAAATCGTAGCGCGGAAGGGGCATGGATTTCGGAGTGCCCGCATCGTAGGCGTAGCAAACTTCCGTCATCCATAACGGCAAATCCGGGTATTGACGATGCAAGCTCCGAATTTTGTCCCAGTCTTGGTTGTCATATCCGTGATAAGGCGCAATCGCGACATACGGACGTGCAGCGGGATCGCTTAGCACGAGCGGATAGTTGCGGGCCGCATCCTCCCGGTTCGGTGCTTCGCTTAACATAATCTGCGTGCGAATGCCCTCTTTCTGAAGGAGTGGGCCGACATGGTCCTTCAGCAAAATATCGATCTCGCTGTAGGGAATCTTAGTGTAGATATCGGGCTCGTTGAAAAGGCTGAGGTAGTCGATGAACACGCCATGCTTCTCATACTCCTGGAGGTAACGGAGATAGTAATGAGCCAGCGCATCGTAATATTTTGGATTCACGTCCTGGTTCTTGTTAACGTCGATCAACATCCAGTCCGGTGGGTAATCCATTGGAGATTGCAGCACAAACTTTCCGTAGAGGCGAGCCAGCTTGATGAAAGTAAGAAGGCCGTTTGGTCCGAGATCACGGGCTATGGAAAAGTGATTCATGGCAACGTCACCACGCACGTCGTCATAGCTGTAGAACGGTCCCGCTGACATAAAGTCCGTGGAAGCGATCACAGTCTTCATCGCCGAGAACCCGGCGCCCCTCTCACGATCGAAAAGTGCGCGCAACACCGAGTCGCGTTCCGCGGGAGGCAAGCTGTTGAGGCAAATCAGTCCCGCTTCCAGGAAAGACGCCCCAAAGCCGTCAATCTTCTGGTAGGTGGTGCCCTCATGGATCTCGAATTTAACGGTTGATGAATCGAGATCCTGCTCAAAGTGCAAAATGGGTTTTGGAGTAATGCGATCTCC
>Ga0224568_1000046_pt1 | contig 35338 bp, 27 predicted proteins | sample CLU5metagenome_FD_182727 | JGI IMG/M metagenome (GOLD analysis project Ga0224568, IMG submission 182727) | Spruce litter microbial communities from Bohemian Forest, Czech Republic - CLU5 | ecosystem: Environmental > Terrestrial > Plant litter > Unclassified | place: Czech Republic: South... | reverse complement strand
AAGCCCTTCTCGGTGCCGCTTTGAAGAGGCTGAAAGCAGCTGCGGCAAAGAACAGTGAAGATCAGTTCTTCAATGCCGACATGGAATTGCACCGGACGATCTGGAAGGCCGCCAACCAGCCGCTCCTTTACCGGACTCTCAATCTGCTCATGAACCCCTATATCTTCATCATTGCCCGCGCATACTCCTCTCGTCTCCCGCTGACGCATCGGCGCGATAGTCATGAGCAGTATGTGCGAATGATCCTTAAAACACCGCTGGATAAAATCGAAATCGAAGTAGAGCGTTACTTTATCGGGTTGTATTCCCGCACGTTCGAGCAGAACCCGGCTTTCCCGGGATTCGACGGCGGACCATTAGACTAACGATATCCCCCGCTGAGAACCCTCCAGTCAAAGTACGATCAGTATCCTGTCATCATTTCTGTTGACATAACAATTCACTGATGCTCCAATGGCTCGCGCCCGCTGGCGGATGCCGGATATCTTCCACCTTCCGCTAGGACATCCTCCGACTTACACAGGAAACTATGTTGACCTCACCAACCGTCCAGGCAATCCTGCTGGTTTTGTGCGCTGCGATCATGAATGCCGCTTACGCTCTTCCCATGAAGCTGAATCGGAAGTGGGAATGGGAGCATTCGTGGTTTGCGTTTTCCGTCCTGGGCGTGGCCGTGGTCCCAACCCTGATCGCTTTGCTTACGGTTCCTGGACTCTGGTCGACGTATACAGAGGTGTCTGGCGGAACATTGGCCAAAATGGTGTTATTCGGCGCTTGTTGGGGAGTGTCTCTGGTGTTTTTTGGTTTAGCTCTCACTCGATTGGGACTGGCCATCACCTTCGCCGTTTGTCTCGGAACATCAGCCGCGGTTGGGGCTCTCACCCCGCTGGCTGTGCAGCATCCTGAACTTGTCATGACGAGGCAAGGGGGCCTGATCATCCTTGGCGTGATCGTGATTATCTTCGGCGTGACCCTCTGCGGACTCGCGGGAAAGAGCAGGGATGCTGCTCTTCAACAGCAAAGCCCTACCGTAAAGAATAATTTTCTCAGCGGATTTCTCCTGGCGTTCATCTCAGGCATTCTCGGCTCAATGCTGAATCTCGGCCTGGCATTTGGGGGAAGCATTCAGCAGTCAGCATACCAGCACGGCGCGAGCCTCGCCATGATGTCGAATGCGGTATGGCTGCCGTGTCTCTATGCAGGATTTCTGCCGGGAGTAATTTATTGCTGGATCTTGATGCGCAAGAACGGCAGCGTCGGCAAACTTCGCTTGCCGGGCACTTGGTACTACTGGCTGGCCTCGGCCAGTATGGGGCTCCTCTGGTTTGGCAGCATCGTCTTGTACAGTATCTCGACATTAAAGTTGGGGGACTTGGGCGCCTCAATCGGCTGGCCATTGTTTCTGGCATCAATCGTAGTAGCCAGTACTTTTTTTGGCGTCATCACCGGTGAATGGGCTCGCACCGGTACGCGCCCGATACGGACGATGACAGCAGGCGTCGCCTTCCTCGTGATCGCGATAGCGATCTTGAGTTACGCAGGGCAAGCATAATCATAAAAGCCGCGCTTCTTCATTGCACCATCGCATTATGTCAACAAAACTGTTGACGATATATGAAGAAATCTAGTATGGTTCCAGTGGATTTCGACTGGTGCAGAGAGCATTCGAGACAGCACGAGGGCACTATGAAGTTTCCTGACGGGATAATTCGCAGGCCCTCCGGCAGTCGCAACGCGATCCTCTTCTTTGGCATTTGCGCCAGCTTTTGTTTTTTCCCTCTCTCCTGTTCATTTCTCTTCGCCGCGGTCACTCCCGATAATGGTCCTCGCTCAGCGGTCGTGCGAACCGGACTAATCCCGGGTGTTCGTTTCAGCTCCGGGCCCACGGTTTGCGACGAAGAGCTGCGCAACGGTCGATGGGTGAGCCGCTATTGGGAATCGACCGGCCAGATCGTCGCAGACATTCAAATTGACGCGGAACGGCAGGAGATGGACACTCTGCCGGTCGACGCATTCAAACTTGAAATCGAGGGCCAGGAACTTTCCGGAACGTGGAAGTGGATTGGAGCCAGCAAATCCGAGGTTCACAATCCTGACGGATTGCTTGTCACTGTCGAACTGGAAAGCAGTGTTCGTCCCATCCACGTCTTGGTGCAGACTCTGCTAACTGGTGGTCCTGTCATGGTTCGCTGGCTGGAGGTGAAGAATACTGGGTCACGCCCGACGGCCATCTCGAATGTTTCTCCCTGGGCAGGGCAACTTTGGCATACTCCTAATTTCGCGGAAAAACTTCCGCCGAATTCTGAAGAGGTCTTTGACGTCGGCTACGCTGAATATGAGAAATGGGGGTACGAGGGAGCGTGGCGCTTCGACCCGGTTGTAAATGAGACGAAGATTATTTCTGGGGAACGTGGTAAATCGGGATGGGGCCATCCAACATTCTTCGCGCGCAACTACGCAACTGGCGAATGGTTTGTGGCTTCTCTCGGCTGGAGTGCTAATTGGAAGATCCGAGTTACCAGCAATGTAGAAAAGTCTCCGGTTGATCGTTCTAACTCAATCGACAGGCCGGTTAACGAAGCTCGACTGTTTTTCGATATGGGCCCCAGTTCGGTCGACCCAGCCCTGCGAGTGCTCGAAGCCGGCGAGACGGTTAAAACTCCGGAAACTCATCTCCTCTGCATGAAGTCGGATTTGGATCACGTAACCCAAGCACTTCTGGATCACGTTCGCCGCGACGTACTTCCCCGCCCTCCTTCTGAACATGTCTTTGATGTAGAAGCGAATCATCGCGGATACATCGTCGATCATGAAACTGAGGCCGGCATTGATCGTGAGATTGATATGGCAGCCGACATTGGCGCCGAGACATTTTTCATCGACGCGGGCTGGTATGGGCCCGAACCGAATCACTGGTTCAACAATGCAGGAGATTGGTACGCGGGAGATTGGTTACCGAACGATGTTGGGCCCATCCGCGAATACGCGCGCAAGAAGGGCATGCGTTTCGGACTGTGGGTGGAGATTGAAGCCGCCGGGGCCGCGTCGAAGTTACGCAAAGAACATCCGGATTGGATTCTGACCCGGGACGGTCACCCCTTCGCCAATGGACGTCACCTCGACGTAGGTAATCCCGTAGTCGCCAAATGGATGGAATCGGAGATCGCGCGGATCATCAGGAAATATGATCTCGATGTTTTTCGGATCGACTACAACATGTCTGCAGAAGAAGACGGAAATCAGGTGCGCGACGGCTTCGTTGAGAATTCGGGATGGCGTCACGTGGAGAATCTATACGCGATGTTCGATCATCTGCGCCAGCAATTTCCCAAAGTTATCTTTCAGAATTGCGCCGGCGGTGGTGGACGGCTCGACTGGGGCATCCTTCACCGCTTCGACAACACCGAACTCTCAGACTGGATGCGCGAGCCGAGAGGCGTGAAGATATTGAACGGCATGACGTGGGTGCTTCCACCGGAAATCCTATTGCGTACGTTCGGCACCGAAGTTCCGGACTTGGCTGGGGACGGCGACACTGACTCGCAGCTTCGACAAGTGCAAATGGCCCTGCCGATCTTCCGCGGAATCGCGCCATCGTTAGCCGAATTGAATCCTATCTTGCGGGACAAAATCCGGACCGGAATTGATCTTTACAAGAACCAGCTACGGCCGATTCTCCGCGACAGCATGGTCTACCATCACACACCCCAGACACCGTACTTTAGCGAGTCACCGTGGCTGGTGCTCGAATATGGCACCCCGGACAAAAAACGAAGTGTGGCAACCTTGTTCCGGACCTCGAACTATGAAGATTCCGTCTATCGTTTCGTGCCTCGCGGTCTCGACACTTCCCTGACCTACAAAGTCACATTCGAAGATCGCGCCGAAACCGCCGAATTATCCGGCATGCAACTAGCAATGGAGGGAGTTCCAGTCAGGCTTGAAACGGCTGGAACATCAGAGATGTTGTTGTTCGAAAGCGTACCAGCAACTGCTAAAAATCGTTGAGCGGGAGTGGACCGAGATCTCCCAGAGATTTGCACGCTATACGACAAAGTATGAATACGAAAACGACAGATTTTAGAAAGTTGTTTGATCTCAGCGGACGCGTGGCACTCATCACCGGCGCTGGAGTCGGCTTCGGTGAAGCGATCGCAGTCGGCTTCGCGGAGTTCGGCTGTGACATAGCCGCCTGCGACCTCAAGATCGAAAACCCGAAACGCACCGCCGAGCGAGTACGCGCACTCGGGAGACGCGGGATCGCGCTACAAGCAGATGTAGCGGTTCCCAAAGATATAACCGCGATGGTCGACGCGACGGTGAGCCAACTTGGCGGCATCGACATCCTGGTGAATTGTGCCGGTATCCCGCAGCATGACCCTGCAGAGTCGACTCCGCTTGAAACCTGGGACCGAGTTTTAGATATCAACCTCCGTGGGACATTCTTGTGTTGCCAGGCAGCGGCAAACGTGATGTTAAAGAAGGGTGCAGGAGTCATCCTCAATTTCTCATCGATCGCTGGCGTCGTAGGCGTCGGGCGCGGGGCAAATGCATATTGCGCAAGTAAGGGCGGGGTAAACGCCATGACGAAACAGCTCGCTCTGGAATGGGCCGATCGAGGAATTCGAGTTAACGCCATTGCTCCCTGCCAGTTCATGACGCCGGGGCTTAAAGACGTCATGGCCGAGCCGCAATTTGATCCAAAAAAGCTGATGCAGACCTGGGTGTCGAATATTCCTCTTGGCCGCGTGGGCGAGCCGGATGAGATCGTCGGCCCAGCCTTATTCCTGGCATCGGACGCATCGTCCATGGTGACTGGCGTAATTCTCCCGGTGGACGGAGGCTATCTGGCTCGATGACTGTTGAGGAAAACATGGCATCGAGCTTGTCATCCCTGGCCGGGGTGCAACTCAAGCGACTCGTCCAGATTGGAATTGTTGTCGCCGACCGCGACCGAACTACGCAACTGCTGACTTCCCTGTTCGGCATCGGACCTTTTCGCTTGGTGGAGTGGCCCTATCGACCTGAGGCCAAGTACTACTATCGCGGCGCAGAAGAGCAGATTCGCCTGAAGCAGGCGTTCGTCCAATTAGGCGGTGTAGAGGTGGAATTGATTCAACCGCTCGAAGGACACAACGATTATCAGGACTTCCTTAATCAAAGCGGCGGCGGAATTCACCACGTCCTGTTTGAGGTACCTGACATCGATTTAGTAATTCAGGAATTGGCGAAATCTGGAGTGACCGTGCTTCAGTCGGGCACAGGAATTCGCCCCGGTACCCGTTGGGCTCTCATGGATACGAAAAAGCTGCTGGGATTTCTCGTGGAATTACGGCACCGTCCCGGCGACTCAGATGGATCTTCTATTTCATGAGTGCAGCGGGCTTAGCCACAAATATTGATTGAAACAAAGTTCATGCCGAAGACAAGTACAACTCGCCTGAAGACTGCGATTGTGGGATGCGGCAAGGTTGCCGGAACTCATGCTCTTGCTTATCAGACCCTGCCGAACTCGGAATTGGTGGCGGTGTGCGACGTTGCTGCTGATCGCGCGCAAGGCTTCGCGAAAAGACTCAACGTCAACCCTTATACCGATCTGGCCGAGATGCTGAAGCGAGAAAAAGTGGATGTGCTGTCGATTTGCACGCAGCACACGCAGCATCCAGCGGCCGTCGAGATAGCAGCCGCCGCGGGCGTGCATGCAATCTCGGAAAAGCCGCTGGCCATCGATTTGGCATCTTGTGATCGCGCCATCGCAGCCGCCCGCTCCGCGGGAATAAAACTTGGCGTTGTCAGCCAGCGCCGCTGGTACGAACCTGTTCTCCGGATGAAGGAAGCGATCGACGCCGGCAAGCTCGGCAAGCCGGTGCTCGCCATTGTGACGATGCTCGGATGGCGCGAACCCGCTTATTACCTCTCGGACCCATGGCGTGGAACATGGGCCGGCGAAGGCGGCGGCGTAGTTGTGAGTCAAGCGCCGCACTATCTCGACTTGATGAGTTGGTTCATGGGTCCGGCCGTGGAATTGCATGGCTACTGGGATACCTACAATCATCCCGGTATCGAGGTCGACGATACGGTAGTTGCCTCCGTCCGTTTCAAGAATGGAGGAATGGGTTCGATTGTGCTGAGCAACTCGCAGCGTCCCGGATTGTGGGGAAAGATTCATATTCACGGCTCGTCGGGAGCGTCCGTTGGAGCCGAGACTGATAGCGGATCCCCCTTCATTTCCGGCGTTACGGAAAAAATGGATCCACCTTTCAACGACATTTGGACTATCCCCGGCGAGGAGAAAAACCTCGAAGCGTGGAACCGTGAAGACCGCTCTCGAAGCTGGGATGTGATGACTCATTACCATCAGGTGCAACTTGCCGATTTTCTCGACGCAATAATAGAAGATCGGGAACACATGGTCGATGCCGAAGCTGGGCGTCGTGTCGTGGAACTTTTCACCGCTGTTTACCGCTCGCAGCGCGAACACGCGCCGCAGAAGTTACCACTTTCGCAATAGTTTCGGGAGGCTTTCATCATGTCGGAACGGGTTCTGGCGGAGCAAATCTCGCAGGAACTACTTCTCTCTTATTACAAGAAGGTGCTCGAATTAAGACTTTTCGAGCTCAAAGTTCAGGAACTGTATCGTAACGCGAGGCTTCCCGGGTTTGTTCACTTGTACGTGGGAGAAGAGGCAGTCGCAGTGGGTGTTTGTTCCCATCTGGAAACAGCAGACTTAGTCTTCAGTACGCACCGGGGCCATGGTCACGCGCTGGCGAAAGGAGTGCCTGCGCGCATTGTTCTCGCCGAACTGTGGGGCAAGAAAACCGGAAGCTCGGGGGGACGCGGCGGAAGCATGCACTTGTACGCGCCCGAATACGGGTTTATGGGCACGAACGGAATTGTTGGCGCTCCGATTCCACTGGCCACCGGTGCTGCTCTTAGCGCGAAGTTAAAAAAGAAGTCCGGGGTTGTCGTCTGTTTCTTTGGCGATGGCGCGGTCAACAGCGGATCGTTTCATGAGGCGGTCAACCTCGGTGCGGTTTGGAACTTGCCGGTCATCTATGTGTGCGAGAACAACCTGTACGCGACGGAAATGGCCTTCCGGCGGGCGACCAAGAATACGAGCGTGGCCAGCCGTGCCGCGGCGTATGGAATGTTAGGCGTCGAGGTCGACGGCCAGGATGTTGTTGCAGTCCATGAAGCGGCGCAAGCAGCGATCCAACGGGCGCGGCAGGATGGCGGCCCCACTTTGATCGAGTGCAAGACTTATCGTTATGTTGGCCATCACGAAGGCGACCCCGGTACGGACTATCGAACCCGCGAGGAGGTTCAGCAATGGAAACAGAGGGACGCCGTGAAAATCGCTCGTAAGCATCTACTCGACTCGGGTGTGAATGAAAAAGACCTTCAGGCAGCCGATGAGCAAGTGGAACGCCTTATCGACGAGGCGGTCGAATTCGCCGAGAAAAGCCCTGAACCGTCGGCGGACACCGTAAACGAGCATGTGTTTTAGCTGAGGAGAATATATGTCAGACCAAGGCCGAGTCATTACATATGGAGATGCCGGAGTGGAAGCTCTCCGCGAGGAGATGCGCAGGGACGATAGCATCGTCTATATCGGGCAAGGCATCGGCCCGCGCGGCGGAAACTTCCGCCAAACCCGCGGACTCTGGCAAGAATTCGGCGATGACCGTCTACGCGACACGGGCATCTGCGAACTGGGAGCCACCGGCGCAGCGATTGGCGCAGCGATGGCCGGCACGCGCACGGTAGTCGACGAAGTATTTCTGGATTTTGCTCTGGAAGCGATTACGCAAATTGTGCAACAGGCCGCCAACATTTCCTACATGTCCAACGGCAAGATCAAAGCCCCGGTCGTGATTCGGGGGGCGATGGGATCGGTGCGGAGTGCGGGAGCGCACCATTCGCATACCTTTTATAACTGGTTCGCAAATACGCCGGGCTTAAAAGTTGTGCTCCCCGCAACGCCTTACGACCTGAAAGGACTCTTCAAAACTGCCCTTCGAGACCCCGGACCGGTTGCCGTAATCGAGCATAAATCGCTCTACAACACAAAGGGTGTGGTACCCGAAGAGGACTACGTGATTCCATTCGGAGAAGCGCGCGTCGTCCGCGAAGGCAAGGACCTGACGATTGTGGCGATGTCACGGATGGTGGACCTGGCTGCGAAAGCGGCGGTGGTGCTAGCCGAGCAAGGCGTTTCGGCTGAAGTAATTGACCCACGAAGTATTGTTCCGCTCGATCGGCAGAAGATTACTGACTCGATCAAACGAACCGGCAGGCTCGTGGTCATTGATGAATCGCCATCGTACTGTAGTTTTGCCGGAGAACTTCTCGCGATCGCAGCGGAAGACTGCTTCAATGAACTCCAGGTAGCCCCAAAGCGAGTTTGCTCATTGGGGGTCCCGAATCCATTCAGCCCGGTTCTCGAAAACCAAATGATCCCGACGGTCGAACGCATTGTTAGTGAAGTGCACGACATGATGAAGCAGTAAAGGAGAAGCGTTAGAGATGGCGTACAAAATTGTCATGCCCCAGCTCGGTCTCACGATGGAAGAGGGATCGGTAACCAGCTGGTTTAAGAAACCGGGTGAATTTGTCGAAAAGGGCGAAACTTTGTTTACCGTGGAGACCGACAAGGTTGAAATGGAAGTCGAGTCGATGGGAAAGGGCTACCTCGGCCCAATCCAAGTGGAGCTTGGCGTAAAGGTGCCGGTGGGAACTCTGCTGGCGACGCTGAATGATAAACCCGAAACCGATACCTAAATCATCGATTCCTAAACCGATGATCGTTTCACGATGGCATCCTTGCGTTTGAGCACTTCGGAACTTAGCTCGACGCCTAAGCCCGGCCCCGGAGGCAATGGCAGATCGCCATTCGGTCCTGCAACCAGCTTTTGCGTAACCAGTCCTTCATACTCTTCGTTGTAATGACGCCGGACGCTCTCCATAATGTAGAGGTTCGTCACATTGGCCGACAGATGCGCGGTCGCGAAGTGAAGAATGGGACCGCCGCAGTTGTGTGGCGCGATCGGAAGATAATAGGTCTCGGCCATACTTGCGATTTTCTTGCCCTCGGAGATTCCTCCGCACCAGGCAACATCCGGCATGATGATTCCAGCTGCGCGATTTTCCAGGAGTTCGCGGAACGCCCAACGCGTCATTAGCCGCTCGCTTAAACACAGCGGTATATCCGTGGAATCGGCCAGCTCAGCGTAGGCAGCCAGATTATCCTGCGGCAGCATTTCCTCCAGCCACATCGGCTTATATTGCTCCAAGGCCGCGGCGATTTTCATAGCGCTGGGCAGGTTCCAGAAACCGTGAAACTCGATAGCCACGTCGATCGTGTCGCCAAGTTCCTCGCGGATGAGCCGCAAAGGTTCACTTCCCTGCCGTATTTGTTCAGCTGAAATATGATTGCCGCCGTTTTCTCTGGCGATTTGATCGAACGGCCAGATTTTCATGGCCTTGATATTGCTGTTAAGAAGTTCGCGGGCGAGCCGCACCGGCTCGCGGTTGAAATCCACATGGTCATAGCAGGTGTTGTAGAGGCGTATGGATTGCCGGGACGCGCCGCCGAGCAACTTGTAGATCGGCTGGCCCGTGACCTTGCCGAGCAAATCCCAGAGCGCGATGTCAACCGCGCTGATGGCCCGCATTTCCGCTCCGGCCCAACCGCTGTATGAAACGGCAAGAAACATATCCGCCCAGAGTCGATCGATGGCACTCGGATCTTTTCCCAGAAGCACGGCAGCCAGCCGCGAATGCACAATGGCCGCTTCCGCTTCGGCGTTGGGATAGCTCTCCCCTAAACCGATGATCCCCTCGTCGGTGTGGATGCGAACCCAAAGGTAGGTGATGGCGCCGGCGTGCGTCGTGATGCCGCGTGGAAAATAGATGGTTTCTACAGCCGTAATCTTCATAGGTAGGGATGTTGTAGCGATGCGCATTATCTCCGAAGAGGCTCCGCAGCGTCAACAGTATTGTTAACAATTATATGCGCTCGACTGCTGATTCGTCTTGACTCTGTTTTATATCAACACTATTGTTGACGGCGGTTCTCGCAATCTGCTTTCAGCAAGAATGAGGAAGAAAGCTTATGGCCGAAGTCGAACATGTTCTCGAAGTTCATAATGTGATCGGGGAGGGCCCGGTCTGGCATTCGCAGGAAGGCTTCCTCTACTGGGTGAACTTCATCGGGCAGCATCAGATCCTTCGATTCTCTCCACAAACGCGACGCATCGAAGTGTTTGAGACGGGCATGCCGGTGATGGCGCTGGGCATCCGGAAGACCGGCGGATTTATTGCGGCTACCGCCAGGGGAATTGCGAACTGGGATATACAGCGCGGATCGTTTGAGCCGTTTTGCGACCCATTGGCCGGCCGTACGGGCTTTCGTTTCAATGATGCCGCTACGGATAGCGAAGGCCGGTTTTGGGTGGGCACATTGAACGACGCCAATCCGAAGGGCCCGGATGGTGAGTTGTACTGCATTCAGGGCACTGATTCGTGTGAACTGATGGACAGGAACATTACCGTTGCCAACGGGATCGGCTGGAGCCCCGATCGAAGAATCATGTATTTTGTCGACTCTTTTCGTTATTGCATTTACGCATATGACTACTCTACTGAACCCGGAACCATCGCAAATCGCAGAACCTTTGTGCAGACGACTCCCGAGGGCGGAATACCGGACGGACTCACGGTGGATACCGAAGGATTCGTGTGGATTGCATACTGCGGAGGCTGGAGGGTCGTTCGCTATAGCCCTGAAGGTAAGCTCGACCGCGAATACCGGTTGCCCGTAGCCAATCCCACCAGCTGCGCCTTTGGTGGCAAGCGGCTTGACGAGCTCTATATCACATCGGCTGATTTGGGATTGAGCGAAGAGGATAAGCGAAAGCATCCACAGTCTGGCGACTTGTTTTGCCTGCGAGCGGGCATTGCCGGAATGGACGAACCGCGTTTTGGAGGATGATTGTCCGTCAACATTATTGTTGACACTATTCAGGTTAGCGACGTAGAGTGTGCAGGCCGACAGGTAGCCGCTTAGAGTGTTATCTTAAGACAGAACTGTTTTAATAATTTCTTGTGAGTTAGTCTATATGCCCCAAACACTCAGATTACAGGGAAAGAAAGCTCTGATTACCGGTTCCGACACCGGGATTGGACATGAGATCGGTCTGGAGTTCGGCCGACAGGGCGCCGATGTCGTATTCCACTACGTTCAAGTCGATTCCGGAGTCAAGGCTGCCGTCGAAGAAGTAAGATCCCTGGGGCGCAGGTCCACGGCGTTTCAAGCTGACTTTGACTCATTAGAGCAGGTGACCCTGCTCGCTGATCAAGCCGGAGAGTTCCTCGGCGGCGTGAATTGTTTAGTCAACAATGCCGGCGTCACTATGAACCGTCCGTTCCTCAAAGTTACACCTGAACAATTCGACAAGATGTTTCACATCAACTTTCGGGGACAATTCTTCCTCACGCAAAAAATCGTGGAGGACATGTTGCAGCGGGGAGGCGGCGTCATCTGCAATATGTCCTCAATCCATGGATTGCAGGGAGTGCCTGAACATTCGGTTTATGCAGCGACCAAGGGAGCGATCATCGCCTATACGCGATCTCTGGCGGTTGAACTGGCGTATAAGGGCATTCGCGTAAATGCGATCGCTCCGGGTTGGGTTACCGTGGAAAACTATTTCAAATGCATCCCGGGCTTTACGAAAGAGATGGCGACAGAAACAGGCTACAAAGCAATTCCGGCCGCGCGCTGCGGCGAACCGTTGGACATCGCCAGACTTGCGGCTTTCTTGTGTTCCGATGACGCTTCGTTCATCGTCGGTCAAACCCTGGTTGCAGATGGGGGAACTACCGCGCTGATGTCTCTGGTCTCTGATTTCAGAAAAGAGTCTGCAAATACTTTTGGCAGAGGATATATTCCGGGCGTGTAGGGGTCAGAGAAATGCTGCAACAGCTTATCGCGACACTCAAAGCAGCCGGTAAATCTACCGAACTGTATCAAACTGAAGATGGGACCCGAGTGCTGATTTTGCCCTACGGTGGCAGAATTCTCGGGGTATTCGCGCCGGGCAGCGAGGAAAACTTTCTCTGGACGAATTCTGTGCTGAACAGCGTAGAGTCAGCGCGGGCGTATTACGCGAGTGACGACTGGCAAAACTCAGGAGGCGACCGAACCTGGCTCGCTCCGGAAGTGGACTTTTTCTTTCCAAAGTTTCCCAATATCGATATTGCTGGTTACTGGCAACCGCGCGCACTTGACCCGGGCAACTATGAACTCACGAAAACTGCTCAAGAAGTAAAGCTCACCAACCGTTTAAAGATCGACGCCTTTCGATCCCGGAAGCGCGTAGAACTGGAGATCACAAAATCGATTGCAGCGGCTCCGAATCCCTTGCGCTATGACGCTCAGATTTCTACCGGAGCGGTTGAATATGCCGGGCACACCCTGCTCACCTCGCTGAAAATCCTCAACCCGGACCCAGATGACGCTCCCCTGGTTGGCCTGTGGAGCCTTACACAGATGCCGCATCAGGGAGAATTGTTTATCCCGACTTATTTCAAAACCGAGCCCAGAATTTATTTTGGCCTGGTTGACACGCCTACAGACGAAGTCGCAGCGAGCGATCGTCTGGTGCGCTTCAAGATGCGAGCCGCCGGCGAACATAAGATCGGAATACGCGCCGCAGTGACCACGGGACGCATCGGCTACATTTACCCGACGGGGCAAAAGCATGCGCTCATTGTGCGCAATTTCTTCGTGAACCCGTCGGGCGAGTATGCCGATGTACCCTGGACCGAACCTGAAGATCGAGGCTATTCAACGCAAGCGTGCAGCGTTAACAGCCGCTGGGGAATGTTCAGCGAAATGGAATACCATGTTCCGGCCATTGGTGGCAGCACCGGACTGCGCCACGTTGAAGATCGCTCACAACTCTGGGCCTTCCGCGGGTCGCGAGAAGATATCGTAAAGATTGCTCGGGCATTGTTGTCGAATGAAATCGAGTGATAACGCACTTTCATGGAAAGACCGCGTATGGATGCAGGCAACGGTGAAATAGTATTTAATGCGCTGGAGCAGTTCCGCATTGAGCTACCTTCCTGGGGGTTCGCCAACACCGGCACCCGGTTTGGAAAATTTATCCAACCGGCCGCGGCTACGACAACCGAAGAAAAATTCAGCGATGCCGGGCAAGTTCACCGATTGACAGGGGTCTGCCCCACCATAGCTCTCCATGTGCTGTGGGATTGTCCCGATGGTCTCGAAAGCTCGGATGAAATCGCGAAACTCGCCGAACGTCATGGCGTTCGGCCGGGGTCGATCAATCCTAATCTTTTCCAGGACCAACAGTACAAGTATGGTTCATTCGGCAATCCAGACCCGGCTATTCGCCGGCGCGCGTTGCAACATACGAAAGACAGCATCGAAATCGCCAACCGCCTGAACAGCAAAGATATTTCCATGTGGTTTGCCGATGGTTCAAACTACCCCGGAACGGCGAACGTTCGACAGCGCAAGCAATGGTTCAAGGAACTTCTGCAGGAATCGCATGCCGCGCTTTCTCCGGGACAGCGACTCTTAATCGAGTACAAACCGTTTGAGCCGGCTTTCTACCACACCGACATTGCTGATTGGGGTATGGCCCTGCTTCTGGCGCGCGCTGCCGGTCCTCAGGCCCGAGTCCTGGTCGATACAGGACATCACTATGCGGCACAGAACATCGAGCAAATCGTGGCCTGGCTGCTGTCCGAGGATATGCTCGGAGGGTTTCACTTTAACGATCGCCGCTATGCCGATGACGACTTGACCTTAGGATCCATCGATCCGTATCAGGTTTTCCGTATTTTTCGCGAGATCCGTTACTACGAGTGGGAAACCGGCAAAACGGCCGATATCGCGTACATGATTGACCAGAGTCACAACCTCAAGGGAAAGATTGAGGCGATGATCCAAACCGTGACCGTCGCGCAGGAACTCTTCGCCAAGGCGGCGCTAGTCGATGATCGAGAACTTGCCGCAGTGCAGGAGAATTGTGACCTGGTTCGAGCCGAATCGTTGCTGCAGGATGCGTTCGCCACCGACGTAAGGCCGATGATTCAGGAATGGCGAGACTCCAAGGGACTGCCGAAGAACCCGATGGCAGCATTTCGCCAGAGCGGCTACCTCGAACGCATCACCAGGGAGCGCGCGTCTCGGAATTCACAAGGCGGCGCCTCTTATGTGTAGCGGCTTTTCGGGAAAGCCATACCTCGCTTTCGATCTTGGGGCCGAAAGTGGACGGGCTGTCCTGGCGCATCTTCAGGCAGGTATCCTCACGACCGAAGAGGTGCATCGTTTCGCCAACACACCGGTTGAATATGGAGGATCTCTACACTGGGATGTGGCCCGACTCTGGTTCGAAATGCGAGAGGCTCTTGCCCGCGTGGAAGGAACAGATCTGGCCGGCATCGGCGTTGACGCGTGGGGCGTGGATTATGCCTTGTTGGGAGAACAGGGCGAGTTGATCGAGAACCCCTACCACTACCGCGACCGACGAACCGAGGGAATCATGCAGGAAGTCGTCAGGAAGGCGGGCAAGGATGAGATCTACCGCGCGACAGGCATTCAGTTCATGCCCATTAATACTTTGTATCAGCTGTTCGCAGCTCAACGTCAAAACCCTAAGATTCTCGAAGCGGCGAAATACCTGGTCACGATTCCAGATCTATTTAATTACTGGCTGACCGGAAATGCAGTTTGCGAATTCACCAACGCCACAACCACGCAAATGGTGGACCCGGTGAAGCGCGCGTGGGCCGTGGGCCTGATGCAAAGCCTGGAACTTCCGGCTCATTTGCCTGCACCCATCGTGGAACCGGGGTCTATCATCGGGACGCTCTTACCAAACATCGCAGGCCATTCTTCTCTTGCGGGCACGACCGTAATTGCCCCAGCATGTCACGATACGGGCTCGGCGGTGGCTGCCATATCGGCTCGCGATGGCACGGCTTTCATCAGTTCCGGGACCTGGTCTCTGGTGGGTACTGAACTGGATGCGCCAGTGATCACACCCGATGCGCTGCGCATGAACTTCACGAACGAAGGCGGCGTGAATGGAACGACGAGGCTGTTGAAGAATGTTATGGGCCTGTGGATGCTGCAGGGCTGCAGGCAATCATGGATCGCGAAAGGCCACACTTATGACTATCGGGAATTGATAGAACTGGCGGCCCGAGAGACGCCGTTCCGTCACCTTGTCGATCCCGATGACGAGTCCTTCTTGCGCCCCCCGGACATGCTTACAGCCATCGACATGTTCTGTACCCGGACTCACCAGCCTGTTCCGCGGGAACCGGGCGCGTATGTACGAGGCATTCTGGAAAGCCTGGCGTTCAAATACCGCTTTGTTCTCCGGAATCTGGAACAGGTGAGTGGAAAGCATATTGAGCAAATTCGGATCATCGGCGGCGGATCGAAGAATCGCCTGCTGAACCAACTGACGGCCGACGCCACCGGACGAAGAGTGCTGGCCGGCCCGGCTGAGGCTACGGCACTAGGAAATGTGGCGATACAGATCCTGGCGACGGGCGAGACGGCGTCTCTGCAAGAAGTCCGTGCGATTGTAGATCGATCTTTCCCCACAGAAGTCTTCGAGCCCATTGAAACCGACAAGTGGGATAAGCACGCAGAACGATTTGAGGAAAATTGCGGGAGCATTTATGCCTGAAATCAAAGGGACGGCACACCTGAAAGATTTGTGGAGCGAAGCCGAAGCTCAGAAGATGGCTGGTAATCAGCTGGCCCTTTTGCGATACCGATCGAATTTGCTGGGCGCGGATTTGCGCATCACGAATTTCGGCGGCGGCAACACGAGTTCCAAGCTGGAGATTCCCGACCCGTTCAGCGGCCGAGACGTACGCGTGCTGGCGGTAAAAGGCAGTGGCGGAGATCTCGGGTCTATCACCGAGGCCGGATTCGCCCTGCTCTACCTGGATCGTCTGGAACAACTCAAGCAGCTATACGGCGGCGAAGCGTTCGAAGATGAAATGGTCCGCTACTATCCGCTTTCGGCCTTTGGCGAGAATCGCGTGGCAGCATCCATCGATACTCCTCTGCATGCTCTTCTTCCCTTTTCCCACGTGGACCATTTGCACCCTGACTGGGCCATCGCCCTGGCGGCGAGCGCCAATGGAAAACGGAAGCTGGAAGAGTTCAACAAAGAATTTGACCGCAAAATCGTATGGCTTCCCTGGCAACGTCCCGGATTCGAACTGGCGCTTATGCTTGAAAAAGCAGTCAGAGAAAATCCTGGAGCGGAAGGCCTGATTCTTGGCGGCCATGGCTTGTTTACCTGGGGAAAAACGCAGCGCGACTGCTATCTGAACAGCATTCACACCATCGACCAGATGGGCGAGTTCATTCTCAAACATCAATCGAAAAAGAGTGCGCTGTTTGGCGGAGTCGAGCACGCCCCAGTTCAGGATCGCAAGCACATAGCAACCCAGATTTTGCCTGCACTTCGGGGAGCGGTGTCCTCGAACCACCGCGTGATAGCCCACTATGCCGACAACGAAGATGCCCTGACCTTCGCCGGATCGAAGTGGGCGAACGAACTGAGTTCGCTCGGTACAAGTTGCCCAGACCATTTCTTGAGAACCAGGGTCTGCCCGCTCTTTCTACCATGGAATCCAGCAAAGGAAGATGCTAATGCTCTAAAAGCGCGCATCAGCGCGGAGGTTGTCGCGTACCGAGTCTCGTACAAGAAATACTACGAAGCGTGGGCTACCCACGATTCTCCAAAGCTGCGGGACTCCAACCCCTCAGTCGTCGTCGTTCCGGGCCTCGGCCTGTTCGGCTTCGGTAAGAATAAAAAAGAAGCGCGAATCGCGACCGAATTTTTCATCAATGCAATTCATGTAATGGCCGGTGCGAACTCCTTGGAAGACGACGACGGGAAAGCCTCCTACCCTCTGCCGCAGGCCCGGCACGCCGAGCAGTCACGGCAATTCTCGCAGTTCCACAACTATGTGGCGCTTCCGCGATCCGAAGCTTTCCGTATTGAGTATTGGGCTCTCGAAGAAGCTAAGCTGCAGCGCATGCCCGCCGAAGCGGAGTTCAGCCGTAAGATCGCCCTCATCATCGGAGGCGCCAGCGGAATTGGCCGCGAGGTCGCGCTGCTGCTGGCGCGAAAAGGCGCTCACATCGTGGTCGCAGATTCTAATCAGGAGGGTGCAAAGAGCGTCGCGGATGAAATTGGCGCGATTGCATCTCCGGAAGTGGTGGCCAGCACCGCAGTCGATCTGGGATCATCGGCTTCCCTATCGAACGCCTGTCGGTTCACTGTTGCGCAATTTGGCGGCATCGATGTGATCGTAAATACAGCTGCTATCTTCCCTGTGGGCGGCGCCGATGGCGAACTCTCCGATGCGCAGTGGGCGCAGACGTTTCTGGTCAACGTCACGGGAAACTATCTTCTCGCTCGCGAAACTGAATGGGTGTTCAACGACCAAGGCCTCTCCGCTGCCATGGTGGTGACAAGCTCCGCCAATGCAGTGGTCCCGAAAAAAGGCAGCGAAGCCTACGACACCAGCAAAGCTGCTCTCGGTCACCTCATCCGGGAATTGGCGGTGAAACTCGCCCCTCGCGTGCGGGTGAACGGCATTGCTCCCGCTACTGTGGTCGCAGGTTCTACCATGTTCCCTCGCGATCGTGTCATTCAATCGCTCCAGAAATACAAGATCTCCTTCCAGGACTCGGAATCGACCGAGGAACTGCGCGGAAGACTCGCCGATTTCTACGCACAGCGCACACTCACGAGAGAACGAATCCTGCCGGAGGATTGCGCCAGAGCCATCGTCTGGCTGGCGGGTGATCAAAGCCCGAGAACCACCGGGCACATCATTCCGGTAGATGGCGGATTACCCGAGGCATTTTTACGCTAGGAGGGCTTTTTTGCACCGCATTTGTTTTGTCCTGCAAGTTAAACCCGACCGGCTCGACGAATACAAAGCCCGCCACCGTACCGTGTGGCCTGATATGTTGGCTGCGCTGCGGGAAACTGGTTGGAGCAACTATTCCCTTTTTCTGCGCCCTGATGGTCTTCTCGTTGGATACCTCGAGACCGAAGACTTCGAACGTGCTCGAGCCGGCATGGCGGCTCGAGCAGTAAACGAGCGCTGGCAGCGAGAGATGGCCGGGTTCTTCGTGCAGCCAGAGGGACTGTTGCCGGATCGCGCCATGGATCCGTTAGAAGAAGTTTTCCATCTGTAAAGAATTACGGTCGATAAATTCAGGCTCCTACGGAGAGGGCATGGTCGCAAATCCCATACTCGGGGTGTTCTTTCACTGGTTGGGCGGCTTGGCTTCCGGCAGCTTCTATGTGCCTTATCGCGGCGTTCGGCGCTGGTCGTGGGAGACTTATTGGTTAGTCGGCGGTGTCTTCAGTTGGATCATCGCTCCGTGGTTTCTGGGTAGCCTGATGACAAGAGACTTGCTGATGGTGTTATCCGAGACGCCTTCCCGTACTCTCTTCTGGGCATTCTTCTTCGGCCTGCTGTGGGGTATCGGCGGCCTTACTTTCGGCCTGACCATGCGGTACCTTGGTCTGTCTTTGGGCATGGCTGTAGTCCTTGGTCTGTGCGCGGCGCTGGGCACGCTGATGCCTCCAGTTTTCAGCGGCGTTTTCGCGAGTCAGGTCCTGGGGACGGCCTCCGGACGAACGATCCTGTTGGGAATCTTCGTCTGTCTAGTTGGAATTTCAGTAGCTGGACTCGCCGGGATCTGCAAAGAGCGTGCCATGACGCCAGAACAACAACGGGCCGTCATCAGAGAGTTTGACCTGAAAAAAGGTCTCGCTGTCGCTATCTTGTCGGGAGTCATGAGCGCATGCTTTGCCTATGGGCTGGCGGCAGGCGCTCCCATGAAAGCCATCACATTGAGGCATGGCACGCCGACTCTCTGGCAAGGATTACCGGTACTGGTGGTGGTGCTGCTTGGCGGATTTACTACCAACGTTGTGTGGTGCGTGGCGCTCAATATTCGGAATAAAACCGGCTACCAATATTTCACATCCGATTCCACACGCTATGCCGCGACGGTTGGCGAGACCATTATTGAGACGGCAATCGACGCACCCAGCCGCGAGGTTGTAGAACATATTCCCATCAGTAATAAGGATGCGCAGAAACCGGTGCCGATGCTGGCCAATTACCTGCTTTGCGCGCTTGCGGGAACAACCTGGTACTTCCAGTTTTTCTTCTATACGATGGGCGAGACGCAGATGGGCAAGTACGGATTCTCCAGCTGGACGCTGCATATGGCGAGCATCATCATTTTCAGCACTCTCTGGGGGCTGGGACTTAAAGAATGGAGGGGAGCTGGAACCCGAGCCATGCGTCTGCTCACCCTCGCGCTTTTTCTTCTCGTTGGCTCAACCGCGATTGTCGGCTACGGCAACTATCTTGGTCTGGCCCACTAATACCGTTAGCAGTTCAGCGCTTCAAGATGTATGCGGTCCTGCCCTTCGTTGATATCTCCACTTTACCATCGGAGCCAACCGTGTAGCCTTGCGCTGTGCCAATGCTTGAATCGACCGGAGTGGCAGATATCCTGGCCTTCGCCCACTGCGCGGGAAGAGTCCACTCAACGGCGCCGCCGTCTACCGAGTAGAGGACGATCTCATTGTCACCGATTGGAATTACGCGCCGTTTACCGTCGACGCTTTTGAAATTGTGATCAACGACTGTCCAGGAACCATCGTCGAGAACCGTGGAGACCGTTCCGTCACTAAATCGAGCAATGTAGTTGTTGCGCGGGACGGTAACGGTCTTTCCGTCCTTCTCCACCTGCTTCTCGCCTACCTTTTCGGTTCCGAGCCAAATCAAATCCTTTTTTGTTAGATAAGATTGCGTGAGATTGCCGAGGTAATAGGTGTCCGCGATATCACCTTCGCTATATTTATCCAGATGCAAACCGCCCAGCGCGTTCGTCTCTCGAAACGCATAGCCCAGATTCATGGACCAGCCCAAAGTCTGTCCAACGCCCTCCGTATATTTGCCACCCCCGTAGATTTTTCCTTGCATCATCAGCAGTTGAAAGGGATCGGAGATTGCAAACCGATGTTGCATGCCTTCCAACTTTCCGAAATACGCATCCACGGGCCCTTCCGTCAAAGGAGCGATACCGCGCTGAATAAACCAATCAAGAATTTTTCCGCCATAGACCGTCTCCGAAACAATGCCGATGTCTTCGCCGGGGCCAACACTAATGTCGCAGGTGCGGAACGTATCCAGGCGGATGCCTTCCTTAACCGGGACGGTTTTGAAAAGCGATTCAACGCGGCGCTGAAAGTAGCCGGAGCGGAATTGCTTGGTCAGAGAAATCCTATAGTCGGGCGGCCCACCTTCGAACTGATGCGACCAGACGTAGGGTTTGCCTTCGCGATTGAATTGCAAAACGCTTGGGTCAAAAAACGGGCGATCCGGATAGGCGTCATCGAGGTTAATATGAAATTCGATGTTTGCGTTATATTGGGCCGCATCTTTAATAAGCTTCTTTAACGCCGCGGCTCCGCCGATGCGTTCGTTCACCTGGTTCAATGCCGGATAACCGGTATCGTGGCCGGTAAACTGCCATCCGATCAGAGCCACTCGTTGTTTGGCATTGCCCGTAACCTTGGCAACCGCACGCACAATTTCCAGAGCTTCGGCGAATGAAGTGATCGGCGGAGCATAGCCTCCCGCTGGCTCTTTGACCGGCTTCACCCAATCCATGATGATGCCGTATACGAAAGTTCTGGGCTCGTAGGTATCGCTCGGCGTCCGCATATGGTCGCGATGCCACAGGGCAGCTTCCATCCAATCGACGGCACCATCATGATTGCGGTCTTCGGTAAGCACGGCCACGCGCGACTGAAGCAGTGGCTGCACCTCGCCGGCGATGCGGTAGTAGTACGTACCTAGCCACATTGCAAAATCCGTTCCCGGACCCTCTCCGCCTAAAACTTGAGTCTTGAGTTTCCAGTAGGGGATGTTGTCGGAGATGGTCGCAACCACCCCCGGCACATCGGCCGAGGCCCAGTTTGTGTCTTTCGGGTATTGTTCTCCATCGGCTTCACTGATCTTTATGAAGTTCGCTGTCGATTGCCAGAGGAGATTCGCGTAAGGCTCATTCCATTTCTGCCGCGAATACTCGCCGCGATAGGCTTCGCCCTTTCCTTCATCCGCCGGGACCCGGACAAGAAAGTGATCGGGAAAATCCAGGGTCTGGAGATGGAAGCTCCCGCGCTCCAACACCTTCGTCAATTCGAACACTAGCTCGTTGCCTTCGACGGCAAACCGCCAGCTTAGTTCCAAATCGAGCGAAGGAACGCGCATCACATAGGTCGCAGCGGAGGCCGTAGACTGGATGCGGACGTTCAAGTCGCTTGGCGTGAACAGTTGTCCATTCAATTTGATTGCGGGGCGCGCCGACTCCAAGGCCGCCGGAAGGCTCTTTCCACTCGTCGTCTGATATTTGAAAACGCGGGGAAAGTTTGCATCCAGTGTGACCGAAAGAGTTTCGGATCGAATGTCCAGCGAGGCCGGTGATTGCGCGCACAGAGCCTTCGGCCCCAAAGACAGCCCCAGAAGGACGGCGCCAACGATTGCGATTCTCAATACTGGGATCGATTTGTGAAGGGCAGTATCTCGCATTGCGCCTGAATCCTCCTACACGTTCAAAGCAAATGAATTTTGGCTGATTGGCCTCATCGTAGATCGTCGCGAGGTAACAGAAGGCTAGCCCATGTAATTTTCATTGTCAACATTCGTGTTGACATTAACAAGAGAGCAGGCATTGTGGTGGCCTCCGCCAATATCTCGTTTATCGATAATTTATTGCCCTATTCGCCATGTCGCAGCGCAGCACCGGCTTTCCTTGATAACCTAAAAGTGAGGGGAGCATAGCCATTGCCACCGATCATTAACGCACAAAACATCTCAAAATCTTTCGGAGCGAACCCGCTTTTCGAAGAAGTCTCCTTCACAGTTTCGGAGGCCGACCGGATTGGCCTGATCGGCCCCAATGGCTCGGGAAAATCCACGCTGCTGCGGATTCTGGCCGGGACGGAACGTCCGGACAGCGGCGACGTAGCAATGCGAAAGCGCCTGCAACTCAGTTACGTGGAGCAGGAATCGAGCTTCGCCGTCGGAGTGAGTATCCGTACGGTCGTCGAGAGAGCGATGCAACGCTCGTTAACAGCTGATGCCGAAAACGGCTCGCTCTTTGCAGAGACATTAGGCCGGGCAGGTTTTGAAGATCTCGAAGCAGAGGCCGCTTCATTGTCCGGAGGCTGGCAGAAACGCCTCGCCATCGTAGAGGCGCTGGTTCAGTCGCCCGATGTCTTGTTGCTCGATGAGCCTACGAATCATCTGGACCTCGCCGGAATCGAGTGGCTCGAAGATCTATTGCACCAAGCCGCGTTCGCCTGCGTAGTCGTAAGCCACGACCGCTATTTCCTCGAAAACATTGCCACAGATATGGCGGAACTCAACCGTGTATACCCTAAGGGTTTACTGCGCGTGCACGGCAGCTACTCCGAGTTCCTGGAAAAGAAAGAAGAATTTCTCCACGCGCAATCGAAGCGTCAGGAAGCCCTGGAAAATCTGGTTCACTCAGAGATCGAATGGCTTCGACGAGGAGCAAAAGCGCGCACGCGAAAATCCAAGGCCCGCATCGATAAAGCAGGCGATCTGATGGGCGAGCTTGCGGACTTGAAAAGCCGAACCCGCACCACCAGCGCGCAAATCGATTTCGCGGCCACCGATCGCAAGACCAAGCGCCTAATAGAGCTGGAAGATGTCACATGCGAAATTGGCAATCGTCAATTGTTCGAAGGATTGAACTTTGTCGTGACCGCTGGGATGCGAGTCGGCGTGGTCGGGCCCAATGGCAGCGGCAAGACGACCCTTTTGCGGATGCTGCGTGGCGAAGTAACTCCCACGCGCGGCGCAATCCAGCGGGCTGACTGGTTGCGCATCGTCTATTTCGACCAGAGCCGCAGCCTCGATTTAAACCTAACCCTGCGCCGCGCACTCGCTCCCGAAGGCGACTCCGTCGTTTATCAGGATCGCGTCGTGCACGTCGCATCCTGGGCCGCCAAATTCCTCTTCACCGGCGAACAACTCAACCAACCCGTCGAGCGGCTTTCCGGAGGCGAACGCGCCCGTGTCTTGATTGCCCAGCTCATGCTGCAGCCCGCCGACATTCTTCTGCTGGATGAGCCCACCAACGACCTCGATATCCCTACGCTCGAAATTCTCGAAGAGAGCCTGCTCGAATTTCGCGGTTCTCTTGTCCTGGTCACACATGACCGCTACCTCCTGGATCGCGTGTCCACGATCGTTCTAGGCCTGGATGGTCAAGGCGGTGCGGAGAGCTTTGCAGACTATGGGCAATGGGAAACGTGGCAGACAGACCGCAAGCGCGGACGAAACCAGACTGAGACTTCATCGTCTATTCCCGGCTCCTCTGCTCCGCCGGCACAAGCAAAAAAGAAGCTTTCCTACCTTGAAGCGCGCGAGTATGCCAGCATTGAACAGCGTATTACCGGCGCTGAGCAGACGCTACAAAACAAACACACCGCACTGGAAGACCCTGCGATCGCCAGCGATGGGCCCATGCTCGTCGCGGCGCACGCTCAATTGGACGCGGCGCAAAAAGATCTGAACACGCTCTACGCACGTTGGGCGGAACTGCAAGAGAAAGCTGAAGGTTTATCCTCGCGCTGATTGGCGACGCTACCGCTTTGTAGCTCGCCGAATCCTATCTCGCTATGGCGACCTCTCTATAAAATCCACGGATGGATTGAACTATTTTGTGGAATGCAGGTAAAGGTCGTACCAGGCGAAGTAGCGTTGCATGCGGTCGTGGATGTAGCTCGGGCGAGTGAACAGATGGTATTGCCCGGGATAAATTACCAGTTCCGTGGGAACGTTCAAGGTTCGCAGCGCTTGATACATCTGCTCGCTGCCAGCAATGGGCACATTGAAGTCAGCTTGGCCGCCCATGAACAACGTCGGCGTGTGAATGCGATCTGCGTGAAAAAAAGGATAGGAAACTTTGATCCAGGTGTCGAGTGACTTCCAGGGCGGCTCGACCTCGTTGTTGTATTGAACGATGTACTGATCGATGCCATACATCGCGAGTTCGTTCCCAATCCCCGCACCGCTAACGGCGGCTTTGAAACGTGAATCGGAGGCAATCAGATAATCGGTAAGTATGCCACCGTAGCTCCATCCGCCGACAGCCAGGCGGTTCGGGTCGGCAATCCCGCTGGCGACTGAAAAGTTCACAGCGGCGAGCAGGTCAGCGACTTCCTTATTGCCCCAATCTGCAAAGATGCTGCGGGTAAACTCCGCCCCGCGGCCGCTGCTGCCACGATAGTTGATGGCGAGGACAACATAGCCATGCGCGGCAAAGAGCTGGCGCTCAACCTGAAGAGGATAAGTATTGAAGAGGAGCGCGTGACTGTCCTGACCGTTGGGGCCCCCATGAATCCAGAGAAGCGTTGGATACTTGCGTGAAGGCTCAAAATCCGGAGGCTTAATCATCATGCCGTGAATTTCTGTACCGTCTTTGCTCGGGAAGGAAATATCCTGAACTGCGCCGAGCTGAATTTCGGAGAGCCAGCTGTCATTGTGAGAAGTCAGCTTGCGGAGCTTTCCCGCTTCGAGTGCGAAGATTTCTGGGGCCACAGTATCGCTGGAAGCTGTGACTGCGGTATGGCCTGCGGCGCTCGATCGTTGCAAGATAACAAAGTCCGCACCGGACAATCGTTCTGCCGCACCTCCGGAGACAGGGATTTTTGCCAAATATTGGCGCCGGTCATCGATAACCAGAAAGCTGACGGCTGAACTGTCGGGTGTGAACTCCACTGAGGACACGCCGCGGTCAAGCTTTTCGCTGAGAATGCGGGAGATCCCGTCGGCTATCGATATCACGCCGAGCTTATTCAGATTGTAGGCCGTGTACTTTTGCTCCAGGCCTGTGAGATAGGCGAGAAATTTGCCGTCAGGACTCCATGCCATTTCTCCATCCGGTTCGCGGGCATTGGCTAGCTCTCGCGGAGTAGCGCCGGGACGCGCATCGACCAGGAAAATTTCGTCTGTATCGGACTTGTCGGGATCCGCGGCATGATTGCTGATATATGCAACGCGCGTGCCATCTGGCGACCAGACAGGATCGCTGTCACTGAACTTGCGGTCCGTAGTAAGGGGATCGAGCTTCTGAGTTTCGATATCGAAAAGATACAACTGTGTGTTGGAAGCACCAGTAAGGTAATTTTCCCCATCCTTGAAATGGTAACGATCTATGACGATGGGCTGCGGGGCTTTGGAATTCGCACTGCCAGTCGCACCGGCAGAGTCGCCCGGGTCGCCGAGGCTCATTTCCAGGACGAGTCTTTTGCCATCCGGAGACCAGGCATAATTTGAGAGATCTTCTTTCACCTTGGTGAGTTGGCGGGCTTCGCCCCCGCGGCGATCAAGCAACCAGATTTGGGTTTTTCCATCCGGTGGGCGCGAGGAAAGAAATGCCAGATATCGGCCGTCGGGGCTCCAACGGGGCGAACTGGCTGATTCGGAGCCGTAGGTGAGGCGTAGATCCTGCGTGCCTTCCCAATTGACCATCCAGACGGAAGAACGGCGTTTGTCGGCTTCACGATCGATCGACGTAACCGTGTAAGCAATCCATTTCCCATCGGGAGAAGTCTGGGCGTGACCAACATCCTCCATGCGATAGATGTCATCAACGGACAAAGATCGCTTTTGCAAACTTTGCGCGGCGAGCGATGCAGCCAAGCAGACGGAAAGAACAACAGCGGCAAGAGATGAACTTCGCATCCGATCGCTCCCACGCACACTATGTTTTTGCCAGCCGAAAAGTTGGACGAGCCTTGCTCATTTTCAGCTACGGGACAAAAGCAAAATCCTTCTTTTACCAAATTACTTTTGCCCCTAGTTGAATGTGGCGCGAGCCGCCGGAGCCAATTACCGGATTAGCCGCAGCGACGTCGGGCGTGTAAACAACGGTACCGACAGTGCTCGGTACAGACAAGTCGGTGTTCATCGTAAACACATCGAAGTTGGCATGATTCAGGATATTGAAGACCTCGCCACGCAGTTGCAACTTAAAGCGTTCGCTCAACTTCCACGCCTTCGATACAGACATGTCCAGGTTCGTGAAGCTGGGTCCGCTAAAAATGTTGCGTCTCATGTCGCCTTGAGAGCCTAAAGCCGGCGGCGTAATTACCGTATTTCCCGAAACGTAGCATCCGAGATCGTAGCCATTGGGACCACCTAGGTTGTCTGCGGCTCCGACGCCTCCGGTGGCGTAAGCCTGACCCACACAAAGCTGCGCTGCGGGTGTGGCGCCGCTAACTACATCGCCATTTGAATTTACGACGAAGGGACTGACGGCTGCACCGGGATTGATATAGGGAAGCGGCGAAGTTTGCGACCAATGAATATTCGTGGTCGGCCCTGTCATATTCCACCGGTCGTTGTACTCCCCAGTCAGGCTGATGTCATCGTTGAAATCGCCCAGGGTATACGGCTCACCTGTTTGCAGGTTCAAGATGCCGTTGACTTGCCAGCCTTGAAGCATCTGCCACTTCGATTTCACAGCCGGCAGTTCGTAGGTCGCGGAGAGGGTGAAGCGATGGCGCAGGTCGAAATCTCCGTTGCCGCGTTCCTCGTTGTAGTCGTTGCTGTTGGGGGGAACGCCAGCCAGGTTGCTGGTCGCTGTATCGATCGCATGCGCGTAGGTGTATCCCGCGAGCAGATAGAGTCCATGCGAATACCGCTTGGTAAGCGTGACCTGCAACGAGTTATAGTTCGAATTGGATCGATTGCCAAGATAGTTGAAAAAGCCAAGCCATGGGAAACAGGGGCCGCCGAAACCCTGCCCGCCCTGGGAGACTGGGCAGTTCGTGGCTAATGGCCGGCCAATCGTCTCCGAGCCATCATCGTAAAGAGGATTTACCTGATTGGTATCCGTCACGCTATAGAGATGCACGCCATGATTGGCAACGTAGGCGACCTGCAACAAGGTGGTCGAATTGAGGGCTTGCTGCACGTTGAAGTTCCAATTCATAACGTAGGGAGTCTTCAAGTGCGGGTCGACTGCAAAGATGTTGCACTGGCTGCTTACGCTGCAAACGTTCCCCGAGTTCGCAGCATTCGGAAAGATCGTGGGAGCCTGGTTCGGGGCCAGCCAGTTAATCTGGGTGCCGTCGTTGGACTCTTGCAAAAAAGCAGTAATCGTACCGGTTGGATTGTGCTGAATCCCGCTGCCGTCGATATAAGGCACGCCAGTAGGATTTAGGTTGAGTCCTCCGCCGTTAAACATGAAAGTGCGGATTGAGGGCTGCTCGAAGATAATGCCGTAGCCGGAGCGGACCACGGTTTTCCCGGTGCCGAAGACATCCCAGGCAAGGCCAACTCGTGGAGAGAAGTTGGTGAAATTCGTGGGATAAGGAGAACTGACGCCTTGGCCGACCTGGACGAGTCCACTCGGCGAGGAAGGATCATAATTGGCGAGCAGGTTGCGAGAGTCTTTGATGGGACTGGTGACGTCGTAACGCATTCCAAGGTTGAACGTGACGCGCTGCGTAGCCTTTGCATCATCTTCCAGGAAGAAACCCATAGCTCGCTGGCTAACTTGGCGCTGCGGATCTCCGTAGAGGAAGCGCCAGCGGCGCACGTCTCCATCCAGAAAATTCCAGAGATGGCGGAAGTCGATGCGGCCACGGCCATAGCCCGCGCGATAATAGTCGACGTCGCCAAAATGGAATGTACCGCCGAATCGAAGCGTCTGCCGGCCTCGAGTGAATGAAGCTGTATCGCCGAAGCTGTAGGTCTTGCTGGGGCTTGTTTCCAGGGGCCAACTGGAATTGCCGCCCATGTAGCTGAACTCTCCCCCGGGACCGATGCGGGGAAATCCGAAAAGACGGGGGTCCGTGACCCCGGTGTTTAGACCATACTGCGTTGGATTGACGGTGTGGTCGAGGGGAAAAATGGCCTCGTTGAAAGTGTTGTAACTGAACCGGACTTCGTTGGACCACGCCGAACTGGGATTCGAAGCCCAGTTCACCCCGAATACCTGGGTGATTGGGCTGGTGGTCGACAGCCATTCCGGTCGAAGGGGGATGGTGTCTTCTTCCGACTGAGTTGTGTTGCCATAAATAAAGCGCGCGCTGAGGACGTTCTTCTTATTGATAACGAAATCAGTCTTGGCAACGAGATTATCCCCGCGATTATGGTTCACGAAATCAAAATCGATGGCAGCGGGATCACTTTGCGACTGAGTGAAACCGGGATTCGGAAGGAAAAGGCTAGCGAGCTTCTGACTGAGAGGATTGAGCGTGCAGGTCCCAATGTTGTCATAGTTGGCCTGACAGTAGGAAGCACCGGTTGGCGAGTTGACATAGGAGAGCGCATCCGGCAGGCTGTAGAGCGCTGAATTGGGGCTGCCGTCAGCATTCGCGATTCCGCCTAACTGGTTGGCAAGCGAGACTGTCACCGGGCTGTCCGTAACTCCCGGATTCCCTACCCGGTCACGAATTCCCTCATAGTTAACGAAGAAAAACCACTTGTCCTTGCGGATCGGTCCCCCCAGCGATGCTCCGAATTCATGCATCAGAAGAGAAGATATGGGCTGCGGATCGGGATTGAAGTAGTTGCGGGCATCAAATGCACTGTTGCGGTGGAAATAGTAAGCTGAGCCGTGCAAATCATTCGTTCCGGACTTGATACCGATGTTCATGACCACGCCCGGCTTGACGCCATAATCTGCAGTTGGGCTTTCCTGGGTATTAAATTCCTGAATTGCGTCTAGAGGGAGGAAGCTAGCCGGCGTCCCCTGGATGCCAGCCTCGTTGGCCACACCCTCACCGTAATAGGCGTCATTGTCATCGGCGCCGTCGATGAAAAAATTATTGTCGTCGGCGCGGTTGCCGTTTGAGGTGATCGATTGGAAGCCGCCGCCGGGTGTCCGCTGCACTCCGGGGTGAAGCTCCAACAGGTTCTGGAAGTCGCGTCCTTCCACTGGAAGTTCGGTGATCGCCTTATTTGACAGCACGCCATTCAGCGTCGAGTCTGTCGTATCAACGAGCATTCCCTCACTGCTCACGATGACAGTTTCGGTTGCTGCGCCAGTCTGTAGCTTAAGATCGATGCGAACATCCCGCGAGACTTCGAGAATGAACTGCGTGCTGATCGCGGTCTTGAAACCTGGAGATTCCGCACCCACGGTATAGGGGCCCGGTTCCAGGTTCGGAGCCACGTATTCGCCCGCGCTTGTCGTCCGTATCTGGCGCTTGAGGCCGGTTGCGGTATTTGCAACCGTGACCATCGCCCCAGGAATCACAGCGCCGGTTTGATCGTAGACAGTACCCTGGATTCTGCCTTCCGAGGTCTGCGACATGAGATAACTTGCCGCCACTGACATCAATGCAAATATCACGAGCAGAATTCGGGTCGATTTCATGAGGCTCCTTGGATCTGCCGGCGCAAACGAGAAAGAAGAAGAAAACGGACGGGCTTCGTGAAGGAATTTGAGATGGGAAAGTTGCGGATTCCCAGCCCATCAGGCAGTTCTCCCCGGTTAAACTCAGCCCCCGCTGAGATCTTTCTGTTCTTCTGCTGCATTTTTGTTGCGCCCCAGCAGATCGCAATACTCTAGTAATCGTCTATTGTCGCTGTCAAGCTAAATGTCACGGCATCCGCCAAACCGCAATGTTTATTGCGGCCCGTAATTGGCAAACCTGACATTTTCCGAATGATCTGTTGACAGTCCGCTGCTCTTCGGAGATGCTCCCCTAGACATGAGAACTTCAGCGCGAAAAGGCCGGCAAGCTTACGCAAATCCGCAGATTTGTATTGATCGGCTCAGCCGCAAGAGGCGGGAGACAATTCGGCCTGTCCTGGAAAACCCGAAGGACTTCGTCCTGCTAAGCGCACGCGCGCTCGGGCAGCGCCTGGAAATTGATGCTGCGACCGTTGTCCGGATCATCCAGGCGATGGGATTCCCCACATATCGCGATTTTCAACGCTATCTCCACGATCTTGCGATCGCGAGGGCAACCTCCCTCGACACGATGAAAACCAGCGCCCCTCGAGAAGGCAGCATCGCTTCGCTCATCCGGGAGTCTGTGGATCAGGACCTCAAGAATCTGAATACTCTGCGGCATAGTATTGGATTCGAAGACCTCACGGCGCTCGCGCCCAGATTCTACAAAGCCTCTCGAATATTGATCCTGGCAGGGGATCTGGCGGCTTCCCTGGCGACTTATCTCGAGCACCATCTGACGATTCTCGGGCTCCCCGTCGTGAGTGCCACATCATGGGGGCGAACCATGCATCTCGTCAGAACCGCCGGCAAGAAAGATCTTGTCATCGCCATTAGCTTTCGCAAAGGGCTGAGGCAGACGGTTGAGGGCTTGCAGTTAGCGCACGGCAAAGGAGCATATTGCGTGGGCATTACGGACACTTACGTGTCGCCGCTCGCTCAGTCCTCCGACAAGTTCTTTCTGGTTTCCATCGAAGCCCCTCCATTCGGAGCTTCCTACACCGCTGCCATGGCGCTTCTCAACGCCATACTGGTGGGATGTGCCAATTACCGGCGTGCTCGAACCCTTTCACTCCTGCGTGCAGCAGAGGAAGAAGAACGGCACGGCGCTCGCTGGTATCAGACCTGAGTCGAGACTTTTCCCCATACCTTTCGCAACCTTTACCGCCGGGCCTGCACCCGGCTGCGTGTGCCGCTTCTGTGTTCACTATTGACAGCCTTAACATGAGGCCATAGAGTGCTTCTTCTATGTTTCACGAAAAAAATGCAACATACGTTGCATTCTCTGCTATCGCCCGATGAAGATCGAATGCATCACAGCACGTGAGCTGCGCATGCGGCTTAAGGCGCCGTTTGAGACCAGCTCTTCGATTACCCATGATCGCCGCGTCCTCCTGATTGAGGTCATCTCCGAAGGGCTCTCGGGCTGGGGGGAGATCACCGTCGATGACGATCCTTACTACAACAGTGAAACCACCGACACCGCCTGGCATATGCTGCGTGATTTCATCGTGCCTTTGACACTCGGAAAAACAGTAGGCACCGCAGAAGAAGCAGGCATGCTGATGAGCCGCATTCGAGGGCACGAGATGGCGCGGGCCGGGCTGGAAAATGCCCTGTGGGATATCGAGTCCCAGAGAAAAGGCGTCCCGCTCTACCAACTGCTGGGAGGAACTCTAAGCGAAATTCCTTGCGGCGTGTCTTTGGGAATTCAGCCAATACCGGAACTTTTGATCGCGAAGGTTGAGCAGGCGTTGGCGGCTGGGTATCAGCGGATCAAGCTCAAAATCAAGCCAGGGAACGACGTGGAGACTGTCAGGGCCGTACGCAGACGGTTTCCCACTGTCAAATTGATGGTAGACGCCAACTCAGCGTATTGCCTTCAAGACATTGAGTTGCTCAGCCAATTTGACGGTTGCGAATTGCTGATGATTGAGCAACCTCTGGCGTGGGATGAAATTTACCAGCATGCAGAACTGCAAGCGCAACTCCAGACACCCATTTGTTTGGACGAATGCATTCATAACGCGCGCCATGCCCAGGCAGCCATCGAGCTTGGAGCGTGTAAGGTCATAAACTTGAAACTGGGGCGTGTTGGCGGTCACTCAGAAGCCAGGCGCGTGCACGATATTTGCCGCCAACGTGGGGTTCCCGTGTGGTGCGGCGGAATGCTTGAGTCGGGAATTGGCCGGGTTCACAACATTGCCATGTCGACCCTGCCCGGTTTCGTGTTGCCCGGCGATCTCTCAGCAAGCCAGCGTTACTGGCAAGAAGACATCATTGAACCCGAGGTTACTGTTACGCGGAAGGGTACGATACAAGTTCCCCAGTCGACGGGCCTTGGCTATTCAGTTCGGCGCGATCTGATCGAGCACCTTACTGCCGAAACTGCGGTGTGGCGGGCTTGACCGACACGTTTTTAAGAATGTCGAATCGCACTGCCAGAGCCAGCAGCAGAGCGGTAATTACGGCCCAGGTATCGAGTGATACCGGATTGCGTTTGCTGGTGTTTTCCGCGGTTGACATTGGAACTTCTCCTTATTAGCGGGACATCTGACCGATGAGGTCTGGAACCATTGCGCCGGCAGTTCGATTTAGTTCAGCTTGCCGCTCTAACATAAGAGCAAGATGATCGGCCAATTGAGCCGCCTGCGTACGAATCTCAGGTACGGCGATCGTTTCCCATAGACACCCTTTCCTCGCGGGACCGATCGCATATACAACAGGCGAGGGAATGCCATTGGAGTCAATCAAAGCGCCTTCTGAGTCCACATCGATTCCCAGAAACAGTGGATCGGGCCTCGCGAGTCCCTGGGCAAGAAGATTCCCCATCAGAGGGTCGCCAACGCGCCGACAGTCTGTCTCGGGGCCCGTGCAGTTGATCACGCGATCTACGTGCAGCACGCGCTGAGCCCTAGTCTTGCGATCGCGCAACTCAACTTCCGCACAATCGGTTGACTCCCGGTAATTGGTCACCCGGCCGGCATGAAGAACGAGTTGTCCATCACGAACGAGTTTTGCGATCGTATCGGCGACCTCGGGAGCAATGCGGTGGCGATGAACATCCCAGTAGGGACGTACGTGGCGCAGGAAGCGGCGCCGCTCTTTGAACGGGAGAAAGCCCCAGATGTCTTGCGTGAAAGGACGAAGGGAGTCGATCACGGCGCGCCAGTCGCTGCCTGCTTTTTCAGCGGCCTTTACTTGTGTGCGAATCAACCGTAAGAGTCCGCGAACAGTTCTGGTAGATTGCTCGGTCCAGAACGGCGGCCAGGGAGCTGCCGCTTTGTGAACCTGCGGCAATAAGCCGCGGCGCGAGAAGATATGAATAGCCCCCCGGAATCCACGCCCATGAAGAGTAATCGCAACATCCACACTGGTAAGACCGGAACCGACTAAAAGAACACTCTCGTCGCCTGGGATATCGCCTAAGGCGTTAGCTTTCCACGGATTCGAAACATAACGCTGACTATGCGGCGTCCTTCCCGGAAGCCGGGGATCGCCGGGAGGAAAATTTCCCAGTGCGATCACCACCTTGTCGGCGAATAATGTCCCGCCACTGCGGAGGCGAATCTCTGCGGTCTCGCCAACACGAGCGATCGACACGGCTTCGTCTTGCACATGTTCGAGTTGGCTGGGATGCCGTTCGATCTCTTGCTGCAACAGCGACCCAATATACTGGCCGTACAACCGGCGAGGCAGATAATCGTCAGAAGTTACTCCCGAGTCATGGTTAAAGCGCGCCCACTCAAGAAAGTGTTCCGGATCGTCTGGATAGGCGCTCATGTTCCTCGCCCGGACATTCAACAAATGCTCCGCGCATTCGGTGCTGTAGGCCACTCCGCGGCCAAGGCGAGCGCCCCTCTCAATAAGCACTACGGAGAAGTTGCCGCCTGACTTGCGCAACAGCTGAGCCGCGAGCGTCGCGCCTGCAAATCCCCCTCCGATGATTGCGACCGTGCATTGGGCTATCTTCTGGTCTCCGCTAATTCCATTCATGAATGTCTTCCCACGCCTTCCCTCTCCAGTTGGCTGGAGTCAAAGCAGTTTAATGTCTAGTATAAACATCGACTATATATAGTATACAGCCGCAAGTCCGGCTGAAATACCACTTTCGTGGGGGTCAACAAAGGCTGCGGATGGGTCCCGGCGATCCCCTCATTCAGAAGACCTTAGTTCCCTACTATCGGCGATCATGTTGTTGATGGCTGGATTTGCGGTCCAGCTCTTTTGATCTTCCCTCTCAGTCCCGCACTCTCCGGGTCCAGTCCGCGACATGTCCCCAACCGCCCTCGAAAACGAAGTTGGTCAGCGCCTTTCGCTTTCGCGGACTCTCTTCTCTCTTGCGCAATTTTTCGGGAAGCTCAGCTGAATTGCCAGGATATCCAATGGCCGCGACCGCGACCGGCTCATAATCTTGTGGAATTGAAAACTCGCGGCGAGCCTTTTCAACATCGAAGCCACCCATCTGATGCACCACCAGTCCCGAGACTGTTGCCTGAAATGTGAGATGGGCGATTGCCTGACCAACGTCGTGGAATGCGTGCCGGTTGGTTTTTCCCGTCGATTCAAAGGTCAGCTTCGCAAGGGATAAGAGAAGCACCGGGGCGTGCTGCGCCCAGTGGACATTGAATTCAACCAGGCACCCGAGCAGGCGATCAAAGTCGGATTTGTTCGCCTTCGTGGCCACGATGAAACTCCACGGCTGCTCGTTCATGCAAGACGGAGCCCATCGTGCCGCTTCCATCAAGCTGGCCAAGCTTTCTGGTTCGACGGATGTTGAGGCAAAAGCCAGAGGGCTTCGCCGGCCCGTAATTAAAGGATGAATGGGATATTCGCAAATCCTCTGTTCATCTTCTGGAGCAATTGGTGCATCCGCGTCTTTCGCCATCAAGTCTTCCGCTCTCCCAAGGCTTTCACCACTGACCCTCGACCACCGGCCGGCGTTGTAGCACGCGGCCCAGTATGCGTTCTTCAAGCGCGGCGAAGCGGGCGCTGCCGCGGGTTCGCGGTCGAGGTATGTTTACAACTTCGTCCAACGCAACGCGGCCTCCCTCAATCAAAATGACGCGGTCCGCCAGGCTTATTGCTTCGGCAACATCATGCGTTACAAGCATCGCAGTGAAACCGCGGCTTCGCCAAAGGTCTTCGATGAGCTGCTGCATTTCGATGCGCGTGAGCGCATCCAGCGATCCCAGGGGTTCGTCCAGCAGCAACAAATTCGGATCATGGACCAGAGCGCGAGCCAAAGCTACCCTTTGCCGTTGCCCGCCCGATAACGTTGCAGGCCAGTCGTTGGCTCGCTCCGCCAGACCTACTTGCGCCAGGACTTTTCGCGCGTGCGGAATACGTGCAGACTCAAGACCAAGCATCACGTTCTGAAGAATTCGTCTCCACGGCAGCAGGCGAGAATCCTGGAACATCACGCGAACGTCCGGTTTGCCGTTGTGCTCCGCAACCTTGCCTACAACAATGGTTCCGCTTTGCGGCGTTTCCAAACCTACAACCGACCGCAGGAGCGTACTCTTCCCACATCCGCTGCGGCCGACAATTGCGACAAATTCACCGGAAGAGATCTCAACGTCAAAGTTTTCCAGCACAGTGCGTCCACCGAAGGCGATGCTGACGTTCTTAATCGCAACCGAGACTCCGCGCGAGCATCGCTCGTCCGCAGGCGCGATCTCTCTCGAACTGAAAGTCACAGGCAAATTGATCCCCTATCGT